>Ga0307295_10000029_pt1 | contig 36221 bp, 39 predicted proteins | sample ER_DNA_152_FD_194481 | JGI IMG/M metagenome (GOLD analysis project Ga0307295, IMG submission 194481) | Bulk soil microbial communities from the East River watershed near Crested Butte, Colorado, United States - ER_DNA_152 | ecosystem: Environmental > Terrestrial > Soil > Floodplain | place...
GGTTAGCGACATGGCGTACCAGAACTCCTTGATGGTGCAAATCTGGTCCGCGCTAGCTGCAAAGGACACCCGACTCTTCTGCGCCGCTCTGAACCGGTCCCCGGCCAAGCCGCCGACCACGGTGTGGGGCACCTATCTGCGCTGTCACGACGACATCGGGTGGGCGATTGATGACGGCGACGCAGCATCAGTCGGGCTGAATGGTTACGAGCATCGGCGCTTCCTCGCCGACTACTACGCGGGCGTCTATCCGATGAGTGATGCCCGGGGCTTGGTATTCCAGGAGAATCTCGCAACCGGCGACCGGCGGATCAGCGGAACGGCAGCGTCCCTGGCCGGCATCGAGTCGGCGCTCAACAACGGTGACGATATCCATCTCGATCTGGCTGTGCGTCGTTATCTGCTGGCCTACAGCCTGGTCCTGGGGTTCGGGGGGCTGCCACTGATCTACATGGGCGACGAGCTTGCTCTGCGGAACTACTACGACTTCGTCGAGGACGCAGACTACGCCGATGACAACCGGTGGGTTCATCGGCCGCCGATGCCGTGGGACGTCGTGGACAACCGGCATATCGAAGGCACCGTGGAGCATCGCGTGTGGCATGGCCTGCGGCACGCCATCGCGGTGCGATCCTCGCTGCCGAGTCTGGATGCCTCGGTCGAGAGTGAGATCCTCGATCCGGTGAACCCGGCGGTCCTGGTATTTCTGCGCCGGTATCAGACCCAGACGATGGTTGGCATCTACAACCTGACGACGGAGTCGCAGCAGCTGCCGCGCTGGGTGATCCCGTTGGGCAACTGGGCTTGGGATGCGCTCACTGAGGAGACACCGTTGACCGATAGGCCGCTCATCCTGGACGGCTACCAGGTGCGCTGGTTCGTGCAGCAGACGTGAGCGAGATCCGCGACCACGCGATCCGTGAGATACGCGCCGAGTTGTCGGAGCTCGACCTCGACTGGGCCGAATCGGCGCCGGGATTGTTCTCCGTGAGCCTGCCTGGCACCCGCAAGCTGGTCACCGACTGTGCCCTCCACGTGGGCAAGCACGGCTTGAACGTGCGGGCCTTTGTCGCCCGCAACCCCGATGAGAACCATGCCGGCGTCTACCGCTGGCTGCTCGAGCGCAACCTCAAGCTTCACGGCATCTGCTTTGCGGTAGACGCGCTTGGTGACATCTATTTGACGGGCAGCGTGCCGGTTGAGCTGGTCACCCGAGGCCAGGTTGATCGGCTCCTCGGCGCAGTGGCCGAGGCGGCCGACGACAGCTTCAATGTGATCTTGGAGCTGGGCTTCGCCGAAAGCATCCGGCGGGAGTGGGCCTGGCGGCGTTCGCGCGGAGAGTCGACTGCGAACCTGGCCGCCTTCACGCAGCTGGACCCGGGCGAGCGTCCGAAAAGCTGATGTGCGTGCAGCCAGCACAGGCGGTTGGCCACTAGGCTCGCAGCCATGAGAACGACGCGGGAGCGCAGCGACCGCCGGCCCCGAATGCGAGTGGTGTCATGACAGCTACCTTGATCCTTTTGCGCCACGGTGAGAGCGACTGGAACGCCAAGAACCTGTTTACGGGCTGGGTCGATGTCGATCTGAACGCCAAGGGTGAGGCTGAAGCCAGCCGTGGCGGCGAGCTGCTCATTGAGCACAACTTGCTGCCCGACGTCGTGCACACCTCCGTGCTCCGCAGGGCAATCCGGACCGCCCAGATTTCCCTGGACATCGCTGATCGGCTGTGGATCGAAACGAAGCGTTCCTGGCGACTCAACGAGCGCCATTACGGTGCACTGCAGGGCAAGGACAAAGCCGCCACACTCGCGGAGTTCGGCGAGGAGCAGTTCATGCTGTGGCGGCGCTCGTACGACATTCCGCCGCCGCCGATTGACAACGACGATCAGTACGCGAACTTCGACGATCCGCGCTACGCCGGCCTGCCAAGCGAGGCACGGCCGGGAACCGAATGCCTCAAGGACGTATTGATCCGTGCGCTGCCGTACTGGTACGACCAGATCGTGCCGGATCTGTCGGCGGACAAGGTGACGCTGATCGCCGCTCATGGCAACTCACTGCGTGCAATCGTCAAGCATCTCGACCAGATGAGCGACGAAGCGGTCGTGGGCCTCAACATTCCCACCGGGATCCCGCTGGCGTACGAGCTGGACGATGACATGAAACCGGTCGAGGTGGGGGGGCGCTACCTAGACCCCGAGGCCGCCGCCGCGGCGATTGAGGCCGTCAAGATGCAAGGCAAGAAGAAGTAGGCGGCCCGAGACGCCGCGTTGATGGCCTCTACCCCTTGCCCAGATCGTTGACCACCGGGGTTCGGGTGGACGGTAGGGACAGCTCGTGCAAGTCAGGGGACGCGGACGGCGGCGAGCAATCGCTCGACAGCGCGTCGATCACCGGTGATGCTGACGCCCTGCGCCACTCTGGCGGTTTCGATCATCTCGTGTACGGCCATCCGGTCGCCCTCGACGAGCGCATCAGCCTGATCCCCGAGGTCGCCGCGGGCCAGTTCGACCAGCCGTCCGTCTACCACCCGCAGCCGGTAGACGTCAGTGTCGGCGTCGAGCCGGAACTCATAGGTCGCCGTCCACGGCGGGTCGGCGGGGTCGAAGAAGCTTCGAATCGCCAGCATCACCGAGTCTGCGCTCAACCGGCCCTCCCGCTTCACCGGCGAGCGCATCCCCCAGCGGGCCAGCGCGTCGAAGACCGGCTCCAATCCGGATCCCCACTCGGTCAGCTGGTAGACCAGTGACCCCGCCGGGGGTGGCAGCCTGCGACGGGCAATCACGCCCGATTCGGTGAGCTCGCGCAGCCGGGCAGTCAACACGTTGGGGCCAGCCCGGGGCAGGCTGGCCTGGAGGTCAGAGAAGCGTTTCGGCCCGAGCCGCAGCTCGCGGACGATCAGCAGTGCCCAGCGGTCCCCGATGATGTCGAGCGAGCGCGCCACCGGACATGCCTCGCCGTACTCGCGTTTGCCGGTCATCTCAACCTCATCACCGCCCCCAAGTCTCTGCTAACTACTAAAATGATAGCTTAGACTCCTCGAATAGGTGAGGAGTTGCCGTGGAACCCGAGCGGATCGTATCCGTCAACAACATCGACCTCTGCGTCCAGGGGTTCGGTGCGCCGCCCGACCCGGTCGTGCTGCTGATCGGCGGCGCGGCCGCAACGATGGACTGGTGGGAGGACGAGTTCTGCGAACTGATCGCGGCCGGCGGCCGATACGTTCTCCGTTACGACCAGCGGGACACGGGCCGTTCAACCACCTCCCCGGCCGGACACCCGAACTACACCGGGGAGGATCTCGCCGACGACGTGGTCGCCCTGCTCGATGAGCTCGATGTGGCTCAGGCGCACATCGTCGCCATCTCCTCCGGCGCCGGAATCGCACAGCGGGTCGCCCTCGACCATCCCGACCGGATCGCCAGTCTCGTCTTGATGTCGACCAGTCCGGTCGGACCAGGCGGCCCGGACCGTCCGGACCTGCCGCCCACGTCGCCGGAGCTGGCGGCCAGCTTCGCGGACGCCGGTCCAGACCCCGACTGGGACGACCGGACCGCGGCCCTCGATCAGGTGATCAAGAGTGAGTGGTTGTTCAGCGGTCGCTACGGAGTCGACGAGCCCCGGGTCCGCGCCGTGGCCGATCGGGCATTCGACCGCACCCTCGACATCGCGGCCAGCCAGACCAACCACTGGGTTCTCGACGGCGGCGAACCGGTCCGGCAACCGCTCGGCTCGATCGCCGCGCCGACCCTGGTCATCCACGGCACCGACGACCCGCTGTTCCCGATCGGCCACGGTGAGGCCCTAGCCCGGGAGATCCCGGGCGCCCGGTTGATGCCGCTGGAGAAGGTAGGCCACCAGATGCCGCCCCGGCCGACGTGGGACGTGGTCGTCGACGCGATCCTGCTGCATACGGCCGCGCCTCCGGCGCCCCCAGGGCCCGCAGACGGGGCGGCGGCCGCGCGACCTATGCCGCGAGTCGTCTCCCGGGAGGAGTGGCAGGTCGCCCGCGACCAGCTGCTGATCAGGGAGAAGGCGGCCACCCACGCGCTGGACGCGCTCGCCGCCGAACGCCGGCAACTGCCGATGGTCGAGATCGGCACGGACTACGTCTTCGCCACCGAGAGCGGGGAGGCGACGCTGCTCGAGCTGTTCCACGGCTGCCGCCAGCTGGTCGTCTACCAGTTCATGGACCTCGGGCCGGACGACTACTGCCCGGGCTGTACGACCTTCACCGACAACACCGACACCCAGACCGGCCGGCCCTACTTGCATCGGCGCGACACCGCGTACGTGACCGTCTCGGACATGCCGATCGGCCAGCTGCAGGCGTACGCGCGGCGCCGGGGCTGGGCGGGACCGTTCTACTCCTCCCGTGGCACCACTTTCAGCGCCGACTGCGGGGTGGGGGGCGGCTTCGCGCTGTCGGTCTTCCTCCGGGACGGGGACCGGGTCTATCAGACCTACACCACCACCGGCCGGGGCGTGGATCGGCTGCGCTTCGACTCCAACGTCCTTGACCTGACGCCGCTCGGCCGCCGGGAGGCCTGGGAGCAGGCAATCAAGGGTTAGCGCCAGCGCCAGGAAGGGCGGTTTGGTGGGAACGAAGGCTCTCGAGCCCTGAGCGCGCCCGCTACGGCTGCGGCCAGATCTCGTCTTCGGGAAGTTGGCCCGTCACGACGTAGATGATCCGGCGGCCCATCGATGCCGCATGATCTGCGATGCGTTCGTAGTAGCGACCAAGCAGAGCTACGTCGACTGCGGCCTCCACGCCATACGCCCAGTCGTCGCTGAGCATCACCCGGAACTGGGTGCGCCGTAGCTCGTCCATCTCCTCGTCGCGGGCTCTCAACTCTTGCGCGCTCTGGATGTTGCGGTCGTTCAAAGTCTGCCCGGCCGTGATCACCATCTTCTCCGCGACATCGCCCATCCGGACGAAGTTGGGACGCAACGTCTCTGGCACAGCGGTCTCGGGATAGCGGAGTCGCGCGATCTTGGCGATGTGGGCGGCGAGGTCCCCCATTCGCTCCAACTCGGTCACCATCCGCAACGTGGCAACAATGGTCCGTAGCTCACCTGCCACCGGGGCCTGGCGGGCCAACAGTGAGAACGCCCGGCCTTCGATCTCCGCCTGCTTGGCGTCGATGAGCTCATCCTCGCTGATCACTTGCTCGGCCAGGTGGATGTCTGCTTCGAGCAGCGCCGTCGTCGCGGAGCGAACCGCCGATGAGACGACCTGGGCCATGTGCACGAGGTCAGCGAGGACGTCGTCCAACTGTTCCCGGTAGGAGTCCCGCATATCAATCCCATCTGTCTTCGCGCTTCAGCACCAATAACCATAGGCGGCACCCCTACAGCGAATGGTGCGGGTGGTTAACGAACCGTGAACATGTGCCAAACGCTTGAGGGCACTCGGGCGTACCCGTCGGCAGCTGGTCGAAGGGCGCTCGTCCGACCCCTACTATCTTCGTGTGAGCCCGATTTGGGTCGCGATCGTGGCGCTTGTTGTCGGCCTCGGAATTGGTGTGCTCCTCGCATGGGCCGCCCTTCGGACACGACGAGAAGAGCCTAGTCCGACCTTCGATGTCGCCGAGCCGGTGGTTCCGGCTGGTGTAGCGGAGGTGCTGTCCGTGCTGCCTTCCTCCGGCGTAGTGGTCGGCCCGCACGACGAGGTGCTCGAGGCGACTGCGACCGCGAGGACCCTTGGCCTGGTACGAGGCAGTCGGATTGCGGTGCCCGAGCTGCTCCAGCTCGTCCGCAGCGTTCGGCGCGGTGGCGATGGCCGCATGGTTGACCTCCAGATCAATCGTGGCGTGCGCGTCGCCTCCACCTATCTCACCGCTCGAGTCGCACCCCTTGATGAGAGCCTGATTCTCATCCTGGCCGACGACCAAACGGCGGCTCGGCGGATCGACGAAACCCGTCGCGACTTCGTCGCCAACATCAGCCACGAACTCAAGACCCCTATCGGGGCGATTTCCCTGCTGGCCGAAGCGGTCGAGGATGCGGCCGACGACCCTGATGCCGTTCGCAAGTTCGCTAGTCGGATGGGCATTGAGTCAGCGCGGCTGGCGGATCTCGTGAGTCAGATCATCGAGCTGTCCAGACTCCAAGCCGACGACCCCCTGGTTCATCCAGAGGTCGTCGACATTGATGAGGTGCTTAGCGACGCCGTTGACCGGCGGCGGATGGACGCGGAACGAAAGCGGATCACCCTCACCGTGGCGGGGATTGCAGGAACTCGAGTGTTGGGCAGCGCCCGGCAGCTTGGCGTCGCGGTCGGCAATTTGGTCGAGAACGCCATGGTCTATTCCGACCCCGGAGCACGCGTAGTCGTCGCGGCGCATGTGCAAGCCAGAAGCGACGACGACTATGTCGAGATCACAGTCTCCGACAATGGAATCGGCATTCCGGCGGTCGAGCTCGACCGGATCTTCGAACGCTTTTATCGTGTCGACTACGCACGAAGCCGGGCCAACGGCGGCACGGGGCTCGGTCTTGCGATTGTGAAGCACATCGCGGCAATCCACGGCGGTGACGTATCCGTGTGGAGCCAAGTGGGCCAGGGATCAACCTTTACCCTCAAGATTCCTGCGCACCTGCATGACGTCGCGCCAGCCGTACCGGAGCAGGCCACCTCCACAGATCGCCAGCCTGATCAGCCAACGCACGAGCGTCAGGAAATCAACCAATGACGAGGGTGCTCGTGGTCGAGGATGAGGAGTCGTACCGCGACGCCTTGTCTTACATGCTTTCCAAAGAGGGCTTCGAGGTGATCGGGGCTCGGGATGGTGCCACAGGGATCGCCGAATTCGATCGGCATGGCGCCGACATCGTGTTGCTTGACTTGATGATGCCTGGTCTGTCGGGTACCGAGGTGTGCCGTCAGCTGCGACTCCGAGGCGCTGTGCCGGTGATTATGCTCACCGCGCGCGACAGCGAGGTCGACAAGGTCGTTGGCCTCGAGCTGGGCGCCGACGACTACGTCACCAAGCCGTTCAGTCATCGGGAACTAGTGGCGCGGATCCGTGCAGTGCTCCGCCGCGGACAGGACACCGAGCTGGTGCCCGACGTCATTGAGGCTGCTGGGGTTCGCATGGATGTGGAACGGCATGAAGTATCGGTCAACGGTGAGCGCATCACGCTTGCGCTCAAGGAGTTCGAGTTGCTGGAAATGCTGCTCCGCAACGCTGGCCGGGTGATGACCCGCGGCCAGCTGATCGACCGGATCTGGGGCGCTGACTACGTCGGTGACACCAAGACCCTGGACGTCCACATCAAGCGGCTCCGGACCAAGATCGAACCGGATCCAGCCAGTCCGCGATACCTAATCACCGTGAGAGGACTCGGCTACAAGTTCGACGGCTGAGCCCGCCCACCTCAGACGCTGGGCGTTGGCGTCGGTTTGAGCGACATGTACGGAGCCTCGTTGCCGTCGACCACCGGCACTCGCAAGGTCACCTCGCCGGCGTTCTGGAACGCCAGCGTCACGATCGCGTCGAGACCAGGCACGAGATCCGGGCTCTTCACCGTGATCGGCGCCTGATCTGTGAGTACAACCATGGCTCCATTTGCGACGGAGACGGTGTTGGGGATCGTGGCCGTGAAGGGCGCGCCCTCGGTTCCATCCACCTTGAGCGGCGTGCCGCTCACAGCCGTCAACGCGTCGCGGTCAGCGGTCACGATTGCGCCTGACAGGATGCCTTCGCCGGGTGCAAAGCTGATGATCTCCAGGTTGCGGACGTGCACCACCTTGTTGGGCATTGCCGGGTCGCCTACGTCGATGTTGACGCCCTCAGCAGGGGTGTATGGGCGACTCGTCTGTGCGTTCCGTCCGCAGGCTCCTGACACCAGCAGCAGACCGATGACGAGCAGCACGCTCGCACCACCCCGCAGTGCCAGGGCCCCCGCGCCGACGCGGAACCTCATGCGGCCTGCTCGATTTGCTCGACTCGGGCTCCACGACACGATGACCGACTCCTGCCTGGCGAGGGGACACTTGCGATGCAGCCTATCGACACCTTCGCCGTTCGTGCAGGTACCGCCGAAGGGAGGTTGGGGTGCTAGTGACCTAGCGCACATCGAAGGCACATTCCGGTCCGGTTTGTCAAGCCCAACACCACCCCAATACTGCCTTCTGGCTAGCGCAAACGCCGCCAACGCGGGGTCACCGCCGTGCTAAACTTGTTTGCGCGAAAGGGGTACAAAACAATATGACCTTTACAGTCGGCGAAACGGTGGTTTACCCCAATCATGGGGCCGCCGTCATCGAGGACATCGAAACCCGGCAGATCAAGGGTGAAGACAAGCTCTATCTCGTATTGAGGATTGTTGGTCAGAGTGATCTCGTCGTCCGCGTACCTGCATGCAACTTGGACCTTGTTGGGGTCCGTGACGTTGTAGACGCTGACGGTTTGGAAAGGGTTTTTGGTGTCCTTCGGGCACCCCACACCGAGGAGCCGACCAACTGGTCGCGCAGGTATAAAGCCAATCTCGAGAAGCTCCACTCCGGCAATGTGTTGAAGGTTGCCGAGGTCGTTCGCGACCTCTGGCGCCGCGAGCGTGAGCGCGGGCTGTCCGCTGGCGAGAAGCGCATGCTTGCCAAGGCTCGGCAGATTCTGGTCTCCGAGCTCGCTCTTGCGGAGCGGGTCGAGGAGGACAAGGCCGAGGTCCTGCTCGATGAGGTCCTCGCTTCCTGACTTCGCAGGTACCCCCTCGTCGCACCGGCATCGGCATCGACGTTCATCGACTGGCACCAGGCCGGCCGATGAACGTTGCTTGTCTGCTGTTCGATGACGAGCTAGGTCCCCAAGGTCACTCTGATGGTGATGTCGTCGCCCATGCGGCCTGTGATGCGTTGTTGAGCGCCGCCGGGCTCGGTGATCTTGGCAGCAACTATGGAACGACTGATCCAGAGTGGTCTGAAGCGCCAGGTGCAGCCTTCCTTGTCGAAACTGCTGCGCGTGTACGGGCGGCTGGCTTTGAGATTGCCAACATTGCGGTTCAATTGATCGGCGACCGTCCCAAGCTTGGATCGCGTCGTGTTGAGGCGGAACTGGTCATGAGTGAGGCCGTCGGTGCCCCTGTCAGTCTTTCCGCGACCACCACAGACGGCCTTGGGCTGACTGGCCGCGGTGAAGGCATCGCGGCAATCGCCACCGCGCTTCTGGTCTGAACCCGGCTGCGGGCGCGCGCCTTCGACGGCTCACAGCAGATCGGGCTATCGCACGAGCCTGGCTGGAACGACGAAGGTGTTGCACTTCCCGACTTCGCTATTGGCCAAGCCAGTGTTTCCCCAGTATTCGCGTGATCGGCCGAGCCCGTGGTTTCCGACGACGTCAGGCTTGCCGGAGAGATTGTCGTCGCCGATGGCCTCGTAGATGACCAAAATCCCGTTGAGGTCTTGCTGTTGCACCCCTACCGACAGTGACACCGACCGCACGAACATGCCGGAGAAACAGTCCGCCTGCGTTTCGAGCCGGCGCATGTATTGCAGCGCGGTCCCCTCGTCGCCAGACTCCTGGCCCAATGCGTGCCCAGAAACCAAAATGCCGGTTCGGCCCTGCAACGCGTGACCGAACTCATGTGCCATCACGATATCGGCGGTCCACTTGTTGTTCCGCACGTTGCTGGGCAAGGCCTGCGGTAGCAGGTTGCTGTAGTACACCTGCTGATCGGCCGTGCAGTAAAAGGCATTCACTCCGGTCTTGCCGCATTTCGTTGTGAGTTCCTTACCGTAGATTGTGACCGTCGGCCGCACGATGGTGAACCCAGCGTTGGTAATCGGTGGCTCCCAGACTCGCACCAAGCACTCCATCAAACCCTCGAAATGGGACTTCAGCTGCGCAGCGCTTGCGCTGGTCACGTTGATGGGCTGGGAATTGCAGCGCACCGGCACTGGCACCGTTTGGCTGTAGAACGGACTGTTCCTGATCCACTGCTCGGCTTGCTCGTACGTCTGGGGTATCGGGATAGGGGGCGGATTGGTATCCGGGGGCGGGACCTGGTAGTCCTCATTCTGGAAGGCGACAGTCGAGGAGCCTAAACCTGAGCCTGAACCTAGGCCGCTGACCACCACTCCGACGATGGTTGCCAACCCCAGGATGATGATCACTAGCAACAAGAACCGGAGCGGATTCCTCCTGCGCGGTGCAGGCATAGGCGGTGTCGGTCCGTACCGTGGCACGCCGCCGCCGAAAGACTGCCGACCGAAGCTGGGAGGTGGGTAGCCCTGGTAGTAGCCGCCACCGGCCGGCGTGCTGGGCGGTGGCGGCCAGCCAGGAGCTGAACCGTACGGGCCGTACGAGCCTGCTGTTGGACCGCCTCGGGGTGGTGCGTACTGGGGGCCGCCCCGCTGCTGCTGGCTCACACGCGCAACGATAACCGCGTACCCCAGGTTTTTAGGCTTGGGCCCTCAGCGCTGCACGACTAGTGGAAGGCTGTACCCCGTGCTCGCCGACTTCCCAAGAACGCTCCATCGGATCGGAGCGATGATCGCGTTCTGCGTCTTGACCTGTGGTCTGCTCGCCGGGCCGCTGGCCTTGACGGCGTATGCCGAGGGCACCGCGTCGACCTTCATCGCCGAGGGCAATCTGGCCAAGGACGGCACGCTGAAAGTGAAGCAAACGATCGCGTTGACCGGAGCTGTGCCACCCGAGCTCTCGCAGCGGTTCGAGACCCGTGAAGACCTGGTCGGGGACCGTCAATATGTCCAGCGGCTCTCCGACATCACGGCCATGGTCAAAGGGGTTCCCGTTCAGCCGACGATCAAGACCGAAGACCGCTTCACCACTGTGACCGTGCCTACCAACGGCTCGACTGAGGTCGTGATGATGTACACCGTGACCGGTGCAGTGGTCACCATCGACAGCGGTACGGCGTTGCGCTGGCGGATGCTTCAGGGCCTTAGCGCTCAGGTCACCCAGTTCACGGCAACGGTGCAGATCCCTACCCAGTTCAGCTACATCAAATGCACGGCCGGTAGCCCAAACTCCACTGTCCCGTGCACCTTTGCCGCCGCCGGCACCGAGACCGCCCAGATCCCTACCTTCCGGGACGGCCCCCGTGGTGAGGGCGAGGTCGTCGCAATCGACATCGGGTTTCCTCCTGGAGGGGTGGCCTCTAATGAGGTGATCGACTATCAGTGGACAGTTGGGCGAGCTTTCTCGGTTGCGCCACTGCCGCTGGCCCTGGCGTTGGGTTTGCTAGCTCTTGGCGGTGTCGCGTTGTACGGACTTCATCGGCGGGCCGGGGTCGACAGAAGCCCAGATGGTCAGATCAGCAAGCCCGGCGACTTCGTGCCGACCGGTGCGGGGCAGTCGGAATTCCGGGTTGTCGGCGATGTCCGGCCCGGTCACGTCGGCACCGTAGCCGACGAACGTGTCGATCCGATCGACGTCACCGCGACTCTCATCGACCTGGCGGTACGCGGGCATCTGGTGATCGACGAGCTGCCTCGCGAAAGCGAGTTTGCCCCGACCGATTGGGAAATCAGGCGGATCGATGGGAATGACGGCTTGCTACCGTTCGAGCAGCAGCTGCTCGACGGCATCGCCGCGCCGGGCTCAAGCGTGCGGGTCTCGGATCTGGCAGGCAAGGTGCAAGAGTCCATCGGCGGGGTGCAAAACGCCCTCTACGACGAGATGGTCAGCAATGGCTGGTTCGAACGCCGACCCGATGACACCAGAAACCGCTGGACCCAGCTGGCGCTCGCTGCACTGATCCTTTCGGTAGTCGTGACGGGGGTGCTCGCAGCGTTCACCACCTTCGGGTTGGTGGGCTTGGCGCTCATTGTGTTGTCGCTCGGCTTGGTTTTCGTCGCGCAAGAGATGCCGGCGCGGACGGCCAAGGGAACCGCGCTCCTTGGCGGCCTGGGCGCTTTGCGCTCGGATCTGATGAGTCACCCGACCAACCAAATGCCGCCGGGCGGTGAGTTGCGGGAGATCTCCGAGGTGCTGCCGTACGCGATTGTGCTTGGCGGTAGCGACCGCTGGCTGGACGCCATCGTCGCCAGCGACGCTGACGAGCACCCAGATTCGGATGACCTGTCCTGGTATCACGGACCCGAGAACTGGCACCTGCGCGACCTCCCGGACTCGATCAGGAACTTCGTGACGACAGTCTCCGGGAGCTTGTTCTCTCGCTGATTAAGGTCTGATCAGTGCAGGTTTTGCAGGGGGTAGCCGTTCTTGGCGCAGCCGTCGACGATCAACTTCTTGACGTCGGACGGAGCGTCCTTAGGGTTGTCCGACTCCAAAAGGCTGATAGTCGCATCCACCCACCGTTGCGGCTCGGGGTCGAGCTTGCCTGACTGGCTGAGCTTCTTCAGTCCGGCCACAGTCACCTTGTTGACCATTGAGCCGGACTCGGCGGCAGCATCGACCGCGGGACAACCGATCTTGTAGGCGTCGGCCGCGTTGACGGTCGTTTGGCTGCAGGAGGTGAATCCCAGCAGCGCAGCAACGGCAAGGACAGTGGCGACAACGACACGGTGCATGCATCGAGCGTATGTGAACCGGAGGGACCGCGCGTCCGACCCAAGAACGCAAGCGGCGAGCGCACGGCCCGTCGAAGGGCGACGCAACAGCAACGTGTGAGTCAGATCAGAGGTGTTGGTCGCCTCGCTCGTAGTCCTCAATGGCCTGCCGCATCCGCCGTACCGCGGCTTGGATCTCAGCCTCCAGTCTCTCTTCAGGACTCAGGTACCGCCGCACCGCGGGCTGCCAATCGCTGAACCAACAGTAAACGGCCCAGCTCGTGACGCCGATGGCAAACAGAATCATGCAGATCGTCGTAACGGTCGTCGGCTCCATGCCCGGGTCCTTCGGCGGGAGTGTCTATAGGGCAAGCCCTGGGTAAAGCGGGTTGGCGTCCAGCAGCTCGGCTGACGCCGCCTTGGTGTACTCGGCCACGCCTTCGGCCAGCACGTACTTAGCCTTGCCTGGCTGCCCGCTCGAGGCAACCACGGGGGTTGTGTTGTTCAGCACGTTCACAATCAGGTCGGACACTTTGTCGAACTCATCTGCACCGAACCCACGAGTCGTGAGCGCCGGCGTGCCGACCCGTACGCCGGATGTGTACCAGGCGCCGTTGGGGTCAGCCGGCACTGCATTCCGGTTCGTGACGATGCCCGCGTCCAACAGTGCGGACTCGGCCTGCCGGCCGGTCAGCCCGAACGTCGTCACGTCGATGAGCACCAAGTGGTTGTCAGTACCGCCAGTGACCAGCTTTGCGCCGCGCCGCAACAGGCCGTCGGCCAAGGTCTTGGCATTGTCGGCGACCGCCTGCGCGTATCCCTGGAACTCCTGGGTCCGTGCCTCCGCGAGTGCCACGGCCTTGGCCGCCATCACGTGGCCGAGTGGCCCACCAAGGACCATCGGACAGCCACGGTCGACCGAGTCGGAATACTCCTTCGTGGCCAAGACCAGACCACCGCGCGGGCCACGCAGTGACTTATGTGTCGTCGTTGTCACCAGATGCGCGTGCGGCACTGGGTCCTCGTCACCGGTGAAGACCTTGCCAGCAACCAGACCTGCGAAGTGAGCCATGTCGACCATCAGCGTCGCGCCGACCTCGTCAGCGATCTCCCGCATCGTGGCGAAGTTGATCCGCCGCGGATAGGCGGAGTAGCCGGCGATCAAGATCAAGGGCTTGAACTCCCGTGCTGCCGCCCGTAGCGCGTCGTAGTTCAGCAACTGAGTCTCAGGGTCAGTGCCATACGAACGCTGGCGGAACATCTTGCCGGAGATGTTCGGCCGGAAGCCATGGGTGAGGTGACCGCCAGCGTCCAGCGACATGCCAAGCGCTCGCTGATTGCCAAACTTATGCCGCAGCTCCTCCCACTGCTCCTCGCTCAAGTCGTTGACACTCTTCATGCCCTGCGCGGCCAGCTCAGGCAACTCGATGCGATTGGCCAGGATGGCCCAGTAAGCAACGAGGTTGGCATCGATGCCGGAGTGCGGCTGGGCGTATGCATACTCGGCTCCGAAGAGTTCGCGCGCGTGCTCGGCGGCTACCGCCTCGACTGTGTCGATGTTCTGGCAGCCGGCATAGAAGCGATGTCCGATGGTGCCCTCGGCGTACTTGTCGGACAGCCAGCTGCCCATGGTGAGCAGTACTGCCGGCGAGGCGTAGTTTTCTGATGCGATGAGTTTCAGCGAGCTGCGCTGGTCGGCGAGCTCGGACCGGATGGCACCCGCGATCCGTGGCTCGACTGTCTCTATGAGGGAAAGTGCTGAGCGGTAGGCCTGTGAGGCGCTGGCCTCATAGTCACCGCCCGAGCCTTCAATCGGGGGGGCAGGGGAGAGGATGTCGGTCACGAGCGCTCCTGAGGGTTCAAACCGGGCGCCGCCTACATTAGTCCAGCGCTCCGACACGTTGCCGTGAGATTTCATAGAGCGCGATTCCAGCTGCCACCCCAGCGTTAAGAGATTCAATGCTCTCGCTGATCGGGATTGAGGCGAGCGTGTCGCATGCCTCTCGGACCAGCCGGGACAGGCCAGCTCCCTCGCTGCCGACGATCAGCACGACCGGTCCCGATAGATCAGGCACGTCAGAGATGCTCGTGGCGGCTCCGCCGTCCAGCCCGATCATGCTCAGTCCTGCGTCGGCGTACGCGCGCAAGCTGCGGTTGAGGTTGGTCGCCCGTGCGATCGAGATCCGAGCAGCCGTTCCGGCCGAGGTCTTCCAGGCGGCAGCAGTCATGCCGGCCGAGCGGCGTTCCGGGATCAGTACGCCGTGCGCGCCAAATGCTGCGGCCGATCGCACGATCGCCCCGAGGTTACGCGGGTCGGTGATCGAGTCGAGAGCGATGATAAGTGGCTCGCGATCCGAAGCGAGGGCGGCCGCCAGCAGGTCGTCTGGGTGGGTGTACTCGAAAGCCGGTAATTGCACGGCAATACCCTGGTGAACCGCTCCGCCGGTGAGCCGGTCCAGCTCGGCACGGGTAACCTCGAGCAGCGCCGCGCCTCGGCCCGCCGCGAGTTTGAAGATGTCGCGAAGCCGGTCGTCGCGTTCCGCGCCCTCGGCCACGTACGCGGCGCGGATGGGGATCTCCGCCACCATCGCCTCGAGCACGGCATTGCGCCCCACCACCCACTCTGGCCCGGACCCCGGACGGCCGGTCTTCGGAGCCGATGAACGGGACGGCTCACGATGGGATGCCGCCTTCTTCGTACGGTGGGCAACGTGATAGGGCCGTTCCTCTGCCTTGGGGGTTGGCCCCTTTCCCTCCAGGCCCCGCCGCACCCGACCACCCGAACCGGCCGTATTGCCTCTTCCCTTACGCCGCACCGCGCCCTTGCGCTGGCTGTTGCCCGGCATCGCCCGCCTACTCCCTCGCCGAGTTGTCGGCGCCAGTCGTCGTCCCAGCAGCCACCGGCGCTGACAAGTCGGCGTGGAGGTACCAGCGTGTTCCCACAGGAGTGTCGGAAACGTCTACGCCCAGGGCGGTGAGCGAGCTTCGGATCGCGTCGGCTGTGGCGAAGTCCTTACGGTCTCGGGCCGCCGTGCGTTGCCTCAGCAGCTCGTTGATCAGGCCGTCGACCACTGCAGCCAACTGGTGATCATTGCGCTGCCGCCAGACCACGCTATCAGCGTTCAGCCCCAAGATCATCAGCATCCCGTTCACCTCGCTGAGGCGGCTCGCGATCTGATCATGATCACTGGCCTCGAGAGCCTGATTGCCTTCTCGCACCGCATTGTGCAGCACAGCCACCGCCGCCGGAGTGCCAAGATCATCATTCATCGCGGCGATGAACTCCTCGGGCACCTCGGGCGGCCTGCTGCCCACCTCCTCGGTGGCTCGATCAACAAAGTTGTCGATGCGTCCCAGCGCAGCCACCGACTCCGCAATCGCAGCATCGGAGTATTCGATCGGCGAGCGGTAATGCGGTTGAATCAGGTACAGCCGTACCGCGCGCGCGGGAAATCTCTTGATCACTTCCGAGACGAGTGCGCTGTTGTCCAGCGACTTGCTCATCTTCTCCCCGGCGGTGGTCACCAGCGCGTTGTGCATCCAGTACCGCGCGAAGCGCTGTCCCGCTGCCCTGGACTGAGCCAGCTCGTTCTCGTGGTGAGGGAAACGAAGATCAAGACCGCCCCCATGAATGTCGAATTCATCGCCGAGATACTTGCTCGCCATGGCCGAGCACTCCAGATGCCACCCCGGACGGCCGCGCCCCCACGGCGTCAGCCAGCTAGCCGTCTCCGGCTCGGTGTCCTTGTGGCCCTTCCAGAGGGCGAAGTCTCGTGGGTCCCTCTTTCCGCGGGGATCAGAATCAGCGGCTGGCTCCATGTCATCGATGTTCTGGTGCGACAACGAGCCGTACGCCGGCCAGGACTTCACATCGAAATAGACATCGCCGGATAAATCGGGTGCCGGGTACGCGTGACCACGTTCAATGAGAACCTTGATCATTTCGATCATCTCGGGGACGTGACCAGTGGCTCGCGGTTCGTAGCTGGGTGGCAGGCAGCCGAGTGCGGCGTACGCGTCGTGCAGCTCCCGCTCAAAGCGATAGGCGTGGGCGAACCAGGGCACACCGGCCTCGGCTGACTTGATCAAGATCTTGTCGTCGATATCGGTGATGTTGGCGATCACGGTCACCTCGTAACCAGACCACGTCAGCCAGCGTCGGAGCACATCGAAGACCACTTCCTTGCGGATATGTCCCAAGTGGGGACCCGACTGCACGGTGAGTCCGCAGTGGTAAATGGATACCCGGCCGGGCACCACCGGCTCGAACGGGCGTATAGAGCGCGTGGCGGTGTCGTAGAGCCGGAATGCGCCTGGCCTCGCCTCCGGTTCGGCAATATGGGTCACGAGTGTCGAGTCTCCATCTCCACCGCCATCAGACGCTGCATCGCCTCGACGCCGTCCCGCAGGGCCTTGAGGTCGCGCTTGGACATGGTGGCAAGGTAGGGCTCGAGGTTGGTGCCGATCGAGTCACGCATCAAGGACAGCTGCTGGTCGCCTTTCTTGGTCAACTTGATCATCCACGCTCGGGCGTCGCGGGGATCAGCGGCGCGGTCAACCAGGCGCGCAGCCTCGAGGCGCTTGACGTGGTTGGTGATCGTGGGCTGGGAGCACTTCTCGGCAGCGGCGAGCTCGCTGATTCTCGTTGGACCGTCGTCCTGCAGGCGAGCCAACAGCCGGGCCGCCGCAAGGCTGATGCCGAAACCGTTCTCCTTGGGAACCCAGCGCACCACGCGCGCAGCGGTCGTGATGAGGTCTTCACCGAGCGCGTGCAAGTCGTCGTCCATCTGGGCAGGATATTCGGTTTCGGTGGTGCAGCGAGCGGCGTGTCACGGGCGGATGGCGGCAACCACCAGCTTGGCGAGTTCCGAGTAGGCCTCCGCGTCGCTCAGTTCGCGCACCCGCTGCGCCGCGGTCAGTGTGTTCTGCTCGCGTCGGCGTCGGCGTGTCGGTGCAACGCGGCCATGAAGGTGACGACCGACGCAGTCCAAGTACTGGGCGGCTACGGCTACACGCGCGACTATCTGCGCCCAGCGCTATATGCGGGAGGCCAAGGTGACTCAGATCTTCGAGGGCACCAACCAGATCCAGCGGCTGGTCATTGGTCGCCAACTCCTGAAGTAACCTCCGACTTGGCAGCGTCTTAGCCGGCTATCGCCCGCTGAGACTCTGACAAGTCGGAGGAGGGGGAGTGCGGAATGAGACTGGGCGAACGCGATGTTGTGCTGGTGACCGGGGGGGCCTCGGGACTGGGCGCGGCCACGGTGAGGGCAGTCGTCGATGAAGGAGCGTCGGCGCTGATCGTCGACCTGCCCAGCTCGGCCGGGTCGGAGCTAGCGTCCACGCTGGGGGAGCGCGTCCGATTCGCCGCGGCGGACGTACGCGATGAAGATCAGATACAGGCGGCCGTCGCGGCGGCGACTCAGCTGGGCACCCTGCGGGTCGCAGTGAACTGTGCCGGAGTTGCCACCCCAGGACGTGTGATCGGCAAGCGCGGCGTGCTGCCGTTGGAGACCTTCCGTACGGTGATCGACGTCAACCTGGTTGGTACCTTCAACGTGCTGCGACTGGTGGCTGCGGCCATGATCGACAACGAGCCACTCGACGGCGACCGCGGGTTGGTGATCATGACGGCCAGCGTGGCGGCCTTCGATGGCCAGATCGGCCAGGCGGCGTACGCGGCAAGCAAGGGTGGTGTCGCTGCCTTGACGCTGAGTGCGGCCAGAGATCTTGCTGACAAAGCCATCCGGGTGATGACCATCGCGCCTGGTGTCATGGAAACTCCGATGATGGCCGCCCTTCCTGGTGACACGAAGTCGATCTTGGAGGCGCTGGTGCCACATCCGGCTCGGCTCGGCCGACCTAAGGAGTACGCCATGCTCGTCTCCTCGATCATCGACAACCCCCTGCTCAACGGCGAAGTCATCCGCCTTGACGGAGCTCTACGCATGCCGCCGCGTTAGTCGATTGGGGCGTCGGACCAGCGAGCTCGCTCCACTGGCGGGTCGAATGGATCGGCGAAGTAGAAGCGAGCTGTCGTCACCTCGGCGTCCGCTAGTTCAACAACGCCCACGATGTTGACCGGTCCCTCGCCGTACTCGACGATGCCCTCGGCGACCCAGACCAAGGGCCCACCCAGAACGCTCCGCCAGCGGATGCGGGGTGGCCCAGGGACTTCGGCGTACATCCCCATGATGTTGCTGCGACCGACAAAGCGCTCTCCAGATTGCGGCCGCTCATCGACAGCGTTGACTGCAACCAGGGAGCCGATGGTGTTGAGATCCCATCGCTCCCAGGCGGCGAAGAGCTTCTCAGCGGTCTCCCGCGACTGATCGGCATCGGTCATGGGCGCGCCGACTTCACTTCTTGGCTTTGGCGCGCAAGGCGGCAATGTCTAGGTACGCCGCGGCCGGCTCTTCGTCGGCCTGGGACTCGGCGGCCTCGTCTTCCCAGGGGTCATACGGCTTCTCCTGCTCGTCGTCGGCGAAGCCTTGTGATGGGTCAAACGGGTTGGTAAGCGGTCGCTCCGACTCCACTGCCGAGACAGCAACCTCCTCATCCGGCAGTCCGCGCAGCACGGTGTTCACGTAGGACTCTGCCGCCTCCTCCATGGAGACCTCGGCCCCAGCGCGCTCGCTGAGGAACCAGCGATGCTCCAGCATCTCGTGATAGAGCTCGGCAGGCTCCAGCTTCGCCCGCAGATCCATCGGCACTGACTGCACGATCGGCTCGAACCGATCAGTCAGCCACTCGTGCGCCACGATTGCTTCGTCAGCACCCTGCTGGTCGGTGAACGCGCGGTAGTAATCAAGATCGTTCAGCAGCCGCCTAGCCTGGTTCTCTTCGGTATCCATCCCGGTGAGCCGAATCAGCCTGCGCGAGTGGTGACCAGCGTCAACGACCTTCGGCTGGATTCGTACGGTCGAGCCCGCGAAGTCGGTGGTGATGTCCAGTTCAGCGACGTCGAAGCCGAGGGCGTTCAGCCGCCGGACCCGGCTCTCGATGCGATGCATCTCACCGGTGTTGAACTCCTCAACACCCGTGAGCTCGTCCCACAGCTCCCGGTATCGGCCCTCGATGGTCTCCACCAGTACCAGCGGATCCAACGCCATATCCAAGAGACCACCAGCCTCCAGGTCGCTGAACTCTCCGTACAGATTGGTCCGTGCGATGGTCAGATCATGTTCGCGCTGACCGTTGGTCAGCCTGTCGTGGAGCTCGCTGGTCTCAGCGTCTACCAGGTAGGCCGCGAACGCTCCGGCGTCGCGCCGGAACAACGTGTTGGAGAGCGATACGTCACCCCACAAGAAGCCGCTCAGATGCAGCCGCGCCAACAACACGACCATGGCATCGACCAGCCGGTTGACGGTGTCCTGCCGTACGCCGCGGTTGAAGAGTGATCGATACGGCAGCGAGAATTGCAGGTGCCGGGTGATGAGGATTGGGTCGAGTGCGCCACCCTGGTTGTCGACACGTGCGGTGACCACTCCCACGGCTTCGACTGATGGGGTGTCGAGCCGCGCGAGGTCACGCAATAGCTCGTATTCATGCAGTGCGAGGTGCTCCATCACCTCCTTGAGCGCGTAGATCTCGTTGCCCACGCGGACGAAACGCACGACGTGGCGGGAGATGCCGCGGGGGAGAGCGACCAGGTTCTCCTCGGGCCACTCGGCAAGCGGGGTGTTCCAGGGAAGGGTGATCAACCTGGTGTCACGCTGTGCCGCGAGGAACCTGGGCATGGTCCGATCCTGTCATCACTGGACTCGTGCCGCCGTGCGGACGGATTAGCGAAGCTCGAACAAACTGCCGGCCTCCCGCGCGATTTGGGGGAGGCCGGCAGTTCTGATCAGTCGGTGAAGACGCTTTCTGTTGCAGGAGAGATGCGGTCGCCGGTCACCTTGGAGAACACGTGCACGTGTGTCGGATCGATCAGCAACCGAACGCTCTCGCCCCGGTGCGGCGGCTTCCGGCCCCCGTGGATCCGGCCGACGATCTGCTGAGCAGTGATCAACTCGTCCTCAGGGATACCCGACAAAGTGCCGTAGATGAACGCATCGGCGCCCAACTCCTCCACGACGCCAACATCGATCGGGATGCCCTCGCGGCTCTCGGGGTCCTCGTTCAGCTCGAAATTCTCCGGACGGATTCCCAGCACGAGGTTCTTCTCGTCTGGTGCCTTGGCGAGGGTCTCGCGAGGCACCGGAACGGTGTAGTCACCCAAGTGCACGCCGTCCGGCTGTACGTTGCCCTCGATCAGGTTCATGGCAGGCGAGCCGATGAAGCCAGCGACGAACAGGTTGCGTGGCGCGTCGTACAACTGCAGCGGGCTGTCGCATTGCTGCAGAATGCCGTCCTTCATCACCGCTACGCGGTCGCCCATGGTCATGGCCTCGACCTGGTCGTGGGTCACATAGACAGTGGTAACGCCGAGGCGGGTCTGCAGCGCCGCAATCTGGGTGCGGGTGGAGACGCGGAGCTTGGCGTCGAGGTTGGACAGCGGCTCGTCCATCAAGAACACCTGCGGTGAACGCACGATGGCACGACCCATGGCGACGCGCTGCCGCTGACCGCCGGACAGCGCCTTCGGCTTGCGGTTGAGGAAGTCCTCCAAACCCAGCAGGTGCGCGGCTTCCTGGACTCGTTGCTGACGCTCCGTCTTGGGAACCCCAGCCATCTTCAGAGCAAAGCCCATGTTGTCGCCCACGGTCATGTGGGGGTACAGGGCGTAGTTCTGGAAGACCATGGCGATGTCGCGGTCCTTGGGCGGGAGGTCGGTGACGTCGCGTTCACCGATCCAGATCGCTCCCTGGTTGATTTCCTCCAGGCCTGCGAGCATCCGGAGCGAGGTGGACTTGCCGCAACCGGATGGTCCGACCAGGACCATGAATTCACCGTCGCCGATCTCCAGATTGAGTTTGTCGACGGAGGGGTGGTCTGCACCCGGGTAGACGCGAGTCGCGTCCTTGAACGAAACAGTGGCCACGCCACACTTCCTTTCCACGGGCAGGTACGTGCCCGACGATCCGTAGTGGAAATTCGCTGCCCGGGGACAGGGACCCCGGCGCTGGTCAGAACACTAGCGCAGCGGCGCCCTCCTGGGCAGAGGATGCGCCGACCCATGTGCGCGCGTCATGTGAGCGTCCCGAAGGCGATAGACCCTCAGCACTCAACGATGTTGACCGCTAGGCCGCCGCGCGCGGTCTCCTTGTACTTGATCTTCATGTCCGCGCCCGTCTGCATCATTGTCTTGATCACCTTGTCGAGGCTGACGGTGTGCCGGCCGTCGCCATGAAGTGCCAGCCGCGCCGCGGTGATCGCTTGCACGGAGCCGACGGCATTCCGCTCGATGCAAGGTATCTGCACCAGTCCGCCCACGGGATCGCAGGTCAGGCCCAGGTTGTGCTCCATGCCGATCTCCGCCGCGTTCTCTGCTTGCTCCGGAGTGCCACCGAGAATCTCAGCCAGCGCACCGGCCGCCATCGAGCATGCGGTGCCGACCTCGCCCTGGCAGCCGACTTCTGCGCCGGAGATCGAGGCGGTCTGTTGATAGATCGCGCCTAAGGCCCCGGCAACGAGGAGGAAGTTGACGATGGCGTCGTCGTCGGTGTGGGGCACGAACGTGACCGCGTAGTGCAGGACAGCAGGAATGATGCCGGCAGCTCCATTCGTCGGCGCCGTCACGACGCGCCCGCCGGAGGCGTTCTCCTCGTTGACCGCCAGCGCCCATAGCGTCACCCAGTCCATAGCGGCCAGTGGGTCGTTTTTGCTCTGGCCGGGATCCTCGATGAGCCGCTGGTAGAGCTCTGCCGAGCGGCGCCGTACCTTGAGGCCACCGGGAAGCACTCCTGGGGTGGAGCAGCCACGACGGATGCACTCCTGCATGACCGACCAGATCTTGAGCAGGCCCGCGCGGACCTCAACCTCGGGCCGCCGTACGCACTCATTGGCGAGCATCACCTGGCTGATGCTCAAGTTCTGGTCGTTGCAAAAGCCCAACAGCTCAGTGCCGGTGCGGAACGGATACGGCACTGGGGTCGGGTCGGGCAGTAGCTGGGGATGTCCCGATTCGTCGTCATCCAGAACGAACCCGCCGCCGATCGAGTAGTAGGTCCGTTCGGACAGCACCTTGCCGTCACAGTACGCGGTGAAGGTCATGCCGTTGGGGTGGAAGGGCAGCGAACGGCGTCGATACAGAATCAGGTCGTCTTCAGGATCGAAGGTGACCGTCTGTGTGCCATAGAGCCGCAACTTGCCGGTTCGCCTGACCTCATCAGCGCGCAGCGCGCCACTGTCGGTGTCGACGGTTTCTGGATCTTCACCCTCCAAACCCCACAACACCGCGTTGTAGCTGCCGTGGCCATGGCCGGTTGCGCCGAGGGAGCCGAACAGCTCTGAACGAACCCGAGTGGTACGGGGGAGAAGGCCTTCATGGTCCAACCGAGCGACGAAACGGCCCGCCGCACGCATCGGCCCAACTGTGTGGGAACTTGATGGTCCGATGCCGATGCTGAACAAATCGAAAACACTGACCGGCACCGTTCCAGTCTGCCTCAATGGTGGGAACGCATGAGCCCTGCCGGCTCATACCCGGCAGGGCCCTGGAAGGGCACTCTCAGTCTCCTGCCTGGGCCTGGTTGAACCTTGCAGCGACACGCCCCCGGGACCCTTACCTGCTCTTCAATCATCGCGACACGCGGTTAATTCCGGGTGACACGCCGATGACGGAAAAAAGACGACCCAGCCTCTTGCCAAGGGTTCCCAGCAGGCATATAACTGATCTACGCCACACATTGAGCTTCGGCTCAAGACGTGGCTACGAAGCTCCGGTCAACTCATACTTGACCGGAGCTTCACCCATTTTTTTGGGGTTGCGCTCGCGCACGGGGCGCTGGAGGCCGCCTCGTTCGTCGCGCGCGAAACCCACGCTCGTCTTCGGATCTAACTGCTGGTCTGGAGGTGTGTTTCGCGCATCACTCCTGCACTCGTCGGCGGCGCCCCTCCGACGCTCGCGCAACTGGTGCTCACGGCTCGCGCAACGGTCGCTAAAAGCTGAGTCGTTCGTCGCTCTTCGCGCAACGGCTAAACAGTCTCGACGGTTCTGTTGGTAGCGAAGCCGTTGCGCTCATCGTTCCCCACTCCTGAGCGGCGCCCTCCGACGCTCGCGCAACGGGCCTTCACGGCTCGCGCACGGGGCGCTGGAGGCCGCCTCGTTCGTCGCGCGCGCGAAACACACTCTCGGCTTCGGATCTGACTGCTGGTCTGGAGGTGTGTTCCGCGCATCGCTCCTGCACTCGTCGGCGGCGCCCCTCCGACGCTCGCGAAACGGGCCTTCACGGCTCGCGCAACGGGCCTGTGTTTGCTTGCTCGCTCCGCTCTCTGCGATGTTCGTTGGTCGCCGCCCTCTTCGTCAGACCTGGTCGAACTTCTATGCTCAGCCACCTGGGTCGTGGAGCGGTGCCGGGTCTACAGAGCAAGGCTCGGAGTGACCACTAAGGGCAACGTCCTGGGCCCACCTCAGCTGCGCGCACTGTGGCAGTGTGGGGATGTGGGAGGCAGCTAGTGAAGGCCCTTGTCAAGACGCGACCGGGGCCGGGGCTGGAGCTGATCGAGGTGCCGGTGCCAGGGGTCGGGGCTGGCGATGTGTTGGTCAAGGTCAAGGCGACGGGCATTTGTGGAACCGATCTGCATATCGAGTCTTGGGACGCGTGGGCGCAGAAGACTCTTCAGCCCCCGGTGACGGTGGGTCATGAGTTCTCCGGTGAGGTGGTCAAGATCGGATCCGGCGTTACCGACGTTGCGGTTGGCGACCTGGTGAGCGGCGAGGGGCACCTGGTCTGCGGCCGATGTCGTAACTGCCGCGCTGGCCGCCGACATCTCTGCATCCATACTCGAGCCATCGGCGTTCACCTCGACGGCGCCTTCGCCGAATACGTCGCGCTGCCCTCAGGTAATGCCTGGGTGCACCGCGACCCGATCGATCCAGGAGTCGCGGCGATCTTCGACCCGTTCGGTAATGCGGTGCACACCGCGCTCGCATTTCCGATGCTTGGCGAGGATGTCTTGGTCACCGGAGCCGGACCGATCGGCATCATGGCGGCCATGGTGAGCAAACACGCCGGAGCACGGCACGTGGTGATCACCGACCGCAGCGACGAGCGGCTGGCCTTGGCGCGCTCACTCGGTGTCACGCGAGCGGTGAATATCGACCGCGACAACGTGGCTGACGCGCAGCGTGAACTCGGAATGCGTGAGGGATTCGATGTCGGGCTCGAAATGTCCGGCAGCTCGGCGGCGCTGCGCGACATGATCGCGCAGATGACCCATGGCGGCAGAATCGCTGTGCTTGGCATACCGTCGGCAGAGATCAGTGTTGATTTCGCCGCTGTCGTCTTGAAGATGCTGACCATCAAGGGCATCTATGGCCGTGAGATGTTTGAGACCTGGTACGAAATGTCGGTGCTCTTGGAGAGCGGACTCGACATCTCCGGAGTGATCACTGATCGTTTCCACTACACCGACTATGAGCAGGCCTTTGCGGCGGCGCGTTCGGGTCATGGTGGAAAGGTGATCATGAACTGGGAAGGATAGGAGGGATCATGTACGGCACTCTCAAGGATAAACTCGCTGATGATCTTGCGACGCTGCAGGCTGAGGGTCTCTTCAAAGCCGAGGCAGTGATCCGTACGCCACAGTCCGCTCGGATAGCTGTCGGTGATCAGACGTTGATCAATTTCTGCGCCAACAACTATCTCGGCCTTGCTGATCACCCAGCTATGGTCGCCGCCGCGCAGCAGGCTCTTGATCGCTGGGGGTTCGGCATGGCGTCAGTACGCTTCATCTGCGGTACCGCCGAGATTCACAAGGAGCTCGAGCGTCGCGTCGCGCATTTCCTCGGGGCTGAAGACGCGATCTTGTACAGCTCCTGCTTCGACGCGAACGGTGGTCTCTTTGAGACGCTGCTCGGTCCTGAGGACGTCGTCATCTCCGATGAGCTGAATCATGCGAGCATCATCGACGGCGTACGACTGTGCAAGGCCACCCGCATGCGCTACGCCAACAGGGACATGGCCGACCTCGAGGCGAAGCTGCGCGAGGCGCAAGGTGCGCGCCATCGGCTGATCGCAACCGATGGGGTGTTTTCCATGGATGGCTACGTCGCGCCCCTTGGCGCCATCGTCGAGCTGGCCGAGCGCTATCGCGCGCTGGTCATGGTGGACGACTCTCACGCCGTGGGATTCCTTGGTCCGACCGGCGCCGGGACGCCCGAGTTGTTCGGTGTGCAAGATCGCGTCGACATCGTCACCGGGACACTGGGGAAGGCGCTGGGCGGTGCGAGTGGCGGCTACACCGCCGCCCACAAAGAGATCGTCGAGATGCTGCGCCAGCGGTCCCGGCCCTATCTCTTCTCCAATTCCCTGGCACCTTCAATTGCGGCTGCGGGCATCGCCACGCTGGATCTGCTCGAGACATCCGGCGAGCTGTTGCAGCGGCTACGTGAGAATACGGCGTATTTCCGCTCGGAAATGGTCGCGCGTGGCTTCGAAATTCCCGAATCCGATCATCCGATTGTGCCGATCATGATCGGGGACGCAGTCGAGGCGGCGGCGATGGCGGACCGGCTGCTGGCCGAGGGAATCTACGTACGGGCGTTCTCCTACCCCGTGGTACCGCGAGGTAAGGCCCGAATCAGAACTCAGATGTCCGCCGCACACTCCCGCGATGATCTTGATCAGGCGATTACGGCATTTGAGAAGGTCCGCCGGTAGCTGTTGGGCGCTCGACCGGTACCTGCATCGGTCGTGAGGGCTTGCTGACGATCTGCTTGCCCAAGGGCATCAAGGAGACCTCAATCAGCTTGAAGTTCGCGACCGCCAGCGGAATTCCGATGATCGTGAGGCAGAGCAAGATTCCCGTCGCGATGTGAGTCAGCGCAAGCCACCAGCCGGCGACAATGACCCAGATGACATTGCCGAGGAAGGAAAAGATGCCGGCGTTTGGCTTGTCAACCAGCTCACGGCCGAAGGGCCATGCCGCGTAGTTCGCCATTCGGAATGACGCAATGCCCCAAGGGATAGTGATGATCAACAAACAGCAGATGACCCCGGCCAGCATGTAGGCGAGCCAGAGCCAAAAGCCGCTGAAGACGAACCAGATGATGTTCAGCAAAGTACGCACAAGTCCAGGGTCCTACGGCCGCCTGATGCAGGCAATAGGGCGGTTCCCGGGGCTATCCCTCGCTCGGTGATGCCTGAGCTGTGAACGCGTCGTACGCGCGCTGGTCGAAAAGCACGAACCTCACCTCGTCCACGTGCGTGTCGCTGGCCTGCACTGTTTCCAGCGCGATCCGGGCTGCATCATCGACCGGCCAGCGATAGATGCCAGTCGAGATGGCTGGGAATGCCACGGTGGCTGCGCCAAGCTCGTCGGCAACTCTCAGGGAGTTGCGGAAGCAGTCCGCGAGCAACTGCGACTTGTTCTTGGACTTGGCGTACGTCGGCCCGACGGTGTGGATCACCCAGCCCGCCTTGAGTCGACCAGCCGTCGTCGCCACCGCCTGGCCGGTCGGCAACCCGTCGGGATATTTGTCCTCCCGGAGCTTTTGGCACTCAGCCAGAATCTCGGGCCCGCCCCGACGATGGATCGCTCCGTCAACCCCGCCGCCGCCCAGCAGTGAGTGATTGGCTGCGTTGACGATGGCATCGACCTCTTGTTCGGTGATGTCCCCCTGCGCGAAGGTGATCTTCATTCCCTCAACCTAATGCCGCGACTTGAGTGGCAGCATCTGCGATGAATCTGGACCGCTCGTCGAGTCCAACTTTGGCAGAGGCGATGCTGGTCGTCTGAAGCTTCAAGCGACGAAGGAGTAAGGGATGGACGCGTTCACAACATGTCTATGGTTCGACACTCAGGGTGAGGAGGCGGCGAGGTTCTACGCGGGAATTTTCCCGGACTCGAGCGTGGGCAAGGTGACGCCGTACCCCGCCGGCGAGCGGGCTGGTCAAACCATGACCGTCGACTTCGTGTTGAACGGAAGCAAGTTCGTCGCCCTGAACGGCGGCCCGGAGTTCACCTTCAACGAGTCGATCTCCTTCCAGGTGCCATGCGACAACCAGGCTGAAGTGGATCGCTACTGGTCCGCGCTTACCGAAGGTGGCGGCGAGGAGTCCATGTGTGGCTGGTTGAAGGACAAGTACGGCGTTTCGTGGCAGGTTGTGCCAGACCGGCTCGAGGAGCTGCTGTCGAGCAGCGATCCCGAGCAGGCAGAGCGCGTCACCCAGGCACTGTTCCAGATGAGGAAGATCGTGATTGCTGATCTCGAGGTTGCCGCGACGGCTTAGCCGCGAGTCGGGTGGTCGCCCGCAGGACTATTTGGCGTGCCCTGCTGGGAAACTGCTGACAGGTTGCAGCCTGCGCGCGCAGCGAGCAATCTGCCAGCACTTACCTGAAGGAGTCCCATGGATCACGCCGATTCTGGACCGACCACCTCCACCTTGGTTGCCACCCGACACCAACTGCATGGGATCGCCGAGTGTCTGCTCGCCGGGCCCTGAGTATGAGGCGACCGGTGAGATTGCGCTGCGGGTGACCCCAGGCGGGTTCGGCACGACCACCGGGCCGGAGCGCCGGTTGGATGGACTGGAGCTGGTAGCGGGGGATCGGAGGGTGCCCGCGGCAGGGTCGTTCCGCGATCTTGCTGACCGGCTTGGTGTCGAGTTCGGAGCGCCGGATATCGGCTGTCGCGAGGGCAGCGGCGCGCAGCCGGATGATGTTGTTGATCTTGACTCGGCGGCCGTTCGGGTCATCGTTGACTGGTTCGTACTCAGCGATGCTGCGTTGCGTGTGCTGGATCCGGGCCAGCAGCCGATTCTGTGGCCTGAGCACTTTGACTTGGCGATCTTGTTGGACGATCGCTCATATGGGTCCTCGCCCGGAGAGGACTTTCATCCCACGCCGTACGCGTACGTCAGTGCGCATGATCATGATGGCGGCCCCTTCTGGAATGCGCCGTTCGGCGGGCTGCGGGATGCAGCGGATTTCGACTCGATCGAGGATCTGGCGGCCTTCTGGCGCGAGGGCAGGGGATTGCTGCGCGGAGCTTAGCCGGCGCCCGATCGGAACCGCAGGGTTACAGTGAGAATGCCGAAAGGATCCACGGTGACCATCGATCTCGAGAGCATCAGTTCGCCCGCCCGAGTTGCAAGTCCCGAGGAGGGCATCTCGGCCGACGAGCTACGGCTGGCCGCCCGCAACCACGGCATGCCGTTGGAGTCCTTGCATTGGGACATCACCCCGGCCGGATTGCACTACCTGTTGATCCACTACGACATCCCCGCCATCGATCCGACTACCTTCGAGCTGGTGATCGACGGCGTTGTCGGGAGCCCGCTGTCGCTGGATCTTGACGCTATTCGCAGCCGGCCCAAGGTCACAGCAGTCGTGACGCTCGAGTGCGCAGGAAACGGCCGGGCTCGGCTGCTCCCGCGTCCGGTAAGTCAACCGTGGCTGACCGAGGCCGTCGGTACCGCCCGCTGGAGCGGGACGCCTCTGTTGGGCCTGTTGCAGGAGGCAGGAATTGCTGAGGAGGCGGTCGATGTGGTCTTTACTGGTGCGGACCATGGCATCGAGCGCGGCCTCGAGCAAGATTACCAACGGGCGCTGCCGGTCACGGAAGCGCTGCGCGAGGACGTCTTGCTGGCGTACGAGATGAACGGCGCGCCGCTGCCGCCGCAGCACGGGGCTCCGCTGCGGTTGGTCGTTCCGGGCTGGTACGGCATGGCGCACGTGAAGTGGCTGCGCCGGATCACCCTCGTTGCCCAGCCGTTCGATGGGTTCCAGATGCGGGCGTACCGATTGCGCGACACCCCTGACGAACCTGGCGTTCCGGTGACCCGGATCGAGCCGCGAGCGCTACTCGTGCCACCTGGGTTCCCAGACTTCATGTCACGCAGACGTGTTGTGAGGTCTGGTCCGGTGAGGATCGAGGGACGGGCCTGGTCAGGTTGGGCGCCAGTCAGCAAGGTCGAGGTCAGTATCGACGGCGGGGACACCTGGGAACCTGCTGACCTCGAGCGAGCGCAGGCGTCCCATGGCTGGGCACGTTGGACATGGACGTGGCAGTCCGAGCTGGGCAGCTACGTGTTGGCCTGCCGCGCAACGGACGCCAGCGGTCGGACTCAGCCGCTTGGGCAACGGTGGAGTCGCGGTGGGTTCGCCAACAACACCATCCAACGCGTCCCGGTCATCGTGATCAGTTCCGAAATGTGACTGACCGTCTCGGCAGCTGCGAGACGAACCCCCGGTCATCCTGGTCGCCCGTGTCAGCCTCTGGCTGGGGCGTCGAGACAGCTCCCCTCTCAAATTTCCGACCAGTGCGGCGTAGTCGCTATCCGAACTGCCTCCGCACAACCAAAAAGCCGCCAACGGTCGGAATTTTGAGAAGCGATAGGTGCGCAAAGTTGGTGTTCACATTCCTCGAGGTGGGTAAGGAATCTGATGACCCGGACGATCCTGCCCGGGGATGTTGCCGCAATGAGAACAGGGAGGCTCTTATGGGTTTCGCGGACAAGGCAAAGGACAAGGCCGAGGAGCTGGCTGGCAAGGCGAAGGCAGCGACGGGCGATGCAACTGACAACCCCGATCTCGAGGCCGAAGGGCGTATGCAGGAGTCCAAGGCCGACGTCAAGCAGGCTGGCGAGAATGTCAAGGACACCGGTGATGACGTTGCCGACGCCCTGCGTTCAGCAAGCGGTGCCACGAAGGGTGACGAGAGAGACACCATGCGGTAACCAAACACCACGCACAGGGACCCGAACATCTCTGACTCGTCCAAGAGTTGGGGCTTTCGGGTCCCTTTGTTGTGTGCCGCCGGGGCCGACCAGCGGACTCCCGGCCATCGGGGTCAGCCCGCCTAGTATCGGCTGCTTGAGATTCGAGACACCGGGATGTGCTAGAACCCTGCGTGTGGAGCTAATTCGTCAAGGCAAGGTCCGTGATGTGTACGCCGATGGGGACAACCTGATCCTGGTGGCGTCGGATCGGGTGTCGGTGTATGACGTGGTGTTGCCGACCCCGATCCCGGACAAGGGCGCGATCCTGACGCAGTTGTCCCTGTGGTGGTTCGGTCAAGTGGACGATCTGGTGCCCAATCACGTGCTCACCGAGGACGTACCACCGGAATGGAAGGGTCGGGCGATTCGGTGCCGCCGACTCGACATGGTGCCCGTCGAGTGCATTGCCCGCGGCTACCTGACTGGGCTCGGTCTTGAGAGCTACCGAGCGACGGGCGCCATTTCGGGTGTCCAGCTCGCATCCGGTCTTGTTGAGGCGGACCGGCTACCGAAACCGATCTTCACGCCGACTACCAAGGCCGAGGTTGGGCATGACGAGTTCATCACCATGGATGAGGTAGGCGATGCCGTCGGCCAGACAACTGCAAATGATCTTGAGCGGCTGACGCTGGCGGTCTACTCCCGAGGCGCCGAGATTGCACGAGAGCGCGGGGTGATCATCGCGGACACCAAGCTCGAGTTCGGACGGGACGCTTCAAGGAAGTTGATCTTGGCTGATGAAGTGCTGACCCCCGACTCGTCGAGATTTTGGAAGGTGTCGGAGTACGAGCCGGGCCGGCCGCAGTGGTCGTACGACAAGCAGTATCTGCGGGACTGGTCCTCATCATTGGGTGATTGGGGCCGTACGTATCCGGGGCCGGCGGTTCCGCCGGAGGTGGTGTCGGAGACCCGCGCTCGCTATGTGGAGATCTTTGAGAGGCTCACGGGCGAGAAGTGGAGTTCCTGAGATGGTGCCGACGTCCTTGAGTCGACGTTTACCTGATCTTCGTGAACTTCCCGATCAGCGTGGCAGTGGCGAGCGAGTTCTGTTCGGCAGCCTGCCTGAATTGCTGCAGCGTGACACCTGGCCCGACGCCGAGCCTGTCGGTCCGCAGGGCGTACAGCGTGAATTCGTAATCGTGTGTCCCAGACGGCGGGAAGGGGCCGACGTACGGCTTGACCTCGATCAGGTCTGAATTCCTGTTGCCCCCCCGCCCCTTCTGGCAGCGAGTTGAGCTGCGTGCTGATGTCGGCGACCAACCAATGCACGTAGTCTCTGGCGACCGGATGAATGTCGACGAAGGCGAGCGCGAAGGACTTGGTCTCCTCCGGTGCGCCGTCCCACTCCAATGGAGGCGAGACGTTCTGCGCCTTGTTTCCATACTTCTGAGGCATCTCCTGGCCGCTTTCAAACGCGGTTGACTGCACTATGAACACGCCGAGATCCTCCTCTGCTTGAAAGTGATTCTCTCCTTCGTATACCGGTGCCGCGTAAGGCAACCAAAGCCGACACGTCCACGCCTGATCCCGTTGTAGGCATGCCAGAGGCCTCACCCGGGGGGCCTGCCAAGTCGGAGCCTCGTTAGCCCTGGTTCATGAAGGGGAACCCAACGGTGAAGTTGATCACCACGCCGAGCACCAGGGATACGATGCCGATGATGATCCCTGCGAGCGCGAAGTTGTTCTGGTATCCGGCTTTCTTCGACTTGTTGTATGCGATCGCGCTCACAATCAAGCCGATCAGACTGCAGAAAATCGCCAGTATCAGGCCGACGATCCCCATCGTCCGCCCCGGATCCTGAGCCGGTGGTCCTGCGGGCGGCGTCTGGTAGGCGCTCATGACGTACTCCTTTTCGTCGAAGTGGCACACAACGGAGGCAATGAGTACGCATGCTATCGGCGCCAGCTGCCCGCCGTCCGGGGTAGCTCGGGCGCGTGTCCCAATCCGGATCTGGGCATGTGCCTACTTGCCGCTGGCGTGGGGGTGGATCAGTTGTTGAGCCGGGCGGTTGCGATTGCTGGGGCCATGAATGCGCTGTCTGAGCTTCGGAAGTAGTCGATTGTGCGCAGGAGGCCCTCCCGCAGCTGAACGGTGGGCTGCCAGCCGACGACCTTCTTGGCCAAAGTGATGTCCGGCCGACGGCGGACTGGGTCGTCGGCCGGCAGTGGCAACCGCTCTATGGGAGAACTGGTTCCAGTCAGCTCGATAACGAGATCCGCCAACTCCGCGATCGTGAACTCGCCAGGGTTGCCGAGGTTGATCGGACCCGTGACAGCGTGCTGCGTACCCATCATCCGCAGCAGACCCTCAACGAGGTCATCGACGTAACAGAAGGACCGACTCTGGCTGCCGTCTCCATAAATAGTGAGAGGCTCACCCAGCAGTGCGGACATCACGAAGTTTGACACCACCCGGCCATCTCGAGGATGCATTCGCGGACCGTAGGTATTGAACAGACGGACAACTTTGATGCTGAGGTCATGCTGGCGCCAGTAGTCGAAAAACAGCGTCTCTGCGGCTCGCTTGCCCTCGTCGTAGCAGGCACGCGGGCCGATCGGGTTGACGTGACCCCAATAGTCCTCTCGTTGCGGGTGGACCTCTGGGTCGCCGTAAACCTCCGAAGTGGAGGTCAGCAGGATCCGTGCCTTAGTTCGCTTGGCCAGCCCAAGCATATTGATCGACCCATGCACGGCAGTCTTCGTGGTCTGGACTGGGTCGCGCTGGTAATGCACTGGCGACGCTGGGCAGGCCAGATGGTAGATCTCATCGACCTCGACGTAAAGCGGAAATGTCACGTCGTGCCGCATCAACTCGAATCGAGGATGCTTGAGCAGGTGCTCAACGTTGGACTTCGTGGAGGAATAGAAGTTATCGATGCACAGGACCTCGTGCCCGGCCTGCAGTAGTCGGTCGCAGAGGTGCGATCCAATGAACCCCGCTCCTCCCGTCACGAGCACCCGTTGACCGTCAAACATCCCAACCCCCGATCAGAGTTTCTTTCTAGACAGGAACCTACAGGGAGAGCGGCTCGCTGGTGCTTCCCTTCGAATCAGGCCATCAGACGGGCGCCAGTAACGCAGAGGCCGCGACAGCGATCTGCGGTCAACCAAGCAAAGCGCGAGACTTCCTGTCTGCCGAAAAGGCCGCATCGACCCGGAGCGTACTATCGCGAACCGTACGTTTCACGTCGGCGAAAGCGGCCGTTTGCCAGGCTCGGGTCGACGTTGTTGCAGCGGTTGCGCGATATGTTCGCGAAATCGCGTGACCCCCATGATGCGAAAGCAGTTTCAAGGTCAGTCCGTTAGGCGAGGCGCATTCTGCTCGGGGCTCGCGGACTCCAGTTTGACGGCGGGCTATCACGCTGCAAGGTATGTAGCGCGGCGCGGCGATGAGCGCTCGTGACGAAGTGTCAAGGATCAACCGAAGTAGATGTCAACCATCAGCGGACTGTGTAAAACCTCAGCCGATGCAGAAAAGTCAAGCCCAGCCGAAAGAATACACATCACAGGGAGCTGGCAGGGGACTCCAACCCCTACCTGTTTCTCTGCGGGCCGTGTCGGAGCGCTTTGGGCGGGTGCCGTCGTCTGTGGGCTTGGTCTGTCGAGGGTCCTGTCCGCGGGAGTGGAGCTCGGTACGACCTGGTCTACCTGCCAGTGACCGTCCGCCGCTACGGTGAGCCGGCATGCTTCCGCCCAGGCGGCGTCGTCGACCCCGACACCGGATGCTGCCTTGCCGGTCCACGCCGCGCAGATGTCGATTGATTCGACGAGCATTCTGCGCAACATGACCTCGGGATCGGGGATCAGCGCGTGTGCGGCACCCTCGACCGCGAATCGGACAGCATGCGGTGCGGCCTGCCGGCGGAAGGCTGCTAGCCGGGGACGGAGGTTACTGGTGAAGCGGTCGGCCCACTGCGCTGCTTGGGGCACTGCGCCCAGCACGCGCTCACTGTCTGGAAAGAGAGTGTTCCCCCGGGCGCCCATCGAGTTGTGCCAACACCGTCTCGCAGACCAGAACCGAGACCGCGAGGACCCGCTGTCGATCGGCTGCTACGACCGGCAGCGCGATCGTTGCGCAGCGCAGGGTGATCAAGGCATCGATGTGCAGGTCGTCGCCGGTCAGCCCGATCGCAGATGGAATCAACTCGGCCAGGCGCGGCCGGCCCTCGTCGGAGGTGTGGTCGTTGACCAAACGGGCGACCGATGCCAGCAATGAGTGCGTGCACGCCGGGTGATCGCTCCATCGCTCACCGGCAAGGTAGGACGCCAACTCCATGAAACACGCGCCCTTACGGGGGTGCGGTGCTTTCCTCGGGAGAGCACCGGCAGCATGTCGGGCGAGTGTGGCTGGGCCTTCGACATGGCGAATCTCCTGGGGCGTTCGAAGGTCACACGACCACTCTGTACCGATACGGCGCTGGCCTCCAGCACGCACCCGACCCCGGCGCCTGAGCGCGGTCCCTCGAGGGCAGCCGCGGAGAGGTGCCCATTCCAGGGTCGGCTTGCGACTTAGGTCTGGTGCGTCTCGACGCGTCCCGGCGGAGCTTCTCCACGACCGGCAGATGACCCGTCCTGCCGCTAGAGAGTGGTCGCGGGCCCAGCGCTGTCTGGGTCGTTCGTGCACCTGTCATGAGTCCGCCGTCGACGAGGGAACGTCTGTGTTTGGTGATCCAGGCAGCATTGCTGGAAGCAAGGAAGGCAACCGCGGCAACGTCCTCGGGTTCCCCGACGCGTCCCAGCGGATAGAGGTGCCGGAAGCGATCGGTACCGCCCCTTGTCCCTCCCAGTTTCGGGTCTGATGGTGCCCAGCGCGACAGTGATACCCGAATGCCATCAACTTGGTCATACAACGGCGGGTGCGGCTCTGGCTCTCTTCTAGATTCTGCGCTTGGTTAGGCTGTATCGATGGCCAGGAGTGACAAGCGGAGGGAGCGAAAATGGCCGAAGAGCAAGGCAAAGGCATCGGGGCCGGTCGGCCGGCGCTGAACATCGAGCGGATCTATAGCACCACCGTCCCGGCGGAGGAGCTCGCCCGGACGCTGGCGGACCACTTCCGTGCGCAGGAGTTCGAGGCACAGGTCTACCGCACTAGTGGGGACCGTACGGTGATGCAGGCGCGCAAGGAGAGCCTGTGGCGCCAGCTGCTGGGGGTCGCCTACGCGCTGACGGTGGTTATCACCCCCGGAGAGGGTCAGGTGAGTATCAGTCTGGGGGGTCACGAGTGGGTCGATGCGGCAGTGAGTGGGGCGATCGGGCTGGTGGCGGTACCGCCGGTGCTGCTGGGGACCGCGTACGGCATCTGGAAGGAGAACCGGCTGGACCAAGAGGTCTGGCAGGTGATCGACAAGGCGGTCAGCGGCAGCGAGCCTGAGAAGACGCCGGTGTCGGAGTCTCAGTAAGGACGCGGTGTCTTGAGCACGCCCGGCCGTCGCGGCCCGCTCTGGGCGTAAGGGCCCTTTGCTGTCTCGGTCGTGCAATGCAGCTAGCGCGACATCCTCATCGAGGGTGGCCGGGTGCGGCAACGGAAGGGAAGGAGCCTTCGAAGCCCTACCGCGATGAGTTTGGCCATACTCTTCTTTCGGCTGAGGAGTTCCCGTGGCGCGGAGGCCGGGTAATCATCGGCGCCGGCGGGTACGGCTCGCTACCGATCATGCCCGGTCTTCGAGGAGGCTCGTCGTCGGGGCATACACATCGCAGCCATCCGCAGCTCGTCGGCGACCGGGAGCGGCTCATGGCGAGTCGCACGTCAGCAGCGGACAGTCGGCGGTGCCGATGAAAATGGGCAGCTCAACCGGTCTGAAGCCACAACGTCCACCGAGAGGAGAAGCCGACGGGGGCAGCATGCGAGTTGCGTCCACCGACGTGGTGTGCGAGTTCGGCGTTGGTGTGCGTGGCGTCGTGATGTGAGACGGCCAGCG
>Ga0307295_10000034_pt1 | contig 32727 bp, 33 predicted proteins | sample ER_DNA_152_FD_194481 | JGI IMG/M metagenome (GOLD analysis project Ga0307295, IMG submission 194481) | Bulk soil microbial communities from the East River watershed near Crested Butte, Colorado, United States - ER_DNA_152 | ecosystem: Environmental > Terrestrial > Soil > Floodplain | place...
CGGTGGCACGGACTGGCCGAGGTCGTCGTAGAAGATCGCGATCGTGGCGCCGTCCGGCCAGTCGTAGATGTCCCCTACGGCCGGGTCGGTGACCGTGGCGGCGCCGGTGATGTCGATTGGGCTCGGTAGCTCACCCTCACCGTCTACCCAGCAGAACCAGACTCCCCAACCGCCCACGCCATCAGCCTGCTCGGCTCATTGGCCGCCACCGAGACCGACCAGAGTGGAATGAGGCAGTCCGGCCTCGCAACGTCCTAACGGGATCAGCCGATCCGATCGAGAAGGTCATTCACCAGGTGACTATCGGTGGTACCGGAGGCGCTTCGACTGCACTCGTCAGTCGATGGTCAGCCATGATCAACTCCGGGGGCGTACAGGACTCACGACGACGCAAATGCGTGCCGGACATCGACTGACACCAACGGCTGCAGCCCAAGTGTTTCGCCTTGTCAGATGACGTATTGACTGTTAGTGGCTGTCGTCGCTAGGCGGGCGCCTTAGGGCTGAATCGCTCTGATAAGCCAGAGGTCAGTGGTTCAAGTCCACTTAGGCCCACCCCTAGCACCCCTGGTCAGCAGCAATACCACGCTTGTGACTCGCGGCTTCACTGCCTTGGGTTGAGAGCCCTAGTTGCGCTTAGCCATGGAAGCTCGGCGAGCAGTTCCGCGGTGCAGAGCCAGATGCCCGCCGAGGAAGCCCGCACCCGCCATGACCAGGTTTCCGGCTATGGCAAGCCTTGTGCCGATCCGGTCCCCGCCGCGCAGGCGCGCGACGAGGGAGCCGACAAAGAGGAACGTTGCAGCGTCCGCGCCGAGCGCGTGGACCGCACCGATCCGCCGTTCGGCGCCTGACAGTTCCGACCAGTCGCCGGCGCCTGCGATAGCCGTCGGCACGGACGCCAGCAGTCCGAATCCGGCTAGGAGCGCCGCCCCGCGACGCGATTCGGACCCTCCAGCGAGGTCGAGAATGGACGTGCCGAGCCAGCACCCGGTGGTCACGTCGGTAAGCGACGGATGTATCGAATGGCCGAGCACGCCGGTGTGCAGCGCGCTGCGTCGTGCCCATCCGATCAGCGGCCCGTAAGCCAGCTCCTGAGCACGGGCCACGCGCTCGGAGAGCGGGCTTTCGCCGACCGCGCGGACTGTGCGTTGCGGCAAAGATCTTGATGCCACGCTCTCAAGATACGCTCGCGGCCGTCGCCCTTGGAAGCACTGGCTGACGCTTTGCTGAGTACGCCGGCCGGGCCGCGCCGCTGTCTCCATCAACTCCCAGACCACGTCAGCAGAAGTAGACCGAGCACAAGCCAAACCACAGTCAGCGCAAGAGGACAAGCTGTGTGGCAGCTTGTAGTCCATTCCTCCTTCCGAATCCCCACCGACACGACGGCGATGAGTCTCGCAGTGGTCGCCAGTCTGTACCCACATACCGATCAGCCCCACTCGAGGAGAACGACATGACCGCTACCTACACCTTCGACGTCTTTTCCAGCCTCGACGGCTACGGCGCCGCGAGCGCCCCCTGGACCGGCTACTGGGGTAAGCAAGGCCCCGAGTTGCTCGACCACCGCCTCGCCCTGTACGGCGAGCCGCAGCGGATGGTCTTCGGGGCCAACACACATCGGTTATTCGCGCAGATGCTGGCCTCGAGCACCGAGGAGTCCGAAGTACGCGACCCATGGGTCACTCAGATGTGGAACATGCCGGCAACAGTGGTGTCGACGACGCTGGAAGAACCCCTCGACTGGCCGAACGCGACCGTCGTGAGCGGTGACGCCGTCGACGTCGTCGCCCGGCTCAAGGAGGAGTCCGAGGTGCCGTTGCGCTCGCACGGCAGCCTGTCGTTGAATCGGGCGCTGATGGCCGCCGGACTGGTCGACCGCGTGCAGGTGACGCTCTTCCCTGTCATCACCGGTCAGACCGGCCTCGACCCGATCTTCCAGGGTGCGGCCGACTTCGACCTGGAGCTGCTCGAGAACCGGACGCTCGACGGTCACATCCAAGAGCTCATTTACCGACCCACCCTCCATTGACCTGTACGGATTCGCAGGACACCGCAGCGCTCTGGCCTGGCCAAGAGCGTTGACCGGTCCGATCCGATGAGGCCAAAGTCGGGACCCACGACCCGCCAAGATGAGCGCCGCCAGCGGCGACACGCTTGGATGTGCAGGAGAACCTGCCCTGACACGGAAGAGGTCACTGGTTCAAATCCAGTATCGCCCACAGCATTATCCCTAGTCAGACGCACTTTGTGACAGCCTCGACGCCTTTGCTCCCTGCAGCGCTGCTAGTCTAACGGTCAGCTCGACGGCCACTGAACAACGCATCCACGGCCGTCGCTCCACGGCTTAAATACGGGCCGAAGCTCCTTGTCATCGACCTTCTCGTGACACTCATGCTGGCATGGACCACCAGGTGCGCAATGTCCTCGACCGGCACGCCCGAGCTGGAGAGTGGGCGTCCAGGCCGGGCCATACCCGATCTAGACTCATCGAGCTAATTTCTGGCGCAACACTAGGAGCCATCCCGTAGGACGACCCGCCTTCGGACACCGGACTACGGCAACGAGTGGGCGAATCGGAGTCGCTGCTGGCTGCGTCAACCGGGAAGGCGCAGCGCAACTGTCGCTTCTGCCCATCCTGGGGTTCTACGTCTGGGGTTCCAGGCGCTGCTTGAGAGTCGCGAGGTTGGCCGGCATCTCCTTGCGAGCCTCCCGGCGGACGACAGTGGCACGAGAAGCCTGCCGATGCCGCGGCCTTCGAAGTCAATGGCGATGGTCAGGCGGGCTGAGTTGTCGGTGAGTGGCGCGACGGCGACGTCGACCATGGCTCGGATCGGCCCGTAGATACCGAGGATTTGCCAGGTCCTTGGTGGGTCGATATGCACGAGTTCGGAGGTGCTCGGCCGCTCGGCGAAGCCGATGCGCCGAACGGTCATACATCGCGTCCCCGCGCTCGGGATGCTCGGTTCCTCAATGTGGCCGTCGACGACGCCCTTCTGCCACTCGGAGAAGCGGGTCGGATCGGTGGCGTAGGCGAAGACGTCCTTTGCCGACCGTTGCACTTCGGTGCTCACGATGATCGATGGCATTCAGCTGTCCTCTGCGACCAATGCGGCGTACCGGGTCAGGTACAGCGGCCAGCCGGCGTCGTCCGCGACACCCTCGCTGACGGCCTGCCAGCCGGGGCCGTGCCGGTCGATGTTTCGGTGCTCCAGCTCCACTCGGGTGCGCTGCGGGGTCTCAGCGATCCACCGGACCTCGACCTCGCTGGTGTTGTCCGGCTCGGTCTCGATTTGCCACTGCGGCCCGATATCCCAGCTGAACACAACACGTTGCGGTGGCTCGTAGGCCAGAACGCGGGCCCAGCGACACTCAGTGCCATCCACGCCGCGGTCGTAGATGTGACCGCCGACTCGCGGCTCGAAGACGGTCTCGGCGATCGCTACCCCAAGCAGGTTGTGCTCCGGCGGCTTGAAGTCGCCGAACCGCTCGGTGAACACGGTGAAGGCGCGCTCGATCGGCGCCTCGATGATGATCTGTCTGCGCACCACAGCGGTCGCTGTCTGGGTCATTCCCTCTCCTCTGTCGTTCGTGCAACGACGTCGTTGTAGCCGGCCAACGCTCGGTTCCAGAACGTGTCGAGCTGATCGCGCAGCGCAGCCACACCAGCGGGATTGAGCCGGTAGATCCGGCGGGTGCCAGCAGCGCGATCGGTGACGAGCCCTGCATCCTTGAGCACCTTTAGATGCTGGGACACCGCCGGGCGGCTGACCGGCAGCTCGGCGGCAAGCTCACCCACCGCGCGTGGTCGCTCGGCCAGGCACTCGACGATGGCGCGCCTGGTCGGGTCACCGAGTGCGCCCCATCCGTCTTCACCTTGGTAAGCGGTCACGAACGGTAAGTATTCTCTTACGGATGCGCCCCTGTCAAGCACCGACCGGGCAACGGTAGGGCCACGGCGACTCACCTCTCGCAAGAGCGCTATCGGCGAGATCTACCGAACCAGCGCCGGGCCACGGCTTGACGCTCCGCTCCCCCGTAAACGGAACCTTGTGCGGCCAATACACCGCCAACGTGGCTTCGAACGCGGAACCCTTTTCCATATGCGCCTCAACCCCTCCCGTGAAGTCAGCTACAGCCGCCGCCGGTGGCCGCGCTGCTGCAGGGTCTCGTACATGCGGACGGCGACCACCAGCGCGGATGCGGCGGTCAGGCCGGCGACGGCCCCAATGGCGGCTCGGATGCCGTACGCGTCCGCGATCACACCGGAGACGACGGCGCCGACGGCGAACCCGGCGTCGCGCCAGAGCCGGTAGACCCCGATTGCCCGGGCCCGCCAGGCCGGGTGCGCGACGTCGCCGACCGCGGCGAGCAGGGTGGGGTAGACCAGCGCGGTGCCGGCTCCGAGGAGTACGGCAGCCAGCGCCCAGGCTGGAAACGTTTGGCCGACCGCGACGATGGCGAGTGCGCCCGCCTGGATGGTCATCCCGGTGACGATGAGCGGTTTGCGGCCGACCCGGTCCGAGGCGGCTCCGGTGACCAGCTGGCCAAGTCCCCAGACCGCGGGGTAGAGGGCGACCAGGATGCCGATGCGCCCCACCGGCAGGCCCGACGCGGCAAAGAGGACGGGGAACAGGCCCCAGGCGAGGCCGTCGTTGAGGTTGTTGACCATGCCGGCCTGGCTGGCCGCGGACAGCGCCGGCTCGCGCAGGCTGGTCTGGGTGAAGACCTGCCGGTCGGTCAGATCACCGTGCAGATGGTTGTGCCGCTCCCTGCGCAGCGCGTCTGAGCCGGCCTCGAACTCGACGTGGTGACGGGTCTCCCGGACGGCGAGGCCGGACAGCCCAAGGCCGAGCGCGGCGTAGGCAATGCCGAGATAGAACGGCTCCGGACGCAGCCCGTACTTGGCTGCGAGGAATCCGGTGGCCATCGCCGTCGCGGCCACCGCGCTGTAGCCTGCGGCCTCGTTCAGCCCCATCGCCAGCCCGCGCCGGCCGGGCCCGACCAGATCGACCTTCATGATCACTGTGGTGGACCAGGTCAGGCCCTGGCTGACGCCGAGCAGCACGTTCGCTGCGACCACCCACCCCCAGGCCGGCGCCCAGATCAGCAGCAGTGGGACGGGTACTGCGATCAGCCAGCCGGCGACCAACACGGGCTTGCGGCCGTAGCGGTCCGACCAGGTCCCGGCCAGGTAGTTGGTGATGGCCTTGGCCACCCCGAACGCCAGAATGAAGGTCAGCGCGGCGGTGTAGGCGTCCAGGTGGAACTCTTGTTCGGCCAGCAGTGGCAGGACTGTCCGTTCCTGCCCGAGCATGCCGCCGACCAGGGCGTTCACCGCCACGAGCAGGGTGAACTGGGCGGCGTTGGCCCGCAAGCCTAGGCGTATTTGCCCGGTGTGCTGCTCGGGGGAGGACGTCGTACCGCTGGTCACTGTCCCTTCTCCAGGGCGGCGCCGCTGCCTGCGGACCACTCGGGCGGACCACCGGCGACGGCGATGAGGTCGCGCCGTCCGGCCCTCTCCAAGACGCTGGCGGCGGTCATTGCGCGTTCGCCATGTCCGCACATCACCGCCAGCGGTCCGGCGGGCAGGTCGCCAAGCTGGGCGGAGAGGTCGCCGAGTTCGATGTGAGCCGCGCCCGGGACGTGCCCGGCGATGAACTCCGAATCCAGCCGGACGTCGAGCGGCCGATGGCCGGTGATGCCGCCTGGTTCGACCAGCCGCGTGGTCGAAACCGGCAACCCGGCCGCGGCCCAGCTCTCGATGCCGCCGCGCAGTTCGGCGTCGACGTTGTCGCAGCCGATCTTCGCCGCCTGCCAGACGATCTCGTCCGGGTCCTGGTCGGGATTGCGTAGCACCGCGATCTGCTGCCGTGGCGGCAGCAGCCAGCCGAGCCAGGTGGCGAAGGACCCGCGCAGGGCGATGGACAGAGCCCCCGGAACGTGACCGGCGGCGAAGTCACCGACCGGACGCACGTCGACCATCGCAGCGCCGCCGGCGAGCAGTGCGCTGACCGTCGTGGGATCGAGGGGGCGGAGCGGCCTGGGATCGGTGGGCGCCGGGCCCCGGCGGTTGATCTCGGCGAGGCGGAGGAAGTACGGCGGGAAGGAGCCGAGCGAGCCCAGCAGCGACGCCACGAACCCGTCCTCGTCGGCTGCGCGCAGCAGCGGGTTGGTGGCCTTCTCGCGGCCGATGCTGCTGGTTCGCTCCGCGCCGGCCGGAGCAGAGCAGAACGACCCCGCCCCGTGGGTTGGCCAGACCGCGACTTCGTCGGGGAGGGTGAGCAGCCGCAGCACGGACCGGTACTGCGCGCGGGCGAGCTCCTCGGTGCGTTCGGGATCGACCAGGTCGGTGCGGGCCGCCGCGCCGACCAGTAGCGACCCGCCCGTGAACACCCCAAGCGGGCGCTGCCCGTCCAGCAGCACGAACGCCAGGTGCTCTTCGGTGTGTCCGGGAGTGCCGAGGGCGCGCAGCCGCAGCCCGCCGAGGTCGACCTCGTCACCGTCGGACAGCCTGGTGTGCCCGAACTCTCGTCCGCCGGCCGCTGAGGCCAGCACCGTGGCGCCGTCACTGGCGGCAAGCTGTCGGGCGCCGGAGAGGAAGTCGGCGTGCAGATGGGTGTCGGCGGCGAACGCCACCCGAAGATTCCGCTCCTCGGCCGCCGCCCGCACCGCACGCAGGTCCCGGCTGGCATCCACGACCAGGGCGCGATTATCGCCAAGGTCGACCAGGTAGGCGCTGTTGCCCAGCCCCCCATCGACCAGCGGCACCACCGCCACATCGTCCGCCATCGCGCTCCACTTCACCACGACAGTTCAACAAATCACTTGAATAGTTACGAACGGGTGCGTATCTTGTCAAGTAATTTCTTGAATAGGACTTGCGTGCGAGGAGCACAGGTGGGCCACAGGGCAGCTAAGGATGCGTTGTTCGACGGTTTCGCCGATGTCGCGAGGGCGCTCGGCAACGGCCGCCGCGCCGAGATCGTCGACCTGCTGATGCAGGCGGAGCGTTCGGTCGACGAGATCGCCGGCGAGTGCGGCCAGTCCGTCGCGAACACCTCGCAGCACCTGCAGCAGCTGCTGCGGACGGGCCTGGTCCGAACCCGCCGCGACGGCAACCGGATCTACTACTCGCTGGCCAGCGATCACGTCGCCCAGCTGTGGCGGGTCGTCCGGGAGGTGGCCGCAGAGCACGTCGAGGAGCTCGATGATCTCGCGGCGGCCTACCTGGGCGACCGGTCTCGGCTTGACATCATGACCCGCGACGAGCTGGCCGAGCGGCTACGCGCCGGCGACGTGGTGGTGCTGGACGTGCGGCCGGAACCGGAGTTCCGGACCGGGCACATCGCCGGGGCGCTGTCGATACCCGTTGCGGAGCTGAGCAGGCGTCTGCGTCAGGTTCCGAAGGGCCAGCAGGTTGTCGCATACTGTCGCGGGCCCTACTGCGTGTACGCCGACGACGCCGTTCGAACCCTGCGCCGTCGCGGCTACCCGGCGGCCCGCCTCGAGGACGGCTACCCCGAGTGGGCCCGCGCCGGCCTGCCGGTGCGGAGCTGAGCCATGCCTGCGCAGGGCCGCCGGTACGCGAGTAGGCGTGGGTGGTCAGGTCTTGGTGGCCAGCAGCGAGATGCTTTTCACGCCGTACCGCGCGCTGGCGCCGCGGGCCCGGTCGGAGATGAACGCGTAGTCGTTGCGCCGTACCTCGCGCACCACCAGGCCCGCCGCCTCGATCAGCCTGCGGTAGGTGTCCTGCTGCGCTGCGCCGCCAATGCAGGCCGCCCACAGCTCGGCATTGCAGACGATCGCGTCCGTCAGCTGCTGCTCGGTAACGATGTCGGCGACCGCGAGCCGGCCGCCGGGGCGCAGCACCCGTGCTGTCTCGGCGAACACCCTCTCCTTGTCGGCGGAGAGGTTGATCACGCCGTTGGAGATCACGCAGTCGAAGGCCGCGTCGGCCATCGGCAGGATCTCGATCCGCTGCTCCCAGAACTCCACGACCTGATCGAGCCCGGTGGTGGCGGCGAGCCGGCGAGCCTTCTCCAGCTGCTCGGGCGTGAAGTCCACCCCGACGACCCGTCCGGAGTGTCCAACGAGGTGCGCGGCGGCGAACGTGTCCGTGCCCGAGCCGCTACCCAGGTCGAGCACGCGCTCCCCCGGGCGGAGGGCGGCGAGGTCGAAGAAGTAGCCAACACCGGCGAAGGACTCGACCGCACCAGACGGGACCGCATCCAGCAGCTCGGACGGGTAGCCGAGCCGCTCGGCCAGCGGCCGGCCCATCTCGAAGTGGAAGCGGCCGTGCGGGTGCTCGGCGACCTGCCGGTAGATCTGCTGGACCTTGTCGTCCAGCTCTTGAATGTCAACGGTGCTCATTGCAGTCCTCCACGTCCTACCAACCAAGACGTCCGGGGGATGCTGCGTATTGCATTGGCACATGCGCAATAGGACTCGCTCGCTCAACGTCTAAGGAGGTGTGGTACTGATGGCAGTCGCGCTTGGGGGGGTGGCGCAGACCGCTCCAGCAGACGCGGGTCCGTGCTTTCGGGACCTGGCGCGTGAGCAGCTTCCACGGCTGCTGTCGATCGCGCGGCGGTTGGTCGGCGACGACGCCGAGGACGCAGTGCAGGACTGCCTGCTCAAGGCGTTCCAGAAGTTCCACCAGCTCCACACCCCCGCCGCCGCTTCGGCGTGGCTGACCAAGATCCTGGTCAACTGCTGCCGTGACCGCGGCCGGGCCACCGCGCGGCGGCCGACCCAGATCGACTTCGACGCGGTCGAGGAGTTCTCGCTGTACCGCAAGATCGCCTCCGAAGACCCGTTCCCGTATTCGGACTCCCTGCACTTGGACTTCCTTGCCGAGTTCGGCCCGGAGGACGTGCGGGCGGTGCTGCTGAGGCTGCCGGAGATCTACCGGATCCCGCTGGTGCTGGTGTACATGGAGGGGTTCTTGGCCCGGGAGCTCGCCGAGACGATCGAGGTACCCCTGGGAACCGTGCTGGCGCGGCTGCACCGGGGACGCAAGTTGTTCGAGACCCAGATGTGGGAGTACGCGGAGGAGGCCGGCATGTTGGGAGGAGGACGGCGATGATCAGTTGCTCCGAAGCCGTCAAGCAGCTGTGGGAATACCTCGACGGCACCGTCGACGAGTCCGACCGGGCCCTGGTCGAGGAGCACCTGTCGCGGTGCCGGCGGTGCTGCGGTGAGCTCGAGTTCGCCCGCGAGCTACGCCGGGTCCTCGCGAAGTCCGCCAGCGTAGATCTTCCCGCCGACGTGCTGCGGCGGCTGAACCAGACGTTGGAGGAGCTCAACCCATGAGCCGAGACCTGATGCACACCGCGGAGATCAAGGACCTGGTCCGCGACGCCTACCGCCACGTGCCGCCGACCACGGCCGCGGTGGCGCACAACCTGTACAGCGACGAGGAGCTGGCGCTGGTTCCGCAGTCGGCGATCGACCGGGCGCTCGGGGTGGCCAACCACCTGCGTCACGCCACCATACGGTCTGGCGACACCGTGCTCGACCTGGGCTGCGGAGGCGGCATCGACACCATCCTGGCCGCCTACCGAACCGGCCCGGCCGGCCGGGTGATCGCGCTGGACTTCCTGCCGGAGATGCTCACCCGTACGACCGACGCGGCGGCCCAGGCCGGCCTGTCCAACGTCGAACCGTTGGAGGGTGAGCTGGAGGCGCTCCCGTTGCCGGACGACAGCGTGGACATGATCATCTCCAATGGGGTCATCAACCTGTCGGCACGCAAGGCCCGGGTGATGGCCGAATGCGCCCGCGTGCTCAAACCCGGCGGAGAGCTGTGCGTGTCGGACCTGACCGTGGAGCAGGACGACCTGCCGCCGGAGATCCTCACCCAACCTGCGGCCTGGGCCGGCTGCGTGGCCGGCGCGCTGGCCGAGGACGACTTCCTGCACAAGCTTCAGCGGGCCGGCTTCAGCGGTGCACGTGTGCTGCATCGAGAGCCGCTCAGCATCGACGACTGCGCGCTCTACCCACTGTTCTCAGACGAGGTGATCGCACTGATGCGCAAACTCATCCCGACCGAGCGACACGACCGGGTGGCGGTGGCTGTTGTGGTGAAGGCATTCCTGCCTCAGATGCAGTAACCACGAGACCCCGGCATGAAAAACTCCGGCGTCACCAGCCATCACCCAGGGCTGGCCGACGGGCCCATCTATCTCGACTACAACGCCACCACACCGGTCGACCCCCGGGTGGCCGAGGCCGCGCTGCCCTACCTGACCACGCATTTCGGCAATCCGTCCAGCGGCCACGCTTACGCCGAGCGGCCCCGCCGCGCGCTGGCCGAAGCTAGGCAGCAACTCGCTGACCTGATCGGCGCCCAGCCAGCTGACATCGTGTTCACCGCGGGCGGATCCGAAGCCGACAACCTCGCCATCCGTGGCACCGCACTTGTCCGCGACCAGGCCGCACCGGCGCAAATCATCACCCAAGCCAGCGAGCATCCCGCAGTCCTGCAGACCTGCCGCGCGCTGCAGCGGCTGCACGGCCTCCAGGTGAGGTATCTGCCGGTGGACCGGGACGGCCTGGTCGACCCGGCGACACTGGCCGAGGCCCTCACCCCCGACACGGTGCTGGTGTCGATCATGGCAGCAAACAACGAGACCGGTGTGCTGCAGCCCATCACCGAACTGGCGGGCATCGCCCATGCCCGCGGCGTCTTGTTCCACACCGACGCCGCCCAGGCGGCCGCGAAGATCCCCATCGACGCAACAGCCTGGGGCGTCGATCTGCTCACCATCGCCGGCCACAAGATGTACGCGCCCAAGGGCATCGGCGCGCTGTATGTCCGTGCCGGTGTGCGGTTGGAGCCTCTCGTCTACGGCGGTGGGCAAGAACGCGGACTGCGTGCCGGAACCGAGAGCGTCGCACTAGCCGTCGCACTGGGCGCCGCCGCACAGCTCGCTCGTACCGAACTCGACGCCGGTGCCGCCGACCGGATCCGCATCCTGCGGAACCTGTTGCACGACCAACTCGATGAGCTGCTGCCCGGACGGGTCCAGCTCAACGGGCATCGCGACCGGCGGCTGCCGAACACCCTCAACGTCAGCATCACCGGAGTCGCCGGAGATGACCTGCTGGCCGCCACACCGGGCATCGCCGCGGCCACCGGCTCGGCCTGCCATACCGGCACGCCGGAGCCCTCGCCCGTACTGCTGGCCATGGGACGCGACCCTGGCCGGGCACTGTCGGCGTTGCGGCTCACGCTCGGCCGCTGGACCACCCGCGACGACATCGAGCAGGCAGCGCATCAGATCGCCGCCGGAACCCTGATCGCCCACCCGACCGCGATGCTGTGACCGCTGCTTGTGGTGAAGGCATTCACTGCCCCTGGCGCAATAGGGCTGCCGTCGATGTCGCCCTTAACGGTGTCGAAACAAACACCTAAGGAAGGGAGCCGACGATGACCGAGACCCTGACGGTCCGCAACGGAATCGATGTCGACCAGCTGCTGGCGACCATCGACGCGATCAAGGACGACCGCACGTGGCGTCTTTCACCTTCTACGCGTCGAGCCGCTGGCAGGAAGGCACCCACAACATCGGAGAGATCGGACGTTTCGTCCATGCCGGGCACGAGGACCAGACCCGCGACGAGCCACTCGTGCTGCTCGGCAACAACAAAGGACCGAACGCCGTCGAGCTGCTGCTGCAGGCGGTCGGGTTCTGCTACGCCGTCGGGCACGTCGCCAACGCGGCCGCCCGCGGCATCGAGGTGACGCAGATGGAGTACGACATCGAGGGCGACGTCGACGTGCGCACATTCCTCGGGTTGGCGGGTCCGCGGGCCGGCTTCACCGCGATCCGGGTCACCGGCCGGGTGGCGAGTCCGAACGCGACCGACGAGCAGCTTCAGGAGCTGTGCACCTACGTGCAGGACACCTCCCCCGTGCTGGACTCCCTGGCCAACCCGATCCCGGTAACGACCACCCTGCAGATCGCCCACTAGGGCGACCGCGGACACCGGGATTGCCGATGGGCGACACACTGAGGGCGCTGGAAGCGGCGTACGCGCACGCCGTTGACTGGGTCGAGTCGTCCCGAACCGTCCGGTCGCGGCGGCAGCGACGGCCGAGCAGCTGCTCACCCTGTTGGATGGTCCGCTTCCGGTTGAGCCGACCGACCCGGCAGAGGTCATCAACATGCTCGCCGCCACCGCGGAGAAGGGACTCGTGGCGACCCCTTCGGGCAGGTTCTTCGGCTTCGTCGTCGGTGGTGCGCTCCCGACGGCCCTTGCTGCAGACTGGCTGACCAGCGCCTGGGAGCCGAACGCGGCATTCGCAGCACTCGCGCCGACCGAAGCTGCCGTCGAAGCCGTCGCGGCACGGTGGGTCACCGACTGCCTGGGACTGCCGGCCGACGCGTCGGTGGGCTTCACGACCGGCGCCGCAATGGCCAACTTCACCTGCCTCGCGGCCGCGCGGCACCGTGTGCTCGAGCAGACGGGCTGGGATGTCGAGGCACGCGGGCTGCAGGGCGCGCCTATGGTCACCGTGCTCTCCGAGGACAGGCACGTGTCAGTCGACGCAGTTCTTCGATACCTCGGGTTCGGTTCCGACGGTGTTGTTCCGATTGCCACAGACAACGAGGGCCGGATCCGGCCGACCGCGCTCGCCGATAATCTGCGCAAGGTGACCGGGCCGAGCATCGTCTGCCTGCAGGCCGCCAACGTCAACAGCGGCAGTTGCGACCCATTTCCCCGAGGCGATCGAGGCCGCCAAGGAACACTAGGCCTGGGCGCATGTCGACGGCGCGTTTGGGCTGTGGGCCGGCGCAAGCCCGACCACCCGACACCTCGTCGAAGGTGTGGACGCGGCCAACTCGTGGGCCACCGACGCCACAAATGGCGGCGCCGGGTGGTCAGGCGCGCCACTCCTGGCCGGGAGCGACCGCCCCGTGAAGCCAAAGCACCTTCTTGAGGCCTCCTCCTCGGGGGTGTGCAGCAGCGCGTCCACGCGGATACTGCTGACATGAGCGGCTGCTGCGACTCTCGCGGATGCAACGACATGTTCGGGCCCCGGTTTGCTCGACACCTCGCCTCCCGGTATCGCAAACGCGGCCTCGACAAGACCGCGGCCCGGATGGTCGCCTACCTTGTCGACCGAGGACTTGACGGCGCCAGCGTCCTCGAGATAGGAGGCGGTGTTGGTGACATCCAGCTCGAGCTGCTAGGCCAGGGCGCGAGCCGGACCACCAATCTTGAACTCGTCGACGCCTACGACGCCGACGCGACCGACCTCGCGAAGTCAGCCGGGCTGCGCGACCGGATGACCCGCCTTCGGGTGGACATTGCGGCCACGCCGGACGAAGTCGAAACGCATGACGTTGTCGTGCTGCACCGGGTCGTGTGCTGCTACCCCGACTACGAGCGTCTCCTGACCGCGGCAGCTGATCATGCCAAGCGACTGCTGGTGTTCAGCCACCCACGCCGCAACTGGGTGAGCTGGACGTTCACCCACTTGCAGAACGTCAGTTTCCGACTGGTGGGCAAGTCTTTCCGGACGTTCGCCCATCCCCCGGCGGCCATGGTCGCCGTAGCGGAGGTACGTGGCATGCACACCGAGTACAGCTACCGGGGTCCGGTCTGGCAGGTCGTCGGCCTCGCGCGGGCGACTACGGCCGGCCGGTAGAGCTGGAGGCACCGTGACGACGGGACGGACGCCGCAACAGACACTCGCCGCGGTGTACGACGAGGGCGCCGCCGCCTACAAGAAATACTGGGCCCCAGTGCTGCACCGGCACGCGCTCGACCTGGTCAACACGGTGACCTCTGCGGCGGCTCCAGCGCCGCGCATCGTGGTGGACGTGGCCACCGGCTCCGGCACCCTGGTGCCGGCACTGCGAGGCCTTGCTGGCAGCGGCGGACGAGTTATCGCTCTTGACCGAAGTCACGGGATGCTACGTCGCATACCCCGATCAGTGCCCCGGGTGCAGGCCGACGCCGCAGCACTGCCACTTCGTGCGGCGTCCGCAGACGTCGTGGTGCTGGCCTTCGTGCTCTTTCTCCTGCCCGACGCCAGACTGGCGGTCGCTGAGGCCGCCCGCGTCCTGCGTCCAGGCGGCTGGCTGCTCACCGCGACGTGGGGCTCGCAGCTGAGGACCGGCGCCGACGTCGTTGTCCGCGAGGAACTCGACGCCGTCGGTGCCCCAACCTTTCCGGTCCTTGAGCGCTCCGACTCACTGACGGACACACCGGATCGCATGGCTCTCCTGCTCCACGGCGGCGAGTTCGACAACATCGACACCTCATCCCGGCCGCTCGCCGCGGCGCTCGACGCCCGTGCGGCGCTGGCCTTGAAAACCGGATGCGGCGTCCTCGGCTGGCGGTACCGGCGACTGGATCCTGCGAGCCGGGAAGCCGTATGCCGCCGAGCAGCTGAGCGCCTCGCCGCCCTACCACCCGAAGCCCTCATTGACCGGTCAGAGGTACTGCTCACCACCGCTAGACGAACACGATGACAGCCTCAGAACCACACAACGAACCAGGCTCGAGGAGGCCAGCCATGGCGAGCGGGGAGGTCACCGACCGGCTGCGCAGTCTGTGGGAACAGTACGCGCCACGCTACGACCGCGACACGGGCTTCTACGATCTTTTGCTGCTCGGTGATAGCCGCTCATGGGCATGCTCGCAAGCGTCCGGCCAGGTCTTGGAGGTCGCAATCGGTACCGGCCGGAACCTGCCCTTCTATCCGCGAGGAATCCAACTGACGGGGATCGACTTCAGCCCGGCCATGCTCGCCCTAGCCCGCGACAGGGCCGCCGAGCTCGGCATTGATGTCACCCTCCTCGAGGCCGACGCCCAACATCTCCCATTTGCGGACAATCGGTTCGATACCGTCGTCTGCACCCTAGCCCTCAGCAGCATCCCCGACCCCGCAGCAGCAATCAACGAGATGTACCGCGTGCTTCGCCTCGGTGGTCAGCTTCTGGTGGTCGGGCATGTCGCAAGCCTCTACCGAGTGGTGAGAGCCGGCCAACGACGACTTGAAAGACTGTCCATTCGCCTGGCCGGTGATCATCAGACACGGCAGCCATACGCAGAAATCGTCGCCGCCGGCTTCACCGTTGATCGACGAGAACGCCTCAGAGCGGGCGTCATCGAGCGCGTCCGCGCGGTCAAGCCCACCGACCGGTGACCCAGCGGAGCCTCATCATTCGTCACAGTCGCGGCAACTGTCCAGGGCTGCCGTTGGGGCCGTCGCTAGCCTGAGCGCCGCGCGATAGCCGGTTAGGAGACCCCGAATGGCTACTACACGCTCGATCGAATGTTGAAGACATTCGCGCGCCACGGCGGCCAGATTGCCTGCTGCGGCACATGCCTGGACGCTCGCGGATTGGACAAGGAGCACCTCATCGACGAGGCACCCCGTTCCACCATGGACGAGCTGGCAGCCTGGACCGTCGAGGCCGACCAGGTCCTGGTGTTCTGACCCTCCTGGAGGCACCGTCGGCGGACATCTACGGTCGGGAGCGGCGGTAGACCGCTACCTGCCAGGCAGGTCCGACACTTTCGGAGAAGTGACGCACGAGACCGCGCTCACGAGCGACCGAGTCGATCGCCTCGCCCGGATGGACGGAGGCGCGCACCGGCTTGCGGAGCAAGCGCAAGACGACGTTCATCGCGAAGGTGACGAGACGCATCATGAGTGTGTCGCGTGGATAGACGAGGCCGTAGAGGCGCTGAGCGTGTTCCGCAGAGAGCTCAGTCAAGCGTTCCCAGCCCGGATAGACGTTGAGCACTCGGTCGAGCGTCACGATGTCGGCAGGGGGGACCGACTCCGCCAGCTCGACGAAGTCGCCATGCCGGTAGGTGACGCGGCCACCGTGGCCGCGACGGTCGCTCTCCTCTCGCGCCGCATCGAGATAGGCCGCGGACGCGTCGACGCTCGTCGCGCGGGCCAGACCGGCGTCGAACAGCTCGTGTTGGATAGCGCCGATCCCGCCTCCGATGTCGAGTAGCGTCCCGCCCCCGACACCCTCGGCCTTCAGCGCCTCGATCAACGCCCGAGTCGACGGAATCGGCCCCTTCTGCCGGTACCTGCGAAGCTCAGCTGCCGCGAACTTCTCGTTGTAGAAGGTCCCCATCCGACTCGTGGTGGTGGCCATCGCCTCTCCTTGGTCTGCCAATGTACGGAGAACAGGATGCACCGACCCAGAAGCCAGAGGAGGCGTGGCATCGAAATGGAGGAGCTGACGCTCTGTTCGATCTTCATGATGGTCTCCCGGTCCAGGCCTGCGCCGGACCGATGACTCCGGCGCATGCCAGCCGCGCCATCCACCGGCAAAGGCTCGCGTACGACGTGTTCCACGGTGCGCCGTGCCCGAACGCGCTGCGGGCGTCCGGCGTCTGGCCAGCGCACTGTCTGTGATCGCGATGTGCACCCCACCGTTGTGCGACTCGCTAGGGACTGCTCTCGAGCAGGCCCAGCTCCGCCGCTCGGTGTGTCGCTTCGGTGCGCGAGCGGCAGCCGAGCTTCATCAAGACGTTGCTCACGTGCATGTCGATGGTGCGTGGGCTGACGAACAGCGCCTTGGCGATCTCGCGGTTCGTCCGCCCGACCGAGACGAGGCGGAGCACCTCGAACTCACGTCGCGACAGTCCGGCGTGCTCACGCTCGCTCGCCGCTCGTCGACCGAGTCGTCGCTCGACATGCTCGCCGAGGTGAGCCAGCTCCTCAGCGGCAGCGGTCGCGAGGGGGCGGGCGCCGAGCCGTCGGGCGGAGCGGTAGGCGGAGGTCAGGCGCTCGATCGCCAACCGACGCTCCCCGTAGGCCGCGAGCGCGATGGCGACTCGAAACTCGGTCTCGGCCCGCCCGTACGGCGCGAGGTCGCCGAGGATGTCGATGGCGTGGGTAAAGTGCTGGGCGGCTCCGGCGGCGTCGCCGTCGGCCATCGCCAACTCACCGAGGGCGTGCCCGAGCCCGGCCACAGCCTCAGCTGTGCCGAGCGCTGCCGCGGTGCGCGACAGGAGCTCCGCCGAGCGGGCGACGTCCGCCGTGAGGCCCTGGTGCGCGAAGAAGGTCGCGATCCAGCGAAGCGCTGGCACGGAGTAGTGACGCTCTTCCCTGACCGCGATGCGATCGACCAGGTCGCGGGCACGAAACACGGCGTCGTCAATGCGACCCTCCTGTGCGTCGGCTCGAGCGAGACCGTGGGCGGCCTCGATCTCCAGCCCGAAGACTTCGTTGCGACGGGCGAACCTCATACCGTCGGAGAGCAAGCGTCGTGACCGTCTGGTCAGGCCACGTAGGACGTACACCAGCCCCAGCTCGGCGGCGGCGACCGCCTCAGCGGCGGCTGGGGCGTCGCCGGCTTCGAGGATCGCTCGGCAGACCTCGACAGCACGATCCCACTCGCCGGTCTTGACCATCGCCGGCGCCAGGCAGGCGAAGCAAACCTCCGCCATGCCCGAGAGACCCTGCTGATGGCAGAACTCGGTGGCGGCTGAGTAGGCATCGATCGCTTCGGGATAGCCGGAGGAGTGCTCGAGCGCCGACGCAAGGCGGAAGTAGGCCTCCCCCGCTGGTTCGGTGAGGTTCTCGGCGAGCGCGAGTGCGAGACCCTCGCGGGCGAGCTTCACGCCGCGCTCGGTGTCGCCCAGCTTGGTCCGGATCTGACCCTCGAGGGAGAGTGCGCGGGCACGCAGCTCGGTCGACCCCGAGCGCTCCACTGCCGAGGCAGCGCCTGCGATGAGGTCGAGCGCGGCGGTGAGCTTCGCTGCGGACTGTAAGTGCGAGGCTGCGGCGAGGCGCTCGGTGGCCGACTCGAAGTCCATGCCCCGCTCGGTGAACGCATCAGCCGCGGCGGTGCGTGCGTCCAGCGCTCGATCCCAGGCTCCCTGCAGCTCGTAGATCCCGGCCAGGCGTCGCTCGAGCGCCGCGAGCCTGATGAGGTCGCCCCGGCTCGGGCAGGCCTCGAGGACCTCCTGCCACGCTCGCAGGGCCCCAGCGAGATCACCATGGAGCTGCGCGTAGCCGCCGAGGCGCTCCAGCGCGGCGAGGCGGTCCTCCTCATCGTCCCCCTCGCGCCACTGCTCAATGGCACGGCGGACCGCGCGTGCGGCGTCGTGGTAGGCATGGACCTGGCCGAACCGCTCCGCCGCCGCCAGCAAGCTCGGACGCGCACGGTCGTGCTCGCCCCCAGCGAGCCACTGCTCGGCAACCGCCTCGGGCGGCGCGCCACGCCGCTCCAGCTCCTCCGCCAGCTGCCGGTGGTAGGCGCGCCGCCTGGTCCACGCGGTGTCGTCGTAGATGGCCTCGCGGATGAGGTCGTGTCGAAACGCTCCCTGGCGGCCCACCTCCACCAAAAACCCTCGCTCGATCGCTTCGTCGATGCCGTCTGCGCCGCCGAGCGCGACCACCAGCTCCAGGTCGAATCGAAGCCCGGCGGCAGCGGCGATCTCAAGCGAGTGTCGACCTACCGACGACACGCGTTCCGCGCGGAGCAGCACGGCCTCCTTGACTGTATCGGGGAGCGGGAGGGTCTCGCCGGAGCCGAGTTCTACCGCGCCGTCTGCATGGTCCAGCCGTCCGGCGGCTGCCAGGGCATTGGCGAACTCTTCGACGAAGAACGGCACGCCTTGGGTGCGGTCGTAGACCGCTGATGCGAGCCTGCTCCCTAGCTGTGCCCCCAGGACCCGCGCTGCGAGCTCGGTGGCATCCACCGGGCCGAGCGGTTCGACCGTGAGCTCACGCAGGCGCCTGCGGCGCCGGAGTTCCGAGCGCACGCTGCGTAGCGGATGCCCCCGAGGCACCTCGTCGCTCCGGTAGGCACCAAGGACCAGGACCGGCGCCCCCTCCAGGACCCGGTCCAGGTGGAGCAGCAGCTCGGCCGTCGCTCCGTCCACCCACTGAAGATCATCGAGGAAGACCACCGTGGGCTCCCGGCGCGCCATCTGCTCGAAGAGATTGCCGACCGCCTCGAACAAGGTCGCCTGATCGGCGTCGGGTGGGCGTGGACCGAGCTCCGGGAGGATGAGGGCGAGGTGCCGGGACAGCGGCGCGGACCCGCGCAGACCGTCAGGGACCGCGCGTCCGTAGGCGCGGAACGCTTCGACAATGGGCGCGTACGGCCGAACCGCCCGCTGATCGGTGGCACCGCGCAAGACGAGGCGTCCGGCTTCGGCGAGGACGGACTCCACCAGCGTTGACTTGCCAACCCCGCTCTCGCCAGCGACCAGCAGGATGCCGCCGTCGCCTCGCGCGGCGGTGACGATCGCGTTGCGGAGCGCGGAGCGCTCCTGCTCCCTGCCGACCAGGTCGATCCCCCCTGGCATACGGGGCAGTGTAGGCGCGACGACGTCACCACTCATGTCGTGCGGGCACCCGCCCCCGGGTGGAAGAGCTCCTCAAGGCTGCAGATGGGTGCGATTGACCGAGGTCGGCGAGGTTTGGTGTACCGACCCGCTCCGTCTGAGCATCCGGACGTCGATGGCGGCCAGCCGCAGCCTGACCGCCAGCACGAGCCGCTAGCAGCGGGCACCGGTGTAACGGCCAACGATCGTGTCACGATTGGGTCCGAGCTGGCCCGCGGCCGCCCAGGCGCGCACGGCGCCCAGCAACCGCCTTCTAATGCTCCCTCGAGTTCCCGCCGCGGACGCTTCCGCCAGCCGACTCGCCGACCCCGGCCGCCCGGCGAGGGCGTCCTCTCCAACCGCCGCTGGTGTGCCAGTCATCGGGATCTGTGCATTGCCGCCGCGGACTCGGCGACCCGCACCGTCCACCAGCGGCGCGATCTCGAGCCGATCTGCGACGCCAGCGTCCTGCAGGACGAGTGCTTTGGCGCCCTGACCAGGAGCTTGACGGAGGCCCTTCATCATCACGGTGCTCCTTTGGGAGATCTCAGTGTGCTTGACTCGGTTCAACGCTAGGGATCGTGAGCGTCGCGAACATCCGCAGGATCACCGTGTTTTGGCGGCCCCATGCCGTACCTGTGATACCGCGCGTCTTGTCGGGACTCCACCTGCTCGCAACGTAGGGAGGCCACGCGACCGACGACTCGCGCCACGCCGTGCTCCTCGGCGCCGGGGAGGGCACCGAACACATCCACATGGCACGCGCCGCGATGCCTTCTCGGCTGATCACGAGCTCCTAGCGACTCTCCATGACGAACTACCTTCAGCTGTCCGTGCCTCGACGCCCAGCGACTGACCAAATCTCGGTCCGGCTGCTCGGTCTCTACACCTTGCCGTCGGATACTCGCCCGGAACTGAGGTCTTTGGCTTCAATCCGACTCGAGGAGCGCGTCACCGTGCTGCTCGGCACCCAGTGGGATCGCCGCGTGCGGTGTCGCAGGTACCAGAACAGCATCAGACCTGTCGCGGTCAGGTAGAACAGGTGCATCGCCCAGATCGGGCCGGGTGGCAGGTTGAAGACGTAGACGGCGTAGATCACGTTGCCGACGTTGCTCAACACGATATTGAGCGGACTGTACGACGCAAGGTCCTTGGTACGGCCAGCTTTGATCAACATCGGCAACTGGCTCAGCATGAAGATGGCGGTTGCTACCGAGCCGGCCACCAGAGCGATCCCCGCCACGTCCAGCTCCTGTCTTGTCGGCGTCAGGAGCGTGTCCTGGCGAACCGTCGTCCAGGTCAAGCGCCGGGAAGCTCGGAGTCCGGAACTTCCTCGCCGACCTTGAAGGACCCGACCAACACCGCCGACTGCGTCTCCATCGTTGCGCGCCTCATCCGCTCAGGTCTCCGCTGGGACGATCAGGCGCGTTCGACCCAGGTCTCCACCGGCACCGGATTAGTGAGCGCGTCGTAGACGGGCGAGGCATGCTTCGTCACCTCGCACAGCTCTGTGAGCGTCGCGTCGTCCGCGCCGGACTTCACGCGCACCTTGGCGCGGATCCCCGACGGACCGGGACGGACCGGGGCGAGCTGCAGGAGCCCGTTGAGGTCCACCTTGCCCTCCAGTTCGACGTCGATGCCGTCGATCTCGACGCCGCGGGCCGTCGCGTGGGCCGCGTAGGTACCGGCGATGCAGGAACCCAACGCGGCCATAAGCGTCTCGACGGACGACGGGCCGTAGTCGTGGCCGAGCAGTTCCGGCGGGTGGTCGCCGGGCAGTGTGAACCGACGCGGGATGGGCTGCCCAAGCTGCTCGATGGTCTCCAGCCGGGTATCGCCGGCGAACCCGCCCTTCCAGGCGTAGCTCGCGCGGAACGTTAGTTTGCCGGCCTCCGGCTGCTGCTGGACTGCGGCCACCATCGCCTGGAACTCGTCGACGTTGAAACCGTTCTTCTCTGCCATGGCCCCTTCCTTTCACTCTTGCGGCGCCACCGGCGCCGCCTGGGACTATGGCCGACGCTAGGGCGCGGTTCTTCCCCGGCTGTTCCTCGGCGGGTTCCCGGAGGCGATCTCTCCTGCGCGGATCCGGCAGCGGGCCTCATCGAGCGGCTGTCCAGCGCGCCTGAACAGCTCGGCGGCATCACCGAAAAGGGTGGCCGCCCTCTGGAGCTCGCCCTCCGCGACAACAAGCACGGCCTGGGCTTCAGTGACACCGGCCGTCCAGGCGCCTCTCCGCCACATGCCTGCCACGTGCGAGGCGCGCTCACCGTAGGACCGGGCCCGGTCAGGAAGCCCGGCCTGGGCGCAGGCGATGGCGGCGGCGATCAGGAAGCCGATCGAGCACGGGGTGCAGGCGGGCGTGTCGGCGAGTGCCTCCTCGGCCTCCTCCAGAGTGTGGAGCGCCGCTGCCGGGTCCTGGGCGGCGCGGATGGCCACGTCATAGATCCGGGGCAGGAGGTGCTGCGCGAGCAAGGACGCCTGGGCGATGGGTAGCGCCTCGGCCAGCCGGGCTCGCGCCTGGTCGGGCCGGCCGGCGGCGAGCGCCGTCTCGGCCAGGCGCTGCATGGCGTGGGCCTGGCCCACGTCGGCACGGCTCCGCCTGGCGAGATCGATCGCGCTCCGAAGATCCCCTTCAGCCTCTTCCACGCGGCCGGAGAGCAGCTCGGCCTCGCCCAGCACCGTGGCGGCGAAGGCCGCGCCACGTACCGCACCCGCGCGGTCGGCCGCTGCGCGGAGCTTTCGCGCGAAGCCGATGACCTCGTCGTACGGCTCTCCCCCGTACAGCGAGAACTCGACGAGGCACAGATGCCCGTCCAGCACCGACCCGGCGAGGCCGGGGTTGCGGGCTGTGTCGAGCACATCGGCGCGCACGCGGTCCCAGAGTTGCCCGCTGCTGTGGGCCACCATCCCGAGGAGCCCGGATGCCTCGACCGCGGCTGCGGCGAGCCCGACGTCGGCGGCGAGGCGTCGCGCCTCCTCGGCGGCGGCCCGGGCGGCGGTCAGATCCTGGCCGTGCCAGGCGACCAGGCCGCGTGCGAGGAGGAGCGATACGTGATCGTCGGAGGTCGAGGCCTCAACACCTTCCAGGGCCGCCGCAGCCTCGTCGACCTCGCCCCCAGCCAGGTACGCGCGGGATTGCCGGATCCGAAGTGAGGTGCGCGCACGGCCGCGGGCCGCGGCGATCGCCTTCGCGTAGGCGATCGGAGCAGAGGGGTCGCCGACCGCGAACAGGAGATCGGCCCGGAGCGCAAGCAGCCCGCCCCGCTCGCGACCGCCCGCGTACTCGAGGGCGCGCTCTGTAAGGGCGAGCGAGTCGGCGTACGCGGCGACCGCCGCAGCGCTCCGCGCGGCCCGCTCGAGCCACGGCACGGCCTCGACTGCTCGGCCTCCTTCGAGCAGATGATGGGCAACGCGTCCTGCCGGTGCGCCGGAGGCCGACAGCGCCCCGGCCGCGATGCGGTGCACCTGGGCGCGTCGATGGGCGGGCAGCGCATGGGCCAGCGCCTCACGGAGCAGGGTGTGAGCGAACCTGTATCCGCCTCCCCGTTCGACGATGAAGCCAGCCCCAAGCAATCGATCGAGCGCGTCGAACGCCGCCGCCTCATCCACCCCACCGACGGCCGCGAACTCGTCCGCGGTGAACTCGTCACCGGTGACCGCGGCCCGCTCGACGAGCGCACGAACCCCCGGGTCCAGGCCGAGCAGACGAGCCTGCAAGATGTCATAGAGCCGCTCGGGTACCACGACCGTGCCGTCCGCCTCGATCGCCGAGGCGAGCTCCCGGATGAAGAAGGGGTTGCCCTCGGCCTTGCGCCAGATCGCCTCGATCGCCTCCGGGGGGACCGCCGAGCCGTGCACACGCTCCACCACCGAGGCGGCCGCGTCTAGCGGGAGCGGCCCGAGGGCAATCTCCGTCGCGGTGCCCTCGGCGAGCAGGCTCGCGCGCACTTGCGCCAGCGCGGGACTCACGCCTGCCGCTCGGTATGAGAGCACCACGAGGAGCGGTTGGAAGCGCGACGTTCGCACGAGGTAGTGGGCGAGCTGGACGGTCGCGTCGTCGGCCGCATGCAGATCCTCGAGCAGGACTACCGCGCCCCGCTCGCGGGCGGCCGCCGACATGAGCTGCGCGACCGCCGAGAACAGACGGCGGCGCACCGTGCCGGGGTCCGCCTCGGCCACTGGCGCCGGCGAGGCGGCCGTGAGTCGCGCGATCTCTGCCTGGGCCCCGTCGCTCAGGGCAGCGGCGAGATCCGAGCGTTCCAGCAGGAGACGATCCAGCGCCTCCACGATCGGGGCGTAGGGCAGGACGCCTTCTTCCACACGGGTCGCGCCCCGAAGCGTCGTACGCCCGGCTGCGGAGGCTCGGGCGAGTAATGCGTCGCACAGGCGTGTCTTGCCGATCCCCGCATCACCGCTCACCAGCAGACCGCCGCCGCGCCGGGCGTCGAGGCGCCCAAGCGTCGCCAGGGCCGACGCCAGCTCACGCTTCCTGCCAACCATGGGCGCCGTGGACTCGACCGGCGCCACTGCCGCGGGTCCCCGCACGATCTCCTCATACAGGGCCACCGACTCGGGGTCGGGCCGAAGCCCGAGCTCTTTCCCGAGCAGATCCTTGAGGCGCCGGAACTGCCGCAGGGCCGCTGCACGGTTCCCGGCGTTGGCGTAGGCGCGCATCAGGGCACGATGAGCCTCCTCGTCAAGAGGCTCGACCTCCAACACATCGCCCCAGCGCTCCGCGCAGCGCAGCAACCCCAGGCACAAGAGACGGAGGCGTTCGCGCGCCGGCTGAGTCCACTCCTCGTATCGATCCTCCGGGAGCAACTCGCCGGTATAGAGGGAGGCCGCCGACGCACACCCGCCTTGGTCAGGTGACCCGAGCGCGAGTTCGGCCTCCCTTTCGAACCGCTCGACATCCACTGCGACGTCGCCGCCGAACCCGACCTCCTGGCTAGAAAGCGTGATCGCCGAGGGATCGCCGATGCCCCTCCGGGCAAGGTGGATGGCCTTGTGCAGGTTCCGCTCCCCGCCCACTGGAGGCAGATGCGGCCACAGGGCTTCGATCATCTGCTCGCGGTGCACCCGATGGCCCGACGCCAACGCGAGCAGCTTGACCAGGCCAGCGGCACGACGATGGCGCCAAGCGGAAGCCGGCACCGTACGGCCCTCGACCATGACCTCAAACCGACCGAGCAGCTGGATCTCAACGCTTGCCATCTGACCTCCTGGCGCGAACGACCCACTCAGGCCTGCAAGGGTCCAGCGCCGCCTCTTGCCACGAGGCCCTGGTGCCGACGGGCCAGCCATCCCCGAAGGAGGCTGTGGACCCTTTCCTGGTATTCGAGCACTAGAACCATCCCCGCGCTGCTCCCCCAGCTGGTCCGGACTCTCTTCGCTAATCGTTGCGATCCGCGGACAGAGTTCCTTGTACGTACACCATCTTGCCCCGCTCCGTACAACGCCGATGAGCTGGCCGCGACGCTTGGGTCCGAGTGGACCCTCCTCGCCACCGAACGCGAGCAACACCCCCCGCGGTGCCACCCAGCCCTTCGGCGGCCTTCCGACGCTCGACACCGCGGGACTGACCCCCGAGGCACCGGCTTCGACCGAGAACAGCGCCGGGCCGTGCCGCTCGTACATGAGCCTGAACCGTTCCCGCCGCCGCCTTCAACCGGCTTACCGTTGACACAAGCCGCATGTTCCCCTGGAGGACCGCATGGAGCGACGCGACATCACCAAAGAGATGGAGTGTGCCCGCGCCGACTTCCACCAACTTCTCGACACGGCGACCAGCGCGGAATTCCGGGCGCCGACACACGGCACCAAGTGGACCAACGAGCAGCTGCTGTTTCACATGCTCTTCGGCTACCTGCTCGTCCGCAACCTGCTGCCCTTGGTCAAAGCCCTCAGCCGGTTGCCCCCGGGCGCCTCTCGAGGCTTCGCCGCAGCATTGAACGCGGCCACCAAGCTGTTCCACCAGGTCAACTTCATCAGCTCTCTTGGCGGTGCACGAGTCCTCGGCCACGAGCGCATGGAGCGACTGATGGATCATGTGGTGGCCAGCCTGCAACGGTTCTTGTCGTATGCCAGCGAGGAGGGCCTCGGTCGGGGCATGCACTTTCCCGTTGGCTGGGATCCGTACTTCACCGACTACATGACAGTAAAGGAGGTCTACCACTACGCCACCCAGCATTACGATCACCACCGACGCCAGCTCATCCTGGCGTCCACCGCAACAGCACCCACCTAGACACGGGTCGCCGAAGCCGGGGTGCCGTCAGGTCAACTCTCCATTGCACCCATTTGGGCTTGATCGCAGAACCGTGTCCAGGCTTGGAATCCCCCAATGAGATCGGTTGCGCGCTCGATGCCGAGTTGGCGCAGCGATCCGGCCGCCAGACTCGAGCTGTACCCCTCGTTGCAGACGATGATCATGCGCAGGCTTGCGCTGTCTGCCTCGGCAATGTGGTGCGGGCAGGTAGGGTCCAGCCGCCACTCCAAGACGTTGCGGTCGATGATCAACGCCCCGGGTAGTTCCCCGTCGCGCTGCCGTTGCTCGATCGGGCGGGTGTTGATGACCAACGCGCCCGCAGCGACCTCGGATGCCAGGTCAGCGGGTTCTACGCGGTCGAGGCCGGAGCGAACCTCCTCAAGCACAACATCGATCGCGGCTCGGCGCACCATGACAGTCCTCCAACAGCAGCCCAGACTTCCTGAGCGTAGTCCCATGGGAATTGCCTTCCAATAGTGAAGACTGAGGTCAGGCGTGGCGATGAACGGCAGCTCTCGCCTGACTCAGCGGCAACGCAGATTTGCCTCCAAGCTCCTCCCCCTGCCAATCAGACTGCTAGTCAATCGGTCCAGCACCCGGCGGTCAGCTGGGTACACCCACGGACCTCACTTACGCCTACCGCCGCATTGTCATGCGTGCCATTTCCCTGAGCGTGCTCGCCATGCACCAGCCGGAGAGAGCTTCAGAGTCACTGACCTCAATTTGGGTGACACATGCAAAGCAGTGGGCATGACGTGCGCGGTTGTGATCGCCAGTTGCGAGTGGCCGAGCACATCCATCACCGCCGGCAGCTTTGAGGAAGCCACATATGCGTCGCGGCGAACCTTCGAGGCTCGCAGACACTCGGCGCTGGAGGTGCAGCAGCACAATGTCGGGGTTTCGGTGGTAGCTAGCTAGCATCGGCGGCGTGGCCGCATCGCAGGTTCTTCCGGGTCCTCCGCGGCGCGGATCGATGCGGTCAATCGTGCGCTTCCTCGATCGACTGTCCGATCTCGGTGCGCGACCCGAGGATTCTGATGATGAGCGCCTCCGCCATGGGACGCTGATCTTCGCGTCCATGCTGATCACGCTGATCTCCCTGGTTTGGGTCGCTACCTACTTCGCCTACGGCTACCCCATGTCGGCGGCGATCCCGGCCTTATATCAGCTGATCACGGTGGTAGGGCTTGTCGTGCTGGCGCAGACGCGGCGGTTCAGCGTGTTTCGCACCACGCAGCTCCTCGCGTTCCTCGTGCTGCCTGCCCTGCTCCAGGCCTCGCTCGGCGGCTTCGTCGCATCGAGCGCGATGATCCTGTGGGCGATCTTCACACCGCTCGCGGCGCTCGCCCTGCGGGGGCTACGGCGCTCGGTCGTGTGGCTTGTGGCGTTCTTCGCCGAGCTCGTGGTGCTCGCGCTGCTCGACTCTGGCCTCTCGCAGGACCCGGCGGCTCTCCCGACGGGCTTCGTGATCACGTTCTTCGTGCTGAACGTTATGGGGCTCACCCTGAGCGCATATGTGATGCTCGGGTATTTCGTGGAACAGCGTGAGCGGGCGCGTCGCGCGCTCGAGGCGGAGCGGGAGCGGTCGGAGCGCCTCCTGCTGAACGTCTTGCCAGAGCCGATCGCCGCGCGCCTGAAGGTCGGGACCGGGGTGATCGCGGATCACTACGACACGGTCAGCGTGCTCTTCGCGGACCTCGTCGGCTTCACTGAGCGGTCGTTGATCATGGCCGCCGACGAGCTCGTGGCCCTCCTGGACCAGATTTTCTCCGCGTTCGACCGGCTCGCCGATGCGGAGGGCGTCGAGAAGATCAAGACGATCGGCGACGCCTACATGGTGGCGGGCGGGTTACCAGAGCCACGTCCAGACCACCTCGAGGCAGTTGCCCGCATGGCGCTCGCAATGCGTGACGAGATCGCGGCGATCGCCGAGCGGACCGGAAGGGACTGGCTCGCCGTCCGGATCGGGATCGACACCGGACCGGTGGTGGCGGGCGTCATCGGCCGGCGCAAATTCATCTACGACCTCTGGGGCGACACCGTGAACACGGCGAGCCGGATGGAGTCCAACGGGCTGCCCGGGGAGATCCAGGTCACCGACCGCGTCGCGGCCGCGCTCGGTCCGGGGTTCGCCGTGCGGCCGCGCGGAACGAGCGACCTGAAGGGGAAGGGACCCATGGCGACGTTCCTACTTGACGGCGCCGACTGCTGACGCTCCGAAGATCCCACTGAGCGTCAACAGCTAGACCACGCGCGGGTGGCGTCCAGGTCGTTTAGGCGCGGTCGCGGTGATCGCACCGGTGACGGCGGCGGTCATCTTAATGCGATGTGTGTATAGCGAGCGTGGCGAAGACTGGTTCCCGCGTCGGGATGGGGAGGCCGAAGATCTCACCGTCGAGCATCATGGCCTTTGCTTTGGTTGTCGGCTGTCGAAGCCTGCGGCCGGGGTTCGTGGCGATGCCAGCCTGGCGGCACCGAGCGACAGGATGTACGCACGGTACGGAATGCCGCCACTGCGCCCGAATCGGCTGCCAGTCCGGAGGCAGTGTCGCATCGATCCAGTTCGCGATCATGTTGTCGATCGGTACCTCGACGGCCAAGGTGATCACGAGGACCGAAATCATGAGCAGGAGTCCGACGACGGCGTCCTGCTCGACTCTCGGGCACTATTCCGATCCTGATGGCGGTCAAAACGCATCGACTTGATGCTTGCAAGAGCAAGCACCCGCGGGTCGGGAGGCGGTGCGGCGCCGTCACCGGCACCGACGCCAAGATCACTGCAAGGTGCTCCCGCGCCGCGCGGCCGTCTTCATGCATTCTGAAGGCTCTACGACCGCTACGGAAAATTAGGGTTGCGGCTCGCGGACCCTTCGGAAGCGCCGTGGTGGGCTGCGCGAGGTGCCGTGCTCGTCCGGCTTGTGATCGTCCCTCAGTAGCTGAACGTGGTCGCGGCCTCGTCGCCGATCCATTGCCACAGCGGGACCGTGCCTTGTAGTTCGGCGCCCTCGACGAGTGCGTCTCGGTCGAGCTTCTTGGCATCGAAGCAGATTGGGCAGACGTAGTAGCGACCGCCGGCTGCCTCATACCGTTTCGCCAGATCCACCAGCGGGGGGCAGCCGTCGCAGGCGACACCGACTGCGGTGCCGTTGAGGGCGAGGCGGACCGCTTCCTTGGTGAGGAACATCATGCTTGGACGCCCGGACTCGGCGGCGCCGACGGCGACGAGGTAGGCCACGGTCACCTTCTCGGGGTCTTCGAGTCCCGTGGTTAAGCTGACGACTGCCTTTCCGGACATACCTGCCTCCTTTCTCTCGGTGTTATCGGCCGGCCGGCACATGCGTTCGGCCCACGCATTCACGCTAGGGATCGCCGGAGGCCGTGTCGTCCGGAGTTCTCCCTACGAATCGAGCGGCTCGAGCGTGTCGAGCAGACCATGCTGCAGGGCGAACAGGGTGGCCGTGGAGCGGGTGGACGCGCCGGTCTTGCCGTAGATGCGTTCGATGTGGGTGCCCGCGGTCTTCATCGTGATCTCGAGGGCGCGAGCAACCTGTCGGGTCGATGCGCCGCGGGCGATCAGGACAAGAACCTCGACCTCGCGAGGTGTGAGCCCGGCCGGTCCGGCGCGCCGCCGGGGTCGACTCTCACCCGCGGCCGTGAGTACCGCTTCCACCGCGAGGGTGGCGAGTCGGCCAGCGCGGACCTCAGCCAGGAGCTCGCGGGTGGCCTGCTTGGCCGACAGGGCGGGCCGGTACGGTCGCGGCTCGGTCATAGCGCGGTAGGCATCGGCTGCGGCCAGGATGCGGGCGGGTGCGGACAGGGCGGCCCCAGACAGGCCCCGGTGATAGCCCGACCCGTCGAGCCGTTCGTGGGTGAGCGCGGCGATCGCGCCCAGGCGGGCGAGTGCGGCCGGTCGAGCGAGCACTCGCTCGGTGTAGTAGGCAGCCATGCGCACCCGCTCGAACTCCGTGGCCGTCAAGGAGTCGGGCTTGTCGAGGATCGTGGCCGGTACGCCGTGAAGGCCGACATCGTGCAGCAAGCCCGCCCGCCTAACTGCGGTGACCTCGGCGGCTGGAAGGCCCGCGATCTCGGACGCATGGGCCGCGAGCCCGGCCACGCCACGGCTGTGGCCGGCCCGCCATGTCGAGCGCAGGTCGGTGAAGTCGGCCACCACCTCGAGCGCGGCGTCGAGCTCCGGGTCGGTCAGGCGGTGCTGAAGCGTGGGATCGGCTGCGATCAGGTCGTGCCAATCCGGCTCATCCGCACTGGCGTCGAGCACATCGGACGCGGTGGCGCAGAAGGCGTCAACGACGGCGGGGTCGAAGTGGCTGCCGCGGCGGGCGCGGGCGACTTCGACCGCCGCATCGACACCGTCGGTACGGTGGATCACCTCGACAACGTCCGCGAGGTGGAACAGTCGCATGGAGCTTGCGATGTCCTCGCGACCGACACCCCCCGGCACCCCCTTGCCGTCCCATCGGGTGAAGAACTGCTGCAGCGGACCACACACCTGCGGTCCCATGCCGAGTCGCTCGGCCATCCTGGAGGTCGTTAGGCAGTGCGATACGAGCCCGCGCTCGATTCCCTTGCCGCCGGTCGCCAGCAGGGTCGCGCCCAGACGGAACCGGTGTAGCCCGGGGCCACCGACACCTGCGTGCGTCAGCATGAACGCCAGTCCCGGCAGCCCAGCCAACTCCACTTCGTAGCTGTCAGCCCGAAACATGATGTCGTCGCCGAACCACTTCGCCACCTCCGGCGTGTCGGCGACGCAGCCCACCCAAGCGAGGACAGCGATGTAGTAGATGGACGCTCGCTCTTCGTCGGCCAGATCGATCCGCTCGCCCAAACGAGCAGCGATCCGCCAAGACCGCAGAACATGCTCCATCGGCTGGCCCAAACCAAGGTCAATCGCCAATGAGAAGGCAGCGAGGAGCTCGGCGAGGGAGATCCCTTCGCGCTCGGATCCCGCACAAATTCAGCCTAACCATGGCGCGACAGACGGCCTCCGGTCGGCGGAACCAGCTCGTGAGGAGTCCGGTGACAGCGGTGGAGAACTGGTCCCACACGGCGCGTTTCTCGCCGAGGGCGGTGTCCCGGCTGGGGTGAGGTGGTAGGACCGGCGGCGGCGTCCGCCGACGGTCTGCCAGTCGCTGGCGATCAATCCGCCGCGTTCCAGCTGGTGCAGCGCCAGGTAGACCATGCCTGTCGGCGGTCCAGTGCACCGTCGCTGCCAGAGCGCAGCGCCTCGCTGAGGGCGTACCCGTGGTGCGGGCCGGGTTAGAGGACGGCGAGCAGGAGCGCGTCGAGGTGGCCTTTCAGCAGTTCCGGTCGCATTGGCAGCACCAACGTCACCTCCTTGAGATCTTGTCGGTTTCAGCACAGCGCCACTGGTGTAGCGTCGCAATAGTTTGCGTTGCTACCTATGATGTCAGTGGATGCAGGGGCAGCTAGTGACCGTCGACGGCTCCCGGAACTGTCACTCCCACGACGAACCCATCGCCGATCGGCGGTGAAGGTCCATCTGGGTGGTTTTCACCGCGCGGATGCTCGCAACGGGAACGTCGACCGTGGAACCTCCACCCTCTGCTCGCCCTGCCAGTCAGATTGCTAGTCAATCGGTGCAGCTCCCAGCGATCATCTGGGTACAGCCACGGACCTCGCTTACGCCTGCAGCCGCATTGCCATGCGTGCCAGAGATCACTGACACGGAAGCGGTCCCCAAGTGACTCGGAATGAACCACGAGCGGCGGGTACCTTGCGGTTTGTGAGCGTGGAGCTGGCGGTTCAAGCAGCACCGGCGGGACCGCCACCAGCCCGATCACCCCGCTCACCGCCGCATCGACCCACTCATGACCCCCAGGCCGATGCTCAGCTCACCCTCTCCGGGACTGAAGACCACGGTCAGCGCGTAGGTGACCCCGAGCAGTTGGCGCCACAGGCTCTCTTTGCGCGCCTGCATCACCGTGCGGTTCTCGCTGGTGCGGTAGACCTGTGCCTCGACTCCTGCGCGCGGAAGTGGTCCGCCAGCGCCGGGCGAGCTCCTCCGGCGGGACGGTAGTGCTGTAAATCCGCTCGATGTTCAGCGCCCCGTGCCTCTGCCCTGCATTTCGGTCATTTTCGCTTCCTCTGCTCTCGCTCCGGGCTGTTCAGACACCGTACCCAGCGCAAAACGCCGGTGGCCCACGCAACGACTTCCTCACCAAACGGGCAGCTTGGTTGATATTTCAGTTGTTGGGACGACGAACCCAAGATCATCGGCTGCGTCGACAGCAATCCGCGCCTACGCGAACCAACTCCGGTGATCGTCGACACGGCCGCGATCGCACCCGACGCGCTGACGATCCGGGCCCGAGCACTAACGTCGGTTACATCCACCGTAGAGAAAAGCGCTATGACTCAACCGCCGCAGCAGCCGCCGACACAGGTATTCGCCCAGAAACGCCGCAGCGGATGCGGCACGCTCCTCGTCGCCCTCCTGGTGCTCGCCATCATCACTGCGATTGTGATCTTCCTAGGCGCATTCGGCCTGTTGGGCTGGATTTTCAGCTAACGATGGCAGCGCGGACACGCCGGCTCATCGTGCTCTGCGATGGAGGCCGACTGGCATGATTGGAAACATCTGGATCGACCTACAGATGAGCTTGGTGCGCCCTTGCCGCCGGGCGGTGAGGAAGCCGGTAGCCGCGTCGAAGGAATTTGGTGAAGCAACCCAGCAACGGTGAGTGCTTGGGTGGAGCGATCCACCACTAGCGGGGCTTCAGGGCCTACACGTCAGACCCGGAACAGGTTTCGCCTGCGGCGCATTACCGTCGGGTAGGCCGTGGTCAACGGCGCTGGCGGCGGGTGACAATGAGGGGATGGCTCGGAGGTCGTGGTCGGCGGGCTGCTCATCGGTCACTGCGCTGACGTTCGGCGCGCGAATTCGGCAGATGAACAAGCGCCAGGAATCGGAGGAAAACCGATGCAACAGCGACGAACGGCTCTAGATCCACCAGATCCCGAACATCGGAACGAAGGGGGCTCACCTAGGTGAAAGCAGACTGCGCATCCGGTGCTTGTGCCGGCGCGCTCAGAGAGCGGGGTCTCGCCTCGGCTGAGGCCCGGCGGTCGTGCGCTCGCTTTCGAGCAGTTGCAGGATGCGC
>Ga0307295_10000041_pt1 | contig 30022 bp, 26 predicted proteins | sample ER_DNA_152_FD_194481 | JGI IMG/M metagenome (GOLD analysis project Ga0307295, IMG submission 194481) | Bulk soil microbial communities from the East River watershed near Crested Butte, Colorado, United States - ER_DNA_152 | ecosystem: Environmental > Terrestrial > Soil > Floodplain | place...
GCACGCCCAGAAAGATGTCGTCGGCATCATCATCGCGCTAATGCCGCCGACCATCCTGTTCCTCGCCTTCGAACTGGTTTCCCGGGCGCCGATGCAGAGTCAGTACAAGTGGTTCCACCCCAAGCGTTGGGGTCGACCGATTGCTACGACCTTCATCTCCGGGATCATGGCGGCACTGTCCTACTTCCACCAGCGTGACGCGATCTTCGACCACACCGGCGGGGATCAGCTGGCTGCATTCCTGCTGCCAGCCTCAATCGACGCTCTCATGATCGTCGGCTCGATCACGCTGCTGGAGCTGAAGGACGCCATCCTCGCCAAGGAGGCCCAGATCGCTGGGACCGTGCTGAAGCTGCCGAAGTCCGAGCCTAAGGCTCCGGACACCAAGGCCAGCGGCAAGGCACGCGTGGCTCAGATGTACGCCATGTTCCCTGGCATCAGTGCCAAGGAGCTGGCTGCCAAGGCTAACGTGAGCGTGAACTACGTTTACACGGTCCTCGGTGAGCTGCGACCGAAGCCGGTTGCGGAGCCCGAGCTGGCAATTGCCTGAGCACAAAGAAGGCCCCAGGACTACGGTCCTGGGGCCTTCTTTCGTTCTAGGTCAGTACCACGCACACCACGGTGTGCATACCGACCCCGGTGACGGCGACTCTGGCCAGACCTACCTGTCCGAGCCCCGTCACCAGGGTGCCGTTGCGCTCAACGCGACAGGTCAACCAGGCGGCACCAGCCTTCAGCATGGCCGGCGTCACGACGACGCTAGCCTCCACGCTCAGGTGATGCGGTACCGACTTCTCGATGATGCCCCCGGTCTTGTAGGGGGAGGTGTGGTAGATGACCCCAGACTTCCCGTCATCGAAGACCATGAACTTCTCTGGCTTCCCGTACGAACCGACCCGGTCAATGGCCATCTGGTCCTTGAACTTCATCGAGCCACAGTCTGCGTCCTCAACCTCAACGAAGATGGCGTAGTTGTAGACCTCGGGCGCGGTCGCCTGGTAGGCGACCGGGTTCATCTGCACCTCGCCGAGGACACACTGTGCCGCCGGCTGGTTGTTCCCGGCCGAGTCTCCGCCTGACGATCCGGCGGAGACGTCGTACTTGTCGCAGGCGGTGGGCCCGGACATGACGGCCAGGGCTGCCACCAGCACAGCCGTTACGAGTCTAACCATTGCTCTCCTTCACTGCGTGCCGATACTCCGACTCCAGCTCGTACAGTCCCAGCCAGTTGAGCCGGTCCAGGAGGTAGAACCCCCAGAAGCCATACCGCATGTAGCGCCACTGGGTGACCTCGGGTAGGGGTCGTAGCCTGATCACCCGGCCGTAGCGCGGGATCAGGTCGAGCTTGAGGATGAGCCGGCACACGTGAAAGTGCACCGGACTCATCCTCTTGCCTCGTGTCACCTACCGACCCACACCGGCATCTTGCGGCTGTTGAGGCCCTTGTTGTAGGCGTCGGTGATCAGGTCGGCCACCGAGTGTGGCATCCGCATGCCGCGGTTGGCGGCATTGGCCCGAGCCTTGGCGTGCAGGCCCTGCGCCCCGCCGGAGTACTCCTTGAGCTTGGTCCAGACGCGGGCGTAGTCCACGTTGGCCATGTTCTTGGCCAGGAAGAGGGCCATGCCCTCGACCATGACGGCCTGTGTTGCCTGGCTGTCCCGGCCCCACGCGTTGATGAGGGCGCGAAGGCTCAGGTCGAGCAGGTTCGGGTCGTACTCACCCTTCAGGGAGAGCATGTAGACCCGACGCAGGGCGCCGACGCACTGGAGCTGGTTGTCGAGGTTGGCCGGGCCGATGCCCAGACCGAACTGCTTGACGATGTTGTCGATCCCCACCGCCACCGGGTCCTCAGCCACCAGGTTGATCCGGAACTTGTCCAGCAGGTTGGGCTGATTACCGGAGTTGAGCAGCAGGAACAGCACTGCCTCTTCCCGGCGGGTGAGGCCTTTGAAGACGCGGGTCAGGAGCGTGCCCTGACCTTCCGTGTTCTCCACAGTGGCGCGGTGGCGGTGGGCCCCGTCCAGGATGACGGTCTCCGCTGCGTTGCGCTCAGAGGCGGTGATGATGCCCAGCGCGTCCGGGTTGTAGTCGCGCAGGATCCGCTCGATCTTGCGCACGTCGAGGTGGTCTCGCTGCATCTTCGGGTCGATCTCCAGCTTGGAGACGGGGACCATGCGAACCTCACTGCGGCCCAGGTCGAAGACCGGGAGGGCGAAGTCTTCGTCGCCGGCCTGCGGCTCGACGAACGCGGGGGTCTTGGTACTAGCCATTGGTCTCTCTTTCTTTCAGGATGGAGCGGAAGCCAGAGAGCAGGGTGCTCAGTTGGCCGCGTGCCTTCACGAGCCGGTCGACGGCCTCGCGAAGTTCCTCTGTAGGCACCACGAGGGGGTGTCCTAGCTTGGACAGACTGTTCACTTGCGCCTCGAACGCTTCGGTCCCTCGTTCCAGGATGATGCGCTGCTCGGCTTTGACGGTGACGTTGCCGGTCAGGTTGTGCGGGGTTCGGTACAGGCGGGTGGCGTGGATGGCGCCGAACTCTCCGGCTTCCACGCGGACCGCCAATGCCTGGGCAACCTCGTCGCCAGCGTCGGCCCGCTTGTACAGGAACATAGCTGCTTGAATCTTGTTTTCCGGAACGTGCAGGTTGACTGCCAGCCGCTTACGCATGCTGTTTCTCGGGTCTCCACCGGCAACATGGATCTTGGTGCCATCTGGCCCCTCGATCCAGCCCCCACTGGCCTTTTGTCGGCCCCAGATGCGGGCGTAGTCCAACAGGACGCTGATGATGTTCCAGGTCCGGATGGCGGTGATGCGCTCGTGTCGGTTCGCGTGCTGCGGACCGAGCTGCTCCATTGCCTCCAGGAACGTGCTGACAACGACGGCAGGGACGACCTCGTGTCCCTGCGCCCGGTGCCACAGCAGACGTCGGAGCCCATCGATCAGGACCATGTCGTCCCGGACGATGATGACTTCGGTGTACGCCTTCCTGGGCAGCCCCGCAGGCAGTGGCTCCGCTGCGGCGGCATCGCTGCGTGCAACGATGACGTCGTCGATGCGGACGTGCCTCATAGAGTTCCTCCTCTCTTTACCCCCAGGGGGGGGTATGGAGAAACTGTAGCACAATCCGAGAACTCGTCAAATCCTGGTTACGACACCGACTGGAGCCACTGGGTCGCCGGCCGGGACAGGCCCTGATAGATCCACGTCCCTGACTCGTCCCTGATCTTCGTGTACTGCGGCATCGCCGACTCCATGCGGAACATGAACCGACGCGACCCGAGGCTCCGCTCACCCACCTGCCGGCACCATTCCGCGTACCCGAGGTAGATGTCGTTGGCCTTGATCCGGCCACTCTCCACATAGGACCCATCGGCCAGCTTGTCGGCTACGAACCGGGCCACCGAGTCGGAACTGACCCGGTGATCCGCAGTCAGCTGAGTCAGCTGCGTCGGCTCCCCCAGCCCGTGGGCCAGGAACTGTCGCAGACCCTCCAGGAGCCAGTTGAAGATCCCGGCCGCCTCTGGGGCCAGGACAGTACGGGCGTAGTCAAAGACCTGATCCTGGCCCAGGAACACCGTGGTCAGCGGGATCAACTTCACCCGGGACCAGATGGCGTTGTCGTCAGAGTTGAACCGGGGTGCGTTGTTGGTCGCCAGCCACAGGGTGCACTCCGGTACCCACTCCTGAGACTCCTGGTACAGAGCCCGGGACCTGACCTGGTCGCGCCCGGTCAGTCGCTTCAACAGCTCCTCGTCGAAGTTGGCACCTTCGGCTGTCTCCGAGCTGGTGACGAACCGGCGCCCGCGAAGCTCGTGCAGGTCGTTGGTCGGGGTCTTCTCGTTCTTGATGCTGCGGAACGTCCCCGACTGGGCGGTGGTGCCGTAGGTGCCGAACACGTGCTGCATGGTCTCGATCAGCGTTGACTTGCCGGTCCCCGACGGTCCATAGAGGACGAACAGGGCCCGCTGGTCCGCGTCCCCCAGCATGGAATAGCCGAGCGCCCGCTGGACATAGGAGCGCATCCCCTGTTCTGGGATGGCGGTCTCCATGAACTCTTCGAACCGCGGGCATTGTGCCTCGGGCTCAAACTCGGCCCCGGCCAACTGCACCTGGAGGTTGTCCTTGTCATGCTCCAGCAGTTCACCCGAGTGCAGGTCCATGGTCCCGTTCGGCAGGTTGAGCAGGTGTCGGTTGGGTCCCCAGTCCGCGGAGGAGAAGCTCAGCCCGAAGGCTCGGGAGAAGGTGATCGCCGCGTTGACCCGGGACCCGTTGCGACTGGCCTTGGCCCACTTCAGCATGGCCTTGTCGCCGCTGGCCTCAGCCTCTTTGATCAGACCCACGGTCATCTTGGTGAACTCGGCGATGATGCAGTCACTGCTGTCCAGAACCCAGCGGATCCCGTCCCACCGGTACCAGCGCTTCTCCTCATAGATCCAGCGGAACCGGCCCTCCACGTAGCGCTTGAACCGCATCGCGTTGCCCAGGTCATCGAAGGTGAACTCTTCAGGCTCTGGGGCCGTAGCCACGTTCCTGGGCATCATCACTTCGTCCACGTCGACTGTGACCGGGGCCAGACGATCCCCATATCCCAGCCGGACCAGGGACTGGGCGGCAGCGTGATGATCCCCGCCATGATTCAGCAGGGCGTAGGCACCGAACTTGGTGTACGGGATCTCGGCCTCGAACTCGGTCGAGGTGCTGAACACGTACAGCCGATCCCGGTCATTCGCCCGGCCCGTGGTGGCTGAGGTGCCGTCCCGCATCTCCTTGCCCGGTCGGGTCCAGTGCCGCTCGTTGCCGGGGCCTTTGTGGGATACCCGCCAGCCGGTGGGGGCCAGGATGTCGTGCCAGTCGACCCGGTTCTCGAAGTCGTCACCGGGCGAGACAGAACCAGTAGTGGTGGGAACTGGGCTGTGCCATTCCACAGGCACCACAGCAGTCGACACAGGGGGCGGGCTCTCGTCCAAGGCCAGCTGGAGGGCCTGGTGGAACAGGTTGCGCTCCTGCCACGTGATCACTGGGAGTTTCCCGTACTGACCCTGAAGCAGCTGCCAGGCTTCGCCGGAGGGATGACAGATACCGCTCGTTGGCGCGGTGATCACGTAGCCGCCGTGGCCACGTGTTTCGACTAGGCACAGACGGTTACCTTCCTCGTCCCGGGCCTTCTGGGCGATCTTGGTGTTCCCAGGTACCTCGTGGTCCGAGATACGGTACAGAAAGTGCAGACCTCCGGAGGGGGAGGTTTCGGTGAACCCTTCCGGGCCGGAGAGGAGTTCCCAGATGTGACGGGCCCCGGTCTCGTCCATGCGGTTCATGACCTCGGTCATGGACTTCCCATCGAGGGCACGACCCTCGATCTCGCACATCTCCAGGCCGCCGGACACACCGCCGCAGATCAGGGCAAGGCCCCAGGTCTTGCCGTTGCCCCACCAGTCATGGACCTCGTCCAGGGTCGGGGCGGTCGCGATGTACGGGCTCCAGCGGATCGCCGGGCGCTTGGTCTGGTTGGCCAGGATCGGGATAACCGAGACGCCGGATGCTTGCCAGATCCGAGCAACTTCTGCTACGTTCATCTCGGTTCCTTTCTAGGGGGGGCCCCCGAATAGCTGAGCCAAAAAGCCTGCGGGGGTCCCCTTAACCGTGTCCCAAGTCAGGTGGACCCAGACTGCCACCTGTCCCTCGACTACACCAGGGGCTTGACAAACCCATTGATACAGTCCCATACATCGATATTCAGTTGATCATCAATCCTGGGGGATTTCAGAACGGGATCTCCTCATTCTGAGGCTGATCCTGGTGGTTGACCTTGCCCAGGCCACGCAAGCGGGCCAGGACATCGGACGTCGGGGCTGACTGCTGGGCCAGGCGTGCCTGAGCCTCCAGCGGCGTCTCCTCGATCCGGGTCTGTGGTCCAGGACCGCCGCCCCAGGCTTTCTGTGTCAGCGGCGCCACTGTCTGTGGCTGGACCGGGTTGGCTTCGACCTCGCCCGGGGACGAGGGCACGAAGTCCGGGTTGCGCTCGCACCAGGCCCGGAAGCGACTCATCGCCTCCTTGTCCGCGCTCTGCGTGTGCAGCTCGTACGGAGAGTTGGACTGGGTGCCTTTGCTCAACCGAATCAAGATCGGATTGGGGAGCCCGACCCGCTTCTTCAGAACCATGATCAACCGGGACTGGCGCCACCACGAGTTGCGCCCGATCACGCCCTCGTACCCGTCCGAGTCGACCTGGTCCAGGTCGACCCCGTCCACCACGATCACATCCGAGTTGCGCCCCGGGACCGAGTGCCGGGTCGGAGAGTGCTCGATGTACCTGATCGCCCAGACAGCCAGGAGGTGGCCCAAGATCCCCTTGGGGTCCAGGTATTCACCGCCAGCTCCAGGGTCATCCACTTCAAATGCCATGTGCCTGCTCCTGTTCCTACTCCGGTACCGGTGCTGGTTGGAAGAACCGCGGCTCCTCGTCGTGGTAGTACGGCGCCTCAACGCCGGCGCTCTCCACCTCAGGTTCCGCGTCTTCTTCCTCGTCAACTTCATCGTCTTCTGCCGCCGCCGTGATACGGCCCGACAATTCCTTGATGTCCTCGTTGGCGTCATTCAGCTGATCGGTCCAGCGAGCGACCGCAGCCTGCGCCTTCTCCCGACGCTTCATCGCCTCGGAGAGTTCAGAGATCAGTTCCTCGTTCATCCTCCACCCCCTTCCCCATCTCTTGTTAGTTGCCAGGACAACCCGTGTCATCGGCTGCCCTTTCCGGGTCTCGGTGAGAGTCAAACCAGGGGCAGAAGGCACACCCTTTGCCAGGAGTGTGGTCAACCTGCTCCCACCTATGACTCTGCGTCAATACGTCCAGATCCACGACCTGTTGCGCAATTCGGTACAGGCGACTGAGTGCATTCTCAGCCACATCCCGCTCGTAAGGAGCGGACCACACGTACATTTCCCGGAGCCAGCCGGCCCGGGGAAGGAAGACGAGTGCCACCCTTTCCACGGGGATGCCGGCCTGTTCGAACATGTACCCATACAGGTGAGTCTGGATCATGTAGCCAGGTGAAGGACCGTGCAACTCGGACATCCGAATCACGTCCTTCGACGCTGACTTCCAGTCAATGACCGCCTTGTGTTCCACGTTGTACAGGTCCGCGTGACCCTCAATGAACTCGTTCAGGATCAGCGTCGTCTCCGTGTGCCAGTCCTCCGACCCCTGCTCCTTGCCCCAGGCCGTGACCGCCTTCTCCAGCCAGGAGTGCAGGGCAGTGCCCACAATCCCGGCCCACGGGTCGAACCTGGTGTTGACCGGCGGCACGTCGGCCAGTCGCATACCCAGGCGCCGGTCACACGGGTCCCCGATCTCCGAGGGTCCGATGGCCTGCTGCTTGGACCGCGGGTTCTCCCCGTCGTACCAGCGGATGATGTCCGTCAACTGCTGCTTGAGCAGAGACGAGAACGAGTCCCCGCCGTCCGGTTCCTCCACCATGAGACAGCTCGGGTGGATGACCGCTGGGGCCAGCACTGGGTTGAGGACACCGCCACAGGCGACGCAGTCAGTCACGACTGGTCCACCTCGGCCGGGTCATGGACCCGGCAACCTGGGGCGTACAGCTCGCCGGGAGGCAGGCGTCCGAGGCAGTCACAGACAGCAGTGACGATCAGCTCCACCTCCTCGAAGGAGGGACACGGGATCGGGGCGCAGGCCTTCTCGCTCATACGACTTCAGCGATCAGGGCCAGGTCTTCCCGGTCCACCCACAGGCCCAGGATCCCCAGGTCGTCAGCGCTGAACAGGCCATCGCGGTAGCGGGCCATCAGGATCTCGTGGGGCACGCCCAGTTGCCCGGCCACCTTGTGCAACGGGGTCAAGGTCGACACGTCACAGTCGTACTCGGCCAGGTAGTCCAGCTGGCGTCGGGCCAGAAGGAGGAAGCGTCCGATCCGCTGGCAGGTGCTGCGGTACACGGCGACCTGGCCGGACTCCCACGTCTTGTACGTGGCCTGAGACGTGCCCAGGAACTCGGCCATGGCGTTGTGGGACAGGCCGAGGCGTTCCCGCATCGCCTTCAGCTCACCGTTCTCCCAGGCGTACCGACCGTAGGCTTCGATCTCAGTGTCAGGCTCCACAGGCCCCCCTCTCACGAGAGATCACCATAGACCACAGGTCCGACAAAAAAGAACCCCCCTGCCACCAGCAGGGGGGTTCTTTTTCTGGATGGGATCCAGGGTGTCAAAGGGGGGACTCGAACCCCCACGTCCGTCAGGACACCAGCACCTCAAGCTGGCGCGTCTACCGTTCCGCCACTCTGACCCGTGAAGTTCGTGGGGGCCGGGCCCCAGAGAGGTGAAAGCCCGACCCCACACAGGTGATCAGTGGTCCTAGGGAGATCACCAAGATCCCCACGGAGCAGCACTTGCCTCCCGAACCCTGGACCGACCCCGGTTCGGGCGACATGAGACGGTGCTGTGGACCTGTCAAAGCTTAAAGCCAGCCCGTACGTCTGGCACTGGTGCCCAGCCGTGGAGTTGAACCACGTCTTGTGCTTTTTGAGAGCCACTGTGCATACCTACACCAACCGGGCTTGACAGTGGGGGAGCAGACCCCCCACTGCGACGGAACACACGGGACGGTCTAGATACCGTGCTTCTCGCTACCAGAACGATACCCCTCCCCGGGGGGTAGGCGCAAGCTGTGTCCAGAAGTTCCGGTTGCTCCGGGTAGACGTAGCATGATCACGTGGGGCTATCCCTCAAAGAACGTGTCGCACTCCTGCCCAGTGACCAGAAGGTCGCCTGGGTCTCCTCCCTGCCCGACACCGTCCTCGAAGAGATACAACGCGGCGAGTGGTGGTGGACTTCCCGGCCAGAGCAGGTACCGCCGACCAACCTGCCGTGGCTGATCTGCCTGGCCCTGGCCGGGCGTGGATTCGGGAAGAGTCGTGCCGGTTCGGAGTGGATCGTGGACAGGGTGTTACGGCACCCGTTTGACCGACACGGGGTCCCCACCGAGTGGCTGGTGGTGGCGGACACCCTGGCCGACGCCAGGACCATCAACGCCGAAGGTCCCAGCGGCCTGCTCAACGTGCTGCGTCGTCGCAAGATCGACCACCGGTACAAGCAGAGCCCGCGGCCCATGGTCCTGTTCCCGGACGGGGCCAAGATCTACCTGGAGGGGGCCGACGATCCGGACACCGGGCGTGGATACAACGCCGCCGGCATCCTGTGCGATGAGATGGCCAAGTGGATCAAGCCTTACGAGACTTGGTACGAAGGTCTGCTGCCTTCCTTGCGAGCTGACCTTGTGGGAGATCATCCTCGGGCATTCGTCACCACTACACCCAAGCCCATTGCTCTGCTGGAAGAGTGGGTTACGCGTACTGACGGCACCATTCACATCATTGTGGGATCCACGTTCGACAACGCGTCCAACCTGAGCACCCAGGCCCTGGCCGAGATGAAGCTCCGGTACGACGGCACCACCCTGGGCGACCAGGAGCTGTACGGGAAGCTGCTGGACCTCGGTATCGGTGGCCTGTTCCGGCGCACGGACATCGCTAAGAACCGGGTGACCTCCGACCAGGTACCGGAGGCCATCGTCTCCACGGTGGTGGGCTGCGACCCGAACCTCACCGGAAACGATGCGAAGTTCGGCATCGTCGTGGCCTGTCGAGATACTGAAGACGAGCTATACATACTGGCTGATTGTTCGGTGCCGGAATCTGGCAGGCAGGCTGCGCTGGCCGTGTGGCGGGCCTGTGCCGAATACCGGGCCGACCTGGTTCTGTACGAAGAGAACCTCGGTAAAAGGTTCCTGCGGGAAGTCCTCGAAGACGCGTACAAGGAATGCCGGGACAAGGGGATGTTCCCGAAGCACACCTCCGCCCCCCTGGAATCCGTGCACGCGAAGCACGGCAAAAAGACGCGGGCCGAGCCGGTGGCAATGCGTAATCAGCAGGGGCGCCTGCACATGGTCGGGTATCACGACGAGCTGGAGAAGGAGATGGTCCGGTTCGATCCGGCCTCCACCCAGGAGTCACCGGACCGCATGGACGCCATGGTCCACGCCTGCCTGAAGCTGATGTCCGGGGAGAAGAAGCGGATGCGGGTCGGGAATGCCTACGACTACGACTTCCAGTTGAGTCAGGACCTCTACGGGCTGGATTCACTCGGGTTCTAGCCCTTGTGATCGACGGGCCTTTAGAGTAAAGGCGTGATCGTTGTTTCCCTGGTCGTTGCTGCCTTGGCAGTAGCCCGGATTACCCGGCTACTCGTCGAGGACTTCCTGACCGTGGGATACCGGCGCTGGGTGGTCACACGCTGGGGTCCTGAATCGAAGATGTCATACCTGGTGCACTGTCCCTGGTGCACCAGTATCTGGATAGCCCTCCCGGTCATGCCGGTGGCTGTCCTGTTCCCTAACGTCTGGGTCATAGCAGTTCTTGCTATACCCGCCGCGTCCCATGTGGCCGGACTCCTCAACCCCACCAGCAAGGAGTAACCCTGTGGCCCTGGGTCGGCGTAAAGCCATCGCGGCACCAGCCCCTGACGTCGTGCACGACTCGGGGGCAAGCCTTGTGGCTTCCGCGTCCCGGATACGCAACCTGGAGGGGCGGGCGTGGCAGATCTACAAGTTCGGCGACCAGTCGTGGCAGACGGAGATCTGGCGCCTGTACGACGTCATCGGGGAGCTGCGGTTCCTGGCTGACTGGATCGGGTCGGCCTGCTCCCGGGTGCGTATCTATGTGGCCGAGGTTGACAAGAATGGACGGGTCCAGAAGGAGTGCACCAAGCCGAAGGTGGCTGGTCTGGCGGACACCTTGTTCGGGGGGCCGACCCAGAAGCAGGAAGCCATCCGGCTACTGGGGATCAACCTGACCCTGGTGGGGGACGCGTACATCATCGGGCGCGGAACCAGTGACCCTGAGTCGGACGAGTGGTTCGTCCTGTCCTGCTCGGAGCTGAAGAAGTACACCCGCACCGGGGTCATTGAGATGACCAACTACTTCGGCGAGCCGGAGAAGCTGAACCCCGAGACGGACATGATCATCCGGGTCTGGACCCCGCACCCCCGGCGCACCATGTGGGCCCAGTCCCCGACCCGGGCCGCCATGCCGATGCTGTGGGAGATCGAACGGCTGACCCGGTACGTGTTCAGCCAGATCGACTCCCGGCTCGTCTCCGCGGGCCTACTGCCCATCCCGAAGGAGGTCAGCTTCCCGGACGAGGACGCTGACATCCCCGGCGCCGAAGGCCTGACCCAGGCGATCATGAAGGCCGGGTCCCGGTCCCTGAAAGGTGAAGGCACCGCCGCCGGAGTCATCCCCATGATCGTGGAGATGCCCCTGGAAGCCCTGGGGAAGATCGACCTGATCCAGTTCGGCTCCGAGCTGAGCCACCAGGCCCTGGAGCTACGCCAGGAAGCACTCCGTAGATTCGCCACCTCCATGGACGTGGACCCCTCGATCCTCAGTGGAGCAGGGGAGGCTAATCACTGGGGGGCCTGGCAAATCATGGAGGGGCAGATCAAGGTTCATATCGAACCATTGATGACCCGGATCTGTGACGCCATCACCAAGGCCTACCTCATCCCGGCCCTCAAGGTCATCAAAGAGGACCCGGACCGCTACGTCTTCTGGTACGACACCGCGCCCCTGGTCGTGCGTCCCGAGCGGGGCAAGGAAGCCCGGGAGATGTACAAGGAAGGGATCGTCAGCCGGGAAACGGTCATCACCCTCAACGACCTGAAGCTCAGTGACGTACCCGAGGAAGAGGAAGACAACAAGCTCTTCATCCGGGAACTGATGCTGCGTGACGCCAACCTGTTCCAGGTCCCCGCCGTTCGAAAACTGGCCGGGATCTCCGACGAGCTGCTGCCCCCGGACACGGTCTTTCCTCAACAGGGTGGGGCCGGGCCGCCTCCTCCACCGGCCCCACCCACCGGGATCTCCACTGTGCCAGGCCAGGCCCTACCGGTCGAGTCGCAGGCCCAGAATGCACCCGGTGGCCCGCCGCCGGCCGCTGCCCCAGCGGGCCTGGCCGCGTCCGCCTCAGTCGCGCCTATCAACCTGTTCGTCATCGCCAACGCGACGGTCCTGCGGGCCATGGAGCTGGCTGGGAAGAGGTTGGCGGGCAACTCCCACCGGCACCAGTTCGCCTGCCCTGCCTACGAGTTCCACACCAAGATCAAAGTGAACGGTGACGACCACGCGGTCCGGCTCCTCAACGGGGCCTGGGACCACCTCACCGTCCTGGCCGAGCAGGTCGACCCGACCCTAGACGTCACTGGACTCAAGGCGGCACTCGACCAGTACTGCTCCACCCTGTTGACCCGCGGCATCCCACACCGGGTCGAGCTACTGGGCGAATACCTGAACAAGTCAGGGTTCCTCAATGCCACGCCGTGAGGATGAGGAGAACCTGCGCGGGGTCGTGGGTGGTGCCCTGAGGCGGTGGCTGGACAAGGCACGGGCCGCCGTCATGGCCCCGTGGCGCCAGCACCGGATCCCGCCGGACCCGACTGCCATCTATTCCACGCAGGGGGCTTGGCAGGATGAACTGGACACCATCCTCACCGCGATTGGTGAGATATCTCTGCACGCCTGGTCAGAGGCGACCGACGTTCCCCCGGTCTCGCGACATGCCTTCGTCCTCGCAACTCTTGGTCAAACAGAGAATCTGTTGGTACGGATCCCCGACGAGACTTACAACCTGGTCTTCGCTGAGCTTTCTGAGGGTGTCAACGCGGGCGAGTCTCTGGAACAGCTGGCGGCTCGTGTTGATCAAGTCCTTAGTTATACGGACAGCGAACGGTGGCCGAACCGCGCCAAGGTAATTGCTCAGACAGAGACCACACGTGCCTATGGTGCAGGGACCTTGGCAGCGGGGATGGAACAGTCCCGGGTGACCGGACGGCTACTTCGCAAGCGCTGGGATACCCGGGATGATTTGCGTGTACGGACTCCGCACCGGGAAGTCGACGGTGAAACGCGAGACTTGAGCATGCCGTTCTACATGGACGACTTCCCAATGATGTTCCCAGGTGATCCAATTGCACCAGCGGACTTGGTCTGCGGTTGTCGCTGCAACCTGGTGATCGTGAACGAGGAGGGGTAATGGTCGACCCGAACCCTGCTCGTGGAATGCCCGCCGCTTTGCAGCGTTACTGGCTGGCCGGAAAAGGTGCGGCAAAAATCCGCTGGCATATGCCCCATGATTTTGACCGTTGCGTGAGGAACCTCCGGAAGTACTTCCCGAAGAATCCGGAAGGGCTCTGCAACATCCTGCACCAGAAGGCGGTCGGCGCACCTCCTGGCAAAGGTCACGGGCACAGCTTGACCGCATCCATGGTCACCAGCGACGACCCGAAGTACCTGATCGCGGCCCAGGCCCTGATCGACAAGCAGCCAGAGCTGGGTCGGTACACCTGGGCCAGCCCCATGGCGCCCATCGGCCTGCCCACCGGGGAGCCCCGCAGGATCCGGGTGTTCGAGCCCAACTCCCTGACCACCCGGACCATGCCCCGGCCCCTGGACTGGCGCAAGGAGCAGGCGCAGGGTCACACCGGAGGCATCACTGTGGGCCGGATGCTCGGCTTCGGAGTGGGCCCCGACCACACCGGCCAGGACTGGGCCTACTCCTGGGGCGACTTCCTCAACGAGGACATCGTCCCCGAGGCGAAGCGTGCCCGGTATCTGGTGACAATGGGCGTCGCCGGTCCCAGCCTGGACCCGGGGGGGACGGTCCATGTGGGCATCAACCCCGAGACCGGCGTGGAGCACTACAACCAGTTCGTGGTGGGTGGCTCGACGCTGGTCTCCATCCCGGCCTACGCGGACCTGGGAATGCGGGTCTTCGACGGAGATCAGGACTGGGACGACGAGGACATGCCCTGGTCCATGGAGGACGACGAGGACTGCGGCTGCGGCGGCACCCCGGTAGCCATCACCGCCTCCATCAATCAGAACGGCTGGAAGGGTAAGCCCCTGGCTGTCCGGGAAGCCGTGTTCGACAACGACGATGCAGTCAAAAAGATCACCGCATGGGCCAACGGGGACGCCAACAAGATGCGGGAGGCGTTCCTGTATCACGACGACCGGGGCAACCCCCTGGACCCGACGTCATACCGGCTGCCTATCGGCGACATCATCAACGGGAAACTCACCCTCGTCTTCCATGCCATCTACGCGGCGGCAGCGCTGATCAGTGGCGCCCACGGTGGCCTGCCCAACGTTGCGGAGAAAGACATCGAGGGTGCCCGGAATGTCATCTCAGAGATCTACGCGATCATGGCCAGGGAGTTCGGAGACAACAACATCCGAGCCCCCTGGGACCGGTCCGGTGCACCAGGAGTACAGCTGAGCATGGACAGCTACGCCGCCACAGAGCCCTACGGGGATGTCGGCTACGCCGACCCCGGCTATCGCGACAGCAAGAAGCGGTACCCGATCGACACCCCTGAACACATTCGGGCCGCCTGGTCCTACATCAACCAGCAGCAGAACGCCGGGCAGTACACCCCGGACCAGCTGAAGCAGATCAAGGCACGGATTGTGGCTGCGGCCAAGAAGGCTGGCGTCCAGATCTCGGAGGACAGCATGAGCATGACCTACCCGGTGAACCCGCCGAAGTCCTGGTTCGACAACCCGCAGCTAGCCGGAAAAACGAAGCTCACGGTTACTGACGAGGGTCACGTGTTCGGTCACCTCGCGGCCTGGAATGAATGCCATCGTGATGTCACCAACCGGGAGTGTGTCATGGCCCCCCGGTCCCGCAACGGGTACGAGCCGTTCCACCTCGGGACCGTGGTCACCGCGGAGGGGGACGCGCTCAACGTCGGGAAGATCATCATGGACACCCGGCACGCGGCGATCAACCTGGGCTACACGGCGACGGCGATTCACTACGACAACACCGGCGACGAGGTTGCCGTCATCCGATGCGGGGAAGACGACTTCGGCATCTGGTTCTCCGGATCCGTTGTTCCTGAAGCCACACCGCAGAAGGTAGCGAAGTTGCGTCGCTCCCCGCTGTCCGGGGACTGGCGCCGGGAACGTGGCGCCCTGGAACTCACTGCCGCCCTGGCCGTCAACGCCCCCGCGTTCCCCATCTACAGCATGGACAACGACGAGGTCCAGGCCCTCACCGCCGCCGGCTCTGTCTGGTTCAGCGACTTCGACACGGTCCCGTATGAGCCACCGCCGACCGGCATCGTCATGAATGCCATCAGGCGAGAGGTGGAGCTGCACTTCGCCGCCACCAAGGAAGAGGAAGCGTCGAAGCAGGACAGCAACCGGGACGAGCTGGCGGCCCGGCTCAAAGACCTGGAGGAAGACGAGGAGATCTATGCCCAGCGACAGCGAGCCGAACGCCTCCAGCACATGTTCTCCATGGACGCGGGCCCTCTACCAGGAGCTGCACCAGCTCCAGCACCGGGAGCAGCTGCGCCAGTACTGGCTGGACCCGCGGTACCTGGGCAGCCGGCCCCTGCTCCTCCCGGAGGAGCTGCTGACCCAGCCACGGCGGGAGCTGGCGGAGAGTCGGCGACAGATGCTGCGGGCATGGATGTCGACGCTTGGAACATCGCTGCGCAAGCTAGTGCGCGGTACCGGGTAGTCCGGGACCTGCGGGACAAGTCCGCGGAGTCTGCCGACGCCGCCAACCCGGCCACTCCTGACACCCCAGCCCCTGCCGGTCCGCCGCCCACTGCACCACCAACCTACTAAGGACTGACTGTGGCTGGAATCGGCTCCGCATGGGGCACGCGGGAGGAAATGCTCCACCCGCGTGACCGGCATGGGCGCTTCCGCAAGAAGTGGAAGATGGCCGCTGGGGTCGTCGATGCCCTGTCTAACTTCCTAGACAGGTTCCAGCCACACTCGTTCCAGTCCGACCAGCAGGCGTCGCAGTACGCGTTCAATCGTCGCAAGGCCCCATGGACCACCCCTGAGTTGCAGCGTCTGCACATGGACTGGGACGAGGCTAACGGGGCACTCCAGGCCGGCAAGACGGACCCCACCACGAAGAAGTTCGTGGACATGATGGACCGCAACATGGTGGAAACCACCGACGACCTGATCGTGTCCCAGACCGTGCCAGTGGAGGCATTCGGACTCAGTCCACAACAGGCGACCATGGAGGACGGTGGCCTGGAAGACCTCATCGGTCTGGAGATCGCTGACGCCGGGTACAGCGCCACCAATCTGGGCTCTGAGCTGTCCCACCCGCCGGGCTCGGTCACGCTGCGGGTGGCCGTGCCGAAAGGCACCCGGGTCGCCTACGGAGGCCGTAGCCCCAACGACCGGGCGGTCATCTTCGACCGGGACCAGCCCCTCGTCGTCACCAAGGTGGAATCGGACGGCCGTGGTGGCTGGTACATGCTGGCCATCGCCGGCAGTGGTGCCCGCACCAAGGGTGCGACTGCTGTCGCTGACGACCGCACCCATGGCACCCGTGGCGCTGCCCTCACCCCGGAGCAGCGGGAAGCTCGAATCTCCCCGCAGATGTCCGGGGAGTCTCGGCTCAAGATCGCCCAGCGGGAGCAGCAGCAGAACGAAGCTGCCACCCTGGTTCATCAGCGGCAGGTGCAGGGCACCCCGCCGCCACCCACCACCCAGACCCCGGCTCCCGCCGCCCCTGTTTCGCCGCAGACACCCGCCCCCCCAGCGGCCGGTGTTCCCGAGCGGCGGGAGCCGGTTCACTCCAACGCAGTCGGACCTGGCAGTCCCGAGGGACGCTCTGCTTCCGAAGTTGCCCAGATGGGTGAGGAAGCTAAGGCCACCGCGGCAAAGGAGGCCGCCACCCCAGCGGCACCGACGCCGCCCACGCCACTGGAGTTCCAGGAGGCGGCCCGGGACCTGTCTGTGCCCACCGCCGGCAAGCAGCGCTCGGAATGGAACAAAGCCCACAGCGACCTGTCCCGAGGCAAGCGGGACCCCGGTGATGTGCTGCGGGAACTCGACACGGACATCGAGGAGAACAAGCGGCAGGCGGCCAGTGCCGACCATGCCGAGAAGAAAGACACCCTGGACCGCAACATCCAGGCCCAGGAGCAGCTGGCTGACCTGATCGCAGAGAAGTACGGGTTGCAGCGCCGGGGTCGGGAGGCTAAAGGGACAGGTGATGGCACCAGCCCTACACCGACCCCGGCTGCCAAGAAGGCTCCCAGAGTCACGCCAGGGGCGCCATCCACCAAGCGGGAAGCCACGCCCAAGGCCCCGGCCCCCCGCAGTGGGAAAGGTCGCAAACCTGCCGACATCGCCGCCGACATCCAGGCCGCCAAGACCCGCGAGGAAGCGGACGCACACCTGGAAGGGATGACCGGGGCCGAGCTGAAGGCCCTGGCCGACCACATGGAGGCCCCGGTCCGGGCCCGTGCCACCAAGGCGGAACTCCGTAAGGCCATTGTGTTCCGCAAGGGCCGGGAGCTGGACTCGGATGCCATCAGTGGCCACGGCAAGGCCCGTCGTGACGCCGAGGCCGCCAAGGCAGCGGAGAAGGCTGTCCCCGAAGCCCCGGCGGCACCGGTCAAGAAGGTAGCCAAGAAGGCTCCAGCCAAGAAGGTTGCCGGTCCTGACCGGACTGGCGAGATGTCTTCGCTACGAAGCTTCGCTGAGCGGGAGCGTGCCGCCAAGAAGGCTGCCCCTGCCAAGGCGGCACCGTCCCCTGTGGACGATGCTGAAGAGGCCTTCAAGGCGCGGGTGGCTGAAGCCGGACTCCCGGACAAGGTCGCCGACCTCCGAGCCCAGGCGCGGGAGAAGAAGATCCGCGGCTTCTCCACCATGAACAAGCGCCAGCTCCAGTCGGCGCTGCTCGGTGACGAGGTTCCCAAGGCTGGGAAGATCGCCCCGGTCAGTCCGAAGAAGATGATCCCGCACCTGGAGGCAGCGGAGTCGGACCAGGAGGCCCGCAAGCTGCTGGAGAACCACACCCTGGCCGACCTCAAGGCCCTGGCTGAGGCACGGGAACTGGAACTCCCGAAGCGGGGAGTCACCAAGGACAAAGTCAAAGACGCCGTCCTGGCTGACATCCGTGGCGTGCCTGAAGGTGCCGGTGGCGAGACCCCGGCCCGGAGCCTGCGCCAAGAGCTGAGTGCCCAGAAGTGGGTAGCACCAGAGAACCCTGCTGCCGCCAGCAAGGTTCAAGGCATCATCGACGACACCGATGAGATGGACGCGGCCGAGCTGCGTGGGTCCCGTGACGACCTGGAGAAGTATTCCAAGGAACTGCGGGCCGGTGGCAACCGCCAGGACGCCAACCTGGTACAGACCTTGGCTGACACCATGGGCATGCGGGCCCAGGTCATCTCCGGCGTAGAGGAGGGTCCCGCCCGGGCCCCAGCCAAGCGTGCCGTCAAGAAAGTTGCTCCGAATGTGGGGGCTGAGCCGGATTCTGCACCTAAGACTCTCGACAAGATGCTCCGTACCGAGCTGGCCAAGGTCGCCACAGATGAAGGCGTGGACGTCAAGAAGTCGGCCACCAAGGCGCAGCTGAAAGAGGCCATCGAGCGGCACCGTCGCGCCGGTGGCCGGGAGAGCAGTGATGATCGCCTGCGCCAGGAGTTGGAGGCCGTCCCGGTCGAGGCGCCCACGCCGGTCAAGAAGACTGCCCCCGCTGCGGTAGTTCCGGACCGGGCACCGACCCCGGAGGAGATCGCCCGGGACGCTGCCCCCACGGCACCGCCAGCCAAGCGGGCCAAGGCCCGTGCCCTCAAGCGGGTCCCGGAAGGCTCGGTCGAAGGTCCCCGCGCTGCCGAGAAGCTGGACAGCGAGCCACGGAAGTCTGCGTTCCAGGAAGCCTGGGACGGGGAAGGGTTCGCCGACGATCCGTCTCTTACTGAGATCCGGGATGACATCGCCTCCGGGAAGATCAGCCAGGAGGAGGGTGTACGCCGCATCCAGTCCGAGATCTCCTTCAATGAGGAGGAGATCAGTGACCTGGGCGCCCAGCTTGAAGGCATGGCCCCGGAGGACCGGGACGAGGAGAGCGGTGTCGCCGATGCTATCCATGCCCGGCGAGCCGAACTACAGGACAAGATCACCAGTCAGAAGAAGGCAGCCAAGTTCCTACGGGACCATGCTCGCGACGAAGCCCCGGTCACCCGCCAGGAGTTGGAGGTCAAGCTCGACGGCCCCGAGAAGGCAGCCCTGGACCGGGTCGACGTCGACTCGTTGAAGGAAGCCGCGCGCCAGGAAGGGCTCGGCGACATCGAGGGTGACGACAAAGACACTCTCATCCAGAACATCGCCAAGGCGATAGCAGGTCGGGAGCTGGCCAATCGGGAGAAGGAGCGGACCGCCCGGGACCGGCAGGCCCGCATTGACGAGTCAGGCAAGGTGGCCGAGGCACTGTCCAACCTGGACCAGATGGCCCAGAACGATGGCAGTGACAAGGCTCTTCAGGCTGGTATCCGACGCCTTCCCGCTGCCGACCGGGAGCGGTTGACCAAGGCTCTTGGTGACCGGGACCAGTTCCGCCGGGAGCTGGACAGCATCACCAAGGGCAGGGACCTGTCCCGGTTCGGGACTGTGGGGGAGACCGTCCCCTACGACCCGCAGAAGCATGACGTTGTTGGGGATATAGCCCCCGGGTCGCCAGTGCTCATCACCCGAGCTGGCCACGATTCGCACCTGGGTGGCGGGGACCGGGTCACGTTCAAGGCCCGTGCCATCCCAGACGAGGGTGCGAAGATCCCGGCCAAGACACCTGAGGCCCCGGCTGCACCGGCCAAGAAGGCTGCCAAGTTCCTGCCCCCGTTGGCCAGTGGGCAGCAGCGCAAGAGCGCTACCAACGTTGAGGTTGGGGACATCGTTCAACGGGCTGGGGCCCGGAATGCTCCCCCCGCCAGGGTCACCAAGGTGGAGCGGGGCCCCGGTGGCATCGACATCACCTTGGAAGACGGCAGGAAGTACAACAACAACCCCAACAGTGCCTACTGGATGGGCGGGGGCGCTCCCGAAACACCGGCTGCGCCAAAGGCCACCAAGAAGGCGGCCCAGACTGTTCCTGACGTTGTTCCCGAGGCTCCCGCCGCCCCGGTCAAGAAAGTAGCCAAGGCTGCCGTCCCCGCCAAGGCCACCCCGGCTCCAGTGGTAGACCTGGACAACCCGACCAAGCACGACGCCGAAGTCATCGGCACCGGGCTGGACCTGGACGCCAAGGGCGAGGACAAGCAGTGGCTGGCCGTGGTTCAGAAAGACCTGGACGCAGGCATCGACGGTCGCCAGATTGCCGATGGTCTGCGTCGTGGTGCTGACTCCGAGCGGACCCTGCACAACATCGAAGCTGAGACCGGTGGCGGGACCCCGGACACGGGTCGAGCTGCCCGCATCAACCGCATGGAGCTGATGGCGGACCGCCTGGAGGGGGTGCGCCCCATCCCGAAGCCAGAGGCCCCCAAGAAGGCCGCCGCTGATGTGGTCCGCGGCTTTGATACTCACCTTGCGGCACAGGCAGCGTCCAGGGCACGAGCGGACCTGCGGTCCGGGAAGTCTCACACTGAGGTGGCCACGATCCTACGTACCGCTGCCACTCAGGTGGGGTCCCGGGACCATGACGTGACCCCGATGAGCCGAGTCGGCGATCCCACGCCCTCCGAGAAGTCCTTCATGAAGCGTGGCGACGCCCGCATGCTGCGGGAGTTGGCCGCTGAGATCCAGGCCGAGGGAGTGGCCCAGCGGGCGGAGGCCCGGGCTACCAAGAAGGCGACCACGCCAGCCAAGAAGGCCCGCCCCTCGGTGACCGATGACGCAGTAGCCACCCTGCTCATGGACAGGATCGCGGAACGGGAGTTGGCAGTAGCCAAGGCAGTGCTAGCTGAGATCTCCCCAGAGGACCGGAAGGAGCTGGATGCTGCCAGGGCACGTGACACTGCCCGGAAGGCGGCGAAGAAGGCACCCTCCCCGATCGTGTCGGAGTCCGTGGACCGGATGGTTCGTCAAGGTGGCGTGCTGCCTGGCCAGGACCGTACGCTCTCCCGTCTACGGGAGCAGGCTGCGCCCAAGCCGAAGAAGCGCACCGCCGCCGAGATGAAGCGGGCACGTAGCGCCTCCGAGTCTGAAGGTGTGCCGGTCGACGAGATCCTGGCTCGCTGGGACGGGCAGAAGCAGGACCGGAAGAATCTGACCGGGCCCGTGGGCGAGATGATCGCGGCCCAGATCGAAGACGCGAACCAGGCCCTCCTGGCTGCGGACACCCCGGCCCGGGAAAGTGAGGCCACGGGTCGACTGCTGCACCCGGAGCTACGAACCTGGGCCACGAAACTGGGGCTGTCCCCCAGTGGGACGAAGGCCCAGTTGGAGAAGCGGATCGCGGACCGGGTCAAGGGCCGGGAGGCACCGACCACCAGTGCAGAGCGCGCGGTCCCAAAAGCACCGGGGGGAATGACTGACCAGCCCCCTAAGCCACACAGTTGGGGCACCTTTGGGCAGCGTGGAGACCAGCACTACTACCACCCGGATGGCCAGATCCCCATGACCATGAAGCGCCTGGGTCCTGAAGGTCAGATCGACGTGGGCGACGGCGAATCTCTGCACAACGCCATGGGTGACATTGCTTCCGACATGGGTATGGGCAGGATCAATGGAGATACCGGGGTGGCTCGGCTCCGGGCACTGGCCACCAAGCTCCCAGCGGGGTCAGGGGCTAGGAACATGGTGGCCAGGCTGGCTGACGAGCTGGATCGGCCAGCGGTGGCAATGCCTAGGTTGCCTGACGACACCCCAGCCCCGGTCCGGCGACTGCTGCAACAGGTCATGACGTTCCCAATCGCCAGGGCCACCGGACACTTCGGTTCCTCCACCTACGAGAAGTCTCTGGTGGACAAGATCGCCGACTTTGTCCGAGAGAAGGCCTCTGGTGAATCCAGCATCGTGGGGATGAACGATGGCCTGGCTCGGTTGATCACGAACCACACGCACGAGAGCCAGGAAGGGTCCATGGGTCTGCGGGCTCTGACTCAGCCACTATTCAAGGACGATAGCGAGATCTCCCAGGCCCTCCTAGCCTGGGCCAAAGAGATCAGGGCCAGACGAAGGAGCACATGATGCCGTGCGCATGTAACGGAGGAGCCAGCCAGGAAGCTGCACGCCGCGAAGAACTGTACGAGGTGACGTACACCAACGGACGCAGAGAGACGGTCACTGGGGAACAGGCCGCCAAGGTCGCACAGACCATGGGGGGGTTCGGCACACAGATTCGTAAGCTCTGACATTTGCCACGCAGCACCTGCTGATCTACCATTCCCACTAGATCAGTAGGTGCTGCGTTTATGGTCCAGACCCTGATCAACGCCACGCCGGTGGCATGAGCTGTGGGCCTTCACCGGGACGTCTCAAACACGTTCCCTGAAGGAGCAGCAATGACTTTCCAGATCCCGGAAAGCCTTGATGGCTATTCCGTGTCGGGTCTCGAAGACCTCCGCCAGATCGCTACCAACGAGTGGACCGCGCTCAAGGAAAGCGTTGATGTCTACAGCGTGACCGAGGAAGACCTGGAGCGCCTGGAGGAACTTCAGGAGTTCCGGATGGTCACCGTTCCGGGCGAGCTGGCCGCTCGCGCCGACCGTGGGACCCGCTTCGCCGCCGCCGTTGAAGACGAGCCGGTCGTCGAAGAGACCACGGAGCAGGCCCCCGTCACGGAGGAGCCCGCCACCGTCACTGCGTCGACCACGATCCGGGTTGCCGACATCGCCGGCTCCGGTCCGACCCCGCAGATCCCGGACGGCACTCCCGCCCGGATTGCCTACTCCACGCTGGTTGCCTCCGCCTCGGTCTCGACCGGTGCCGGTGAAGGCTACGAGCAGGGCCAGGCGCTGGCCACGATGCTGGATGTCGCCAAGGTCTTCGAAGCCCGTTCCGCCAGCCACGACGCCATGGGGCGCCGGGGCATGCAGAGCAACGGCCCGATCTCCATGCCGGTGGCCCAGCTGATCCGCAACTACCCGGACGAGTTCTCAGTTAACGGGGACAGTGGCGACTACGCCAAGCTGTTGGCCGTCGCGGACGAGCGTCGCCTGCCCGGTGGTTCCCTGATCGCCTCGGCCGAGCTGGACCGTCAGCGACTCCAGGAGCAGCACCCTGAGCGTGACTCCCTTGTCGCGGCCATGGGCTGGTGTGCCCCGTCGGAGACGGACTACGACATCTGCCTCCAGATCACCACCGATGGCCTGGCCGACTTCCCTGAGGTCCAGGCCCGTCGCGGTGGCGTCCGGCACAACACCGGCATCGAGTTCGACACGATCTTCGGCTCCGGCACCGGCTTCTTCGACCTCACTGAGGCCCAGGTCGCCGCCGGCACCACGAAGACCTGCCTGGAGATTCCCTGCCCCGACTTCGTGGACACCCGCCTGGGCGTCACCGGCCTGTGCCTGACCGGCAACATCTTGGCCAACCGTGGCTACCCGGAGTTCACGGCCACGTTCACCCGTGGTGCTCTGGCTGCCTCGGCACACCAGATCAACCGTGAGCAGATCATCGATGTTGTCGCCGGCTCCACGGCGGTCACCCTGTCCGGTGCCCCGTGGGCTACCGACCTGTCGGTGGTTTCCCAGGTCATGAGCGCAGTCGAGATGGCCATCGTCGACATCAAGTACCGCCTGCGCCTGGAGCGTTCGGCGACCCTTGAAGTCAAGATGCCGTTCTGGATCGGTGCCCAGATGCGGGCCGACTGGATCCGTCGCAACGGGACCGGCAACGGCGCGGAAGCACACACGCTGGCGGACTCGGCGATCACCGCCGCGTTCACGGCCCGCGGTGCCCGCGTCCAGTACGTCTACGACTGGCAGGACGCGTTCGCCACCGGTGCCGTCTCTGGCTCCCCGGGTGCGGACACCCCGATCCAGAACCTGCCCACGACGCTGACCTTCCTGGTCTACCCGGCCGGTACCTGGGTCCGCGCGGTGTCCGACGTCATCACGCTGAACAGCGTGTACGACAGCACGAAGCTGGCCACCAACCAGGTCACCCACCTGTTCACGGAAACAGGGTGGGCAATGTTGAAGATGTGCCCTGTCTCTCGGGTCTACACCATCACCATCTGCCCCAGCGGTAGCACCGGCGTTCAGCGCATCGTCTCCTGCTAAGCGGAAACAGGGGGTCGGTAACACCGGCCCCCTCTACCTCTTAGAAGGGAGGTCTCGATGCCCACGATCGCTAACGCGCCCCTACTCATCCCGGCCCCGCCGCCGCCACCCCGGCCGCCGGGGCTCTTCGACGTGGCTCTGGGGCCGATGGGGTTCCCCGGACCGGTCTACGGGGGTGGCATTCAGTACGTGCCGGACACGTGTGAAGACGACGTGTTCCTGTACGCCATGAACTGCCCCCCGGTCTCTGGCTCCAAGACGTTCTCGGCGATTGAACCGGCCGTGTCCGGCTCCCCGTTCGGGGTCTACACCTCCTACACCTGTGGCTCCATCGGCTTCAGCTTCGCTGAGGTGGAGCAGCGGGTCCGGTTGCGAATGCAGTTGCGGGAGCAGCGGGGCGTGGAGCGTCGGGTCTGGCAGGGGGCACCCGGCGGTGGCACAGGAGGCATTCCTGGCCACTTCCAGAGCGCCGCCACCCTGTCGGCGGCCTCCTGCATCACGGAGGCCGTGTTCAGCCTGGAGCAGGCCCTGGCCGACAACGGGGTTGTGGGTGGCATCATCCACGCCCGGCCCGGAATGGGTGCGGTCCTGGCTCAGGCGCACCTGATTGAAAAGGGTCCAGGTCGCCAGATCGTCACCCGTAACGGGACCCCGGTGGTCCTGGGTCACGGCTACAACGGCACTGGCCCGGCGGGTCAGGCCACCACTGCGACGACGGAATACATGTACGCCTCGGGCCGGGTTTTGATCTGGGGTTCGGACACCTTCGTTCCACCTATCGGCGAAACGATGGACCGGGCACTCAACCAGATCTACACGGTGGCGGAGCGAACCTTCGTCACCATCGTCGAGTGCGGGTCCTGGGCTATCCAGGTGACGCATGACTGCAACAGCGACTAAGTGAAGGAGTAGGCATGCCGTCGCGGTGTTATACCCCGTTCAAAGTTCCTCGGGTCCGCGTCACGAAGCTGAACTCGTGTGGGCTCCCTATCACTGGTTGCTCCACTGTGGTCAGTGACGGAATCATCTCCATCGCCATGACGAAGGAGTATGAGGACCGGGAAGAGTTCTTCGTCAAGAACGGTGACGGCTTCTTCTGCGTCACCGAGACGAACCCGCCCATCCTCAAGTGGATCAACCTGGAGCTGACGTTCTGCAACGTCGACCCCGAGATGGTCAACATCATGACCGCCGAGCCCCTGGTCATGGACGACGCTGCCGTCCCCAACGCGACCGGCTACAGCACGGAAGAGGGGTCGGCGGCCAACGCCAACTTCGGCTTCGAAGGCTGGACCCGACTCGCAGCCAACGGTGGGGTTGCCTGCTCGGGTGGCGTGGAGTATGGGTACCTCGTGTTCCCGTGGGTGAAGGAGGGCACCGTCGGTGACGTCACCTACGAGAACGGGGCGGCCAACTTCATGGTCTCCGCGCGTACGTCCAACAACTCCCCGTGGGGCCTCGGTCCCTACTTCGTGGACTACTCGGACAACCCGGCCGGGTCGACGACACCGATTCGTCTGCTCACCCCGATCGGGTCCCGTCAGCACCACCGCATGTTCATGACCCGCCTCGCGCCGCCAACGGCATCGTGTGGCTGCACCACCCTCAGTTCCCTCACTCCTAGCTAACCTGTAGCGATGGGTAGCGACTGACATAGAACGCAAGGGAGGGATACATGGCAACCGTTGACGTGTTCGTCGGGAACCAGGATCCCTCCCTTCCGTGCTCCCTGACGGTGGACACAGGATGCTGCACCGAATGGGACAGCTACGACACTGAACTCCAGACCGCAGCCGCCGAGTATGGGGCGCTGCTTGTCTGGGCCAGCACCGGACGCCGGTTCGGCCTCTGCTCCAAGACTGTGCGCCCCTGCCGCCGGGACTGTGAAGACTGCTGGGGCGGTGGCTGGTTCTGGGCCGAGGGCACCTGGATGCCGTACATCTTCAATGGCGTCTGGCGTAACTGCTTCTGCGGTACCGGGGACGGCTGCTTCAGCTGCAAGGCCTCCTGCCAGCTGTGGCTGGAGCCCCCGGTCAACAGCATCGTTAACGTGTACTTCTCCGGGTCCGGGATCATCGACCCGTCCACCTACCGGGTAGACGACTACCAGTGGTTGGTGCGACAGGGACCAGCAGTCTCTGGCAGTGGGGCCACGGACTGCTGGCCCATCATGAACAACTTCAACATGCCGGCCTCAGGCGCGGGGGAGCCGTTCGACAACTCGGCCTGGCAGGTCACCTACCTACAGGGAATCCCACTGCCCGGTGTGCTGTCCCGGGCCGCGGGTGAGCTGGCCTGTGAGTACGCCAAGTTCTGCCTGGGCCAGGTCTGCCGGCTGCCACAGCGGGCTACCTCGCTGTCCCGGCAGGGTGTCACCGTGTCCCTGGTGAATGTGGATCAGCTGCTGGAAGACGGGCTCACCGGCATCGTCACGGTCGACAACGTCATCCGGGCTTTCAACCCATACCGGCTGACGTCCCGGATGAAGATAGCCACCCCGGACTACAGTCCGATCCAGAAGACGACCTGGCCGTGACCTCCCCCCTTGCGCCGGACATCATCGCCTCGGATCCGGTCTACGTCGTAGCGGCCAAGGCGCTGGAATGCCTCCAGACCAGCTATCCGGTGTCTGGATATGAGCCTGGACAGTTCTGTTTCCGGGTCGGCACCAACGTCACCTACGACATCGACCAGTTCCAGGACCTGTGCTGTGACGGCCTGGGTTACGTGATGCTGGGGGAGACTACGGTCAGTTCTGCTTCGTTCCCCGAGCAGGACATCGTGCGGCAGGCCAACAGTGTCTGCGCCCCAGCCTCCTGGGCCCAGAGTCTCACTGTGGGCATCATCCGCTGTATCCCTACCGTCATGGACGACGAGGGCTCCATGCCCACCTGTGCCGACTGGACGCTGGCGTTCTACCAGAACGTCGCCGACATCATGGCCCTGCGGGAAGCGGCCTGTTGCCTACGGTCCTGGTTCGTGAACCAGACCGGGCTCCTGGAAGGCATGTCCATTGTCATGCAGCCCCAGTCCCAAGGGGCACCGCAAGGTGGCTGCGTGGAACGCAGCATGACCGTCACCTTCCAGATGCCACTCTGTGAACCCTGCGCATGAGACAGGTCCTCGTCCGGGCGCTGAAGAACTTCGACGGATACGAGGTTGGCCAGGAAACGTGGGTGGAGCTGACCACGCGTACCGCACACTTGATCGTGGGTAACTACTTTCAACTGTTGTGGGATCCGACCTGGGAGCAGGGTTATGGCGCGAGTGGTTATGTACCAACTGATCATGAAGGAGACCTCGATTAAGGAGGCCTTGCGCCTCACCGACCGGCTCCTTGACGCCACCGTGGATGCCGCCAAGGCGCTGACCGCCCCAGGGACGGGGCCCTACACTACCGGGCACCTGTCCAGCACCATCGAGAAGGAAGGCCCCCACGTGTCGGGGCGTCTGGTCACTGGCTCTGTCGTGGCTCACGCGTCCTACGCCACTATCGCTCACGACGGGCCCGAGGTACACAACATCTTCCCGAAGGATGCTCCGCACCTGTGGCGGTTCGGGTCCCGCCGCAAGCCCCAGTTGAAGTTCTATTGGCGCCGGGCCGGGCGCACGGTCTATGCACCGCATATCCCCATGTCCCCCAACTTCCTGGGCATCTCGCACCCCGGCTACAAGGGCAAGAAGTACCTCTCCACCCCCCTCCGTACACTTTCTCGGATCTTCGGCTTCAAGTACATCTCCACCGAGCTGTAGTCTGCGGACATGGCTAATGAAGACACGGGTCGTCCGACCCAGATCGTGCCCGTATGCGGGCGCAACATCGTGATCAAGAAGCTGACGGACATCCAGATGGGCCTGCTTCTGCGAGGATCCCGCATCCTCTCTTCTCCCAACGTGGCGCGGGAGCAGCAGGTGGACATGATGGATCAGATGTTCCAGATTCTCGACAGCGTCGTCGTCCAGGACGGGGACAAGAAGTGGGTCCTGGAGCAGCAGATCAAGGGAAACCTGGAGCTGAAGGACATGACCGACTGGGTCTCTGTCTTCAAGGACGAGGAAGACAATGAGAAGAAGCCCGCAGTTCGGCGGGGGCGCACCCGGGCCTGAAGCTCAGGTTGTCATACCCAAACACAACCTGGACCCGGTGTGGTCACTGCGCCCCTGGCCAGCGGAACTGGAAGTCCGGGGGCAGGTATACGACTTCCCGGCCGTTGCGGCCGTGGCCTGGCTCGTCATCCTCATGGACGAGCAGCCTGACCTGGATCGGGTCCTGATAGAGCTGTGTCCCACCGGAATGGAGCTGCTGTTCAATCAGGAGGTCGAGCCAGAGGTCCTGTACTCAGCCATCCTGGAACTGATCGCCACTGTGGCGGCCCGGAAGTGGTGGATCGCCCTGCGCATGATCAGCATCGTCCGCCAGAACTGGAACGTTCTGGGGCCAGAGATGATCATGTCGGGAATCGACCCACAGGTTCTGTCACTGGCCGCATGGCTCGACGCGATGCTGGTCATCCTCATCCGAGCCATGGACCCCAAGGAAGTAAGCCTGTTCGTCAGTCGCCTGGAGCTGCCACCTCCCTCCGAAATGGCGGCGGAGATAGAACGCGTGGATGAGATGGAGATGTCGGTGGAGCAGTTCCTCTCCATGCGATGATCGGCCTAGAATGAGGGCGTGGCGCCCGGCGCAATGGCCCACTCCGAGAAGCTGTGAGGGGTGGTGTCACTGTGGCTACACGTGAGGGTGAAGCCTTCGTTTCGGTCCACGCTGACACCACTCCCTTCCCTCGTGAAGCCGAGCGCGGAATCAGGGCTGGCTCCGAGAAGGTCGAGAGTGACCTCAAGGAGACCGGTGACAAGTGGGGCGACACGCTCACTGACGCCATGGGTGACCGCCTGGAGAAGGAAGGTCCCCGCCTCGCCCGCTCGGTAGAGAAGGGTCTGGAGCGACAGAAGGTCAAGACCACTGTTCGGGTGGAGCTGGACAAGGACAACAACATTGTCAAGAGGACCGTCACCAAGGTCTTCTCCGACATTGAACGGGCCGTGCAGGAGGCTGCCACCGGTGGGGGCAGTGGTGGCGGACCCTTTGGCAAGGTGGGTCAGGCGTTCACCGACGCCCTGGGCGCCGGCTTCAACGTCTCCGGCAAGTCGCCCCTGATCGCGTTCATCATCCCCCTGGTGGGGGCCATCGTCGGCCTCGTGGGTGCCGCTATCCAGGCCCTGAACGCTCTGGCCGCCGTGGCGATCACACTGCCAGGAATCCTGGCGGCGGTGGGGATCCAGGTCGGGGTCCTGATGCTCGCCTTCAAGGGCGTGGGGGACGCGGTCCAGGGTGCCTTCGCTGCCAAAAATGCCAAGGAGCTGAAGGAGGCTCTCAAGGACCTGGCCCCGGCGGCTCAAGCATTCGTCAAGGAACTTTTGCCACTCAAGGACTTCTTCTTCCAGCTGAAGGGTCAGGTCCAGCAGGGGTTCTTCAAGGAGCTACAGGGGGTCTTTACCCAGATCTACCGGGCCCAGGGTCCGACCGTCTTCGATGGATTCATCAAGGTCGCACAAGCCCTGGGCGTGTTCTTTCGTGACCTAGGAAAGTTCTTTGCCGGCGGCACCATCAACAAGTTCCTCAGTGAGATTTTCCCGCGCACCGTCACCTTCCTGGAGCAGTTCGGACCGGCATTCATTACGTTCCTGGACGGCCTGTTGAGCATGGTCAATGCGGCGATGCCGTTCCTGACCAAGGTCGGCGACATCGTCTCCATGATCTTCAAGCAGGTTGGCGACGCCTTCAATGACGTGGCTGGCGACCCGGACTTCATCACCTGGCTGAATGACATGGAGGAAACTCTCATGTCTGTCATTCAGCTGTTCCGGGCGGCTGGCATCTTCATCGGAGCCCTCTTCGTCGCTGTGGACAAGGCTGGCGGCCAGGAGCTGATCGACAAGTTCTCCGAGGCCCTGATCATG
>Ga0307295_10000045_pt1 | contig 27931 bp, 28 predicted proteins | sample ER_DNA_152_FD_194481 | JGI IMG/M metagenome (GOLD analysis project Ga0307295, IMG submission 194481) | Bulk soil microbial communities from the East River watershed near Crested Butte, Colorado, United States - ER_DNA_152 | ecosystem: Environmental > Terrestrial > Soil > Floodplain | place...
CATGTATCCCATCAGCGGCGCGGCGGCCCGGGTGCCCGAGGACGCCACCGCCTTTGCGTATCGCAATGGCGGCTGGGTAGGCGTCGTCGCGGGAATCGATCCAGATCCGGCGAATCTTCCAGCGGCGGCCAGCTGGGCACAGCACTACTGGGAAGATCTGCATCCCAGCTCAGCAGGCGGCGGCTACGTGAACATGATGATGGAGAACGATGGACGGGATCGGGTACGGGCGGCGTACCGGGGCAATTACGACCGGCTCGTCGAGGTGAAGCGGCGCTACGATCCGACCAATCTGTTTCACATCAACCACAACATCTCGCCCTTCTGAGGCGGTTGCCATCGGCCAGACGCGTTGCCGATAGGCGACGGAGCTCTCACAGCCTGCTCATTCGCGGTCGTAGGCCCTCGACCGGCCCCGCTCCGGGGTGGGGCCCTTGCGGCGCTAGCGTGTCTGGGGCAGTCAGCGACGTGTCGGTCTTGCGAAGCGTGCAAACATTCACCCATGGAGTGGTTGATCGCCGTCGTCGCAGTCGCGGCATTGGGAGTCGCGGCGATGGCGGCTGCGGGAGGAATGGGACAGATGAGCCGAGACCCGGTATACGACATCTACCGCCAGGACCTCCCGACGGGCGGCGCCCTCACCGCAGAGGAGCTGAGAAACGTACGCTTCGGTGTCACACTGCGTGGCTATGCGATGGGCCAGGTCGACGACTTGCTGGACCGGCTCGCCCTCGAGATTGCCGAGCGTGATGCATTGATCGCGGAGTTGGCTGAGGGCGCGACCGTCTCGCAACGCCTCCAGGAGTCAACTACATCGGCGCGAGCGGCAGAACAGGCAAGCGCGGATGATCAGGGGAGATCGCGTGGCCTCCCCTCACCGGCGGTGCCTCCGCGGTCAATGGTTGACGACGGCCAATCGGGTCGCTGAGTAGACACCAGGTGAGCGTGCGGCTCGAGGTCTCCGCCGAGATCGACGCACCCGTGGCCGCAGTCTGGGAGGTGCTCATCGACTGGACTGGCCAATCCCGCTGGATTCCGCTGACAACAGTCCAGATCACCAGCGACCGTCATGTCGGCCTTGGCGTACGAGCTGAGGCGCTCTCGGGCCTCTGGCTTGGTCGGTTTCGGTTTGGCCTACTGGACCGCTTCATTGTGACGGGCTGGTCTCCTCCCGCTACTGAGGTGGCAGAGCTGGAGATCTTGCACCTTGGTCCATACTTCACCGGCGAAGGTGTCTTTCGATTGACCGGTCACGACGATAAGACCACTGTCTGTTGCATTGAGGTGTTCTCGCTGCCCGGCGGCCGGGCGATTGAATGGCTGGCGCGGCTCGCGCTGCCACTCTTGCGGGCTGGTTTTGCCAGCAGCCTGCGAGCGCTTGGCGCGATCGTCGAGGCCAGATGATCACTGGAGCTAGTCCCGGCCCGGATGGCCTACTGCGCTGCCCATGGGCTTTGTCCGCGCCTGAATATCTGGCTTATCACGACGACGAGTGGGGGAGGCCCGTTACCACAGTCCAAGGCATCTACGAGCGCATGACGCTTGAGGCGTTCCAGTCCGGGCTCTCCTGGATCACCGTCCTTCGCAAGCGGGAGAACTTTCGGCGAGCCTTCGCAGGATTCCAGCCGGAGCTGGTCTCCGCCTTTACCGAGGATGATGTGGCGCGGCTGCTGACTGATCCAGGCATCATCCGAAACCGCGCCAAGATCACGGCAGCCATCGAGAACGCCCGGTTGGTTGTCGATCTTGGACCTCGGTTCGCCGAGCTGGTCCTCAAGTATCGGCTGGTTGGGCGTCATCGACCCAATCCGGGGGAGTCGCGGGCAACATCCCCGGAGTCGGTCGCGTTGGCACGGGAACTTAAGGCGCTTGGCTTCCGCTTCTTCGGCCCTACCACCGGGTACGCCATGATGCAGGCGATTGGGTTGGTCGACGACCACGTTGCTGGCTGTTTTGCGCCACCTCCGGTCTGGCCTGAGTGAATTCCGAGGTCACAAATCATGTCCCACGCCAGAACCCGACTCCGGCTACGACTAGGTGGTACGGAATAATTGAGCCGGCAAGTTGCCAGAACACTACAGATGAGGATGCGCGATGGCAGCAATGAAACCGCGGACGGGTGACGGCCCTATGGAAGTCACCAAGGAGGGACGTGGGATCGTCATGCGGGTTCCGCTCGAGGGAGGCGGTCGGCTGGTCGTCGAACTCAACGCTGACGAAGCGGCCGAGCTTGCGGGCGCACTAAAAGAGGTCGTTGGATAGATCAACTGCTGACAGTACAAGGGACCTGGTCACTGTTGACTGGGTCCTTTTGCTTGCAAAGAGCAAATGTACGTAATAGACATCCATTTCCTGCACTGCGAGCGTCGGCCACGCGAGCAGTGCCTGAGAAACCGCGAGAAAGGCCAAATGCCCGATATGCATCCGAACTGTGAGGCCGTAAATCACATCCTCGAGGACGCCGGTTTGCTTGGGCGCGTTCAGATGCTCGACGAGGCCGTCGCCACGGCACCGGCTGCGGCTCAGTATCTGGGGTGCCCGGTGGGTGCCATCGCCAACTCATTGATCTTCGCGACCGATGGCGGTGAGCCACTGTTGATCATGACCAGCGGGGCACATCGCGTCGACATGATCAAAGTCGGCGGACGGCTCGGGGTGGAGCTACGTCGCGCCTCACCGGAGTTCGTACGCGAACACACCGGACAGCCGATTGGCGGGGTCGCTCCGGTAGGCCATCCCAAACCCATTCGCACACTCGTCGACCGCGCACTCGCTGACTTCGACGAGCTCTGGGCAGCTGGTGGCATTCCGCATGCGATCTTTCCTCTGACCTACCGCGAACTCCTTACGATCACGCATGGCACCGAGGCCGACGTCGCCTGAGGGACCTGAGTCTCACCGGGGAAACTCGTTGAGGATAGCCACGACTTCTTCGTCGCTGAGCTGTCGAAAGTCCTCGTACGCGGCTCCCACAGCAATGAAGGGCTCTGGACTGGAGAGGCAGATGACGAGGTCCGCTACGGCTCGCAGTGCCTGAACAGCCTGACGCGCCCCCACTGGCACACCTACCACCACCGCGGCAGGGAGAAGGCCACGCACAGCCGCGACCGCAGCGAGCATGGTGGAGCCGGTCGCCAAACCGTCATCAACCAAGACCACGGTCGAATCAGCGACATCCAGATCGTCGGATGGAAAAACGCTGGCGCGGCGTTCCAACTCCAGCTGCTCCCGGTTCCGCGCGGCTTCGAAGGTTTGGTCTGGAATCCGCAAGCCGTCGACAATCTCGTCGTTGCGGAACTCTGAGAGTTGCCCACCAACCATGGCAAGGGCTCCCATGGCGAGCTCGCTACGCCCCGGTACTCCGATCTTGCGAACCAAGATCACGCCAAGTGGAGCCTTCAGGCGAGCAGCTACCTCGGCAGCAACGGGTAAGCCACCGCGGGGCAGCGCCAACACAATCGGCTTTTGCAGCGTGGCCTGCTCCACCAGCACCTCTGCGAGTGCGCGACCGGCGACGGTGCGGTTGGCATAGCGCGTAGCCAACCTTCGCCGCCGGACCATGGGTCAGGCCTTAGCTCTTGTGAACCTCGATCGCCCGACGATAGACATCGACGGTTTCGGCCGCGATCTTGGACCAGTCGAACTCCTCGATGCAACGCTCCCGTCCAGCCAGCCCGAACGCCCTTGCCTTCTCGGGATCTCTGGTCACCAAGTTGATCTTGTCTGCGAAGTCCTCTTCGAAGGCTGCGACCGCAGCGGGGTCGTTGGCCTGTGCAGGGTCGTACGGCACTAGGTAGCCGGTCACCTCATCTACGACTACCTCAGGAATACCGCCGACAGCGGATGCGACAACAGCGGTCTCGCAGGCCATTGCCTCCAGGTTGACGATGCCCAACGGCTCGTACACCGACGGGCAGGCAAAGACCGTCGCATGCGACAACACTTGGCGGACCTGTGCCCGCGGCAGCATCTCCTCGATCCACAACACATTCCCGCGGGTGGACTGCAGATGTGCAAAGGCATCGCCAATCTGTTGAGCGATCTCCGGGGTATCGGGCGCCCCAGCAAGAAGCACAACCTGGGTGTCAGGATCGAACTTCTCGGCCGCTCGTACCAGATGAATGAGGCCCTTCTGGCGAGTAATCCTTCCCACAAATACCACTGACGGCTTGTCAAGATCGATTCCGAGTCCGGTGACGACGTCAGTGCCTGGGTCTGGCTTGAATTCCTCGGTATCAATCCCGTTCTTGACGACATGCACCTTGTCAGGGTCGAGATTGGTATAGGAGTCCAAGGTGTCCTTGCGCATACCAGCGCTAACCGCGATCACCGCATCTGCGGCCTCGAAGGCGGTCTTCTCGGTCCAGGATGAGAGCCGGTAGCCGCCGGCAAGCTGCTCAGCCTTCCAGGGCCGGTGCGGCTCGAGGGAGTGTGCGGTGACGACGTGTGGAATGTCCTGAAACAGGCCGCTGAGGTGGCCGGCCAGGTTGGCGTACCAGGTGTGGGAATGGACCAGATCCACTTCAGGAATGGCCGCCACCATGGATAGATCAGCACCGAATACCCGAAGGGCAGCGTTGGCTCCTTCCGGATAGTTCTCGGCGTGCGCTGTCGCGCCTTCGCGTGGCTCACCCATGCACTGGACGTCAACATCGATGAGCTTGCGCAGCTGCGGCACAAGCTGGCCGACGTGTACTCCGGCACCGCCGTAGATAAAAGGCGGATACTCCCTGGTGAGCAATGAGATGAAGAGTCGATCAGTGTCAGCGGGCGCCATAGTTCGCATCGTTCCACAGGGTCACGATGTTGACCACAACATGACCCCGAACGCTGCATCTGAAGTGAGGTATGGGCTAGGTTCAACACATGCACGCGCGTCCAAAAGTTCTGTCGATGGTACTGGCTGGCGGCGAGGGCAAACGGCTGATGCCGTTGACGATGGATCGCGCAAAACCGGCGGTTCCCTTTGGTGGCACATATCGTCTTATTGACTTCGTCTTGTCCAATCTGGCGAACGCAGAACTGCGGCAGATTGCGGTCTTGACGCAGTACAAGTCGCATTCGCTCGACAAGCACATCTCTTTGACATGGCGCATGTCGACCATGCTCGGCAACTACGTCACTCCCGTGCCGGCACAGCAGCGCCTCGGGCCGCGGTGGTACCAGGGCAGTGCCGACGCGATCTATCAATCGATGAATCTCATCCGTGACGAGGAGCCGGACTATGTCGTCGTCTTCGGCGCCGACAACATCTATCGGATGGACGTCCATCAAATGTTCGACGCGCATGTCGATGGCGGCCGGGGCTGTACGGTGGCCGGCATCCGCGTACCGCGAAATCAGGCCAGCGCATTTGGTGTGATCGACGCCGGAGCCGACAACAAGATCAAAGACTTCCTGGAGAAGCCTGCTGAGCCGCCCGGCCTGCTGGACGATCCGGACGCTTCCTTCGCATCCATGGGTAACTACATCTTTACCAGCGACGCGCTGATCGAGGCACTTATCGCCGACGCCGAAAATGAAGACTCTCGGCACGACATGGGCGGCGACATTATCCCGAGCTTCGTGAGTCGTGGTGATGCACAGGTCTATGACTTCACTGCCAACGAGGTTCCGGGCTCCACCGACCGCGACAAGGCGTACTGGCGCGACGTCGGAACGCTCGACGCGTATCACGAAGCGCACATGGATCTGGTCTCAGTGGACCCGGTGTTCAACCTTTACAACATGGACTGGCCGATCTGGACTTACCCGGTCCAGATGCCAGGCGCCAAATTCACCCTGAATGGGGTTTCACGGGAGTCCATTGTGAGCCCGGGCTGCGTCGTTGCGGGTGGGTCCATTGAGACTTCAGTACTCTCGCCGAACGTCCAGGTAGCTGAAGGCGCGCAGGTCGACCATTCGGTGATCTTGTCCCATACGACGATCGGCAAGAACGCTGTGATACATCGGGCGATCTTGGACAAGCACGTTATCGTCGACGACGATGCGAAGGTCGGGCTGGATCCCGAGGCCGATGAAGCCCGTGGCTTCTACATTTCGGATGGTGGTATCACCGTCGTTCCCAAGGGCACCAGGGTTTCAGCGACATGAATGCGCCTGCCTCAGGACCGGGGGACCAAGAGGCAGGCAAACCTGACGGTGGAACTTTCGGTGTCGATGCTCCTAAGGTTCCGCTTGCGTTAGGGGTCGCTGCACTGCTCTTGACGATCATCGGAGGCGCGCTGATGATCATCCACGGTTTCCTCCCAGCTCTAGTGACGTTGATTTTCGGCATGTTTTTCGCATTGTGTGCGTTCAGCTATTTGTACACGACGCTGCACGGCAAGTTCGTGTGGTGGGCTGACTTGCTCGACGATGCCCGGCTCAACGGCGACGAGTATGCAGTTGATCTTGGCTGTGGCCGCGGTGCGGTCTTAATCAGCCTGGCCAAGCGATTGACCACGGGGCGAGTTTCTGGCATCGACCTATGGCGCCACGAGGACCAGTTGGGTAACGACATCGAGGCCACCAAACACAATGCGCGGGTCTGCGGGGTCGAAGATCGGGTCGAGCTCAACACGGGCAACATCACCACACTCCCGTATTACGACGGGCAGTTCGATCTCGTGGTCTCCAGCCTGGCCATCCACAACCTAAGGGCTCGTGAGGACCGCCGGAAGGCAATCACCGAGGCCGTCAGAGTGCTCGAACCTGGCGGCAAGATCATTATCGCGGACATCAGTCATGCCGAGGAGTACGCCGATTGGCTCAGCGAGGCCGGTATGGAGTCGGTGACTCTGCAGGACCTGGGCGTACGCGGCTGGTGGGGCGGACCGTGGATGCCGACGAGCGCTGTGACCGCCAGTCGCCCGGGGGGACGCAGCGTAACGGCTTAGTGTTCGGCGACCGCGCTTCTAATGATCATTGCTTGACGGCAACTAGCAGACCATCGCCGACCGGAAGCAGCGATGACACGAGATCCTCGTTGTCACTGACGGTGTTCAGCGCCTTACGGACGGCTTCGGTCTCCGCATCGATGTGGCTTTCATCGGCCGTACGGTCGTGCCACAAGGCGTTGTCGAGGGCAAGTACGCCTCCGTACCGGAGTAGCCGCAAGCCTTCTTCGACATATTCGGCGTACTCAGTCTTGTCCGCATCGATGAAAACCATGTCGTACCCGCGGTCACTCAGCCGCGGCAGCACACTGAGCGCAGGGCCGGCGATCAGCCGGAACCGCTGGGTAGGTATGCCGACGCCGAGAAACGCCTCGCGCGCGGCCTGCTGATGTTCGGGCTCAATGTCGACGCTGGTCAACACACCGTCGGGCTGCATGCCGGCGAACAATGCCAAGCCCGAGACACCCGAGCCGGTGCCGACCTCAACGACCGCCCGCGCTTGCACGACCCTGGCAAGCAGGGTCAACGCACTTGCGGATCCTCGACTGATCGGTGACACCCCGAGCTGCGCGGCTCGCTCGCGCGCCTGCGCCGCTTGCTCCGTTTCGGCAACGAAGTCCTCAGCGAAGACCCACGATGCAGGCTTTGGTGCGACTTTGTGGGAGGTCTTGGCAGCGACGAAATTCACGAACCTGAGCCTATCGAAACGCATCCCCAACGAACCCTACGATGGCCGCATGAGTCATACCGTCGTCGCCGAACTCGTCGCGGCCGTTATGAAGGTCGAAGTCGAAGTAGGGCAGGCGGTGGCCGCTGACGATCCAGTGGTGATCTTGGAGTCGATGAAAATGGAGATTCCGGTGCTCGCCGACGTTGCCGGCTCGATCTCCGAAATCGTGGTCTCCGCAGGCGATGTGGTCAATGACGGTGATCCTTTGGTCGTGATCAAGGTAGGGAAGGTGTGATTGCTCCACTCGCTACGTTTGCCGCGGTGATCGGTGACGCCTCATCGCTAAGATGACGGACATGTCCCATTCACCTTTTGGCCGGGTCCTCACGGCGATGGTGACTCCGTTTTTGTCGGGGGACGGATCTCTAGACCTCGACGCAGCGGAAGGACTCGCAAGTTACCTCATTGACGAACTCGGCAACGACGGGTTGGTGATCAGCGGTACGACCGGTGAGTCGCCGACGACCTCTGATGCGGAGAAAGCAGACCTGCTTCGAGTGGTGCTTGATGCGGTCGGCGATCGGGCCACGATCCTGGCAGGCGTTGGCACCTTCAATACCGAGCACACTCTGGAACTGGCGGCGACTGCCGCCAAGTTGGGCGCCAGCGGCCTACTGGTGGTTACGCCGTACTACTCCAAACCGCCACAGGCAGGAATACTCGAGCACTTCCGGCGGGTAGCCGACGCGACCGACCTGCCGGTGATGCTGTACGACATTCCCGGTCGTGCTGGAGTGGCCATTGCCACTGAGACGATGCTGCGGCTGGCGGAGCATCCCCGAATTGTGGCCGTCAAGGATGCCAAGGGTGACCTGACGGCGTCCTCGGAGGTTATTGCCCAGAGCGAGCTCGCGTACTACTCAGGCGATGACGCCATGACGTTGCCCTTGCTGTCGATCGGTGCAGTAGGAGTGGTTGGCACGTCCACACATTTCAGCGCGCCTGGAACCAAGCAGTTGATCGAGGCGTATCTCGCCGGTGATGTCGCCACCGCGCTTCGCCTTCATCAGCAGCTGCTCCCCATCTACACCGGAATTTTTGCGACTCAGGGCTGCATCCTGGTCAAGGCTGGCCTCAAGCTGCAGGGTCGCGGCGTCGGGGGGCTGCGTTCTCCGTTGATCGAGGCCAGTTCCGCCGAGGTCGAGGGTCTCCGCTCCGCGCTGGCCGCGGCCGGCCTGCCAGCCGGCGAGGTGGTCTCGACCGACTGAGTGTCACCACTGGGCGGTGATCTCAGGGCGGCTGGTGAGGGTCTAATGCCGTTCCAAGACACTCGCGAGCCGTCTCAAGGCGTCAAACGTGGATGATCACTCGAGAGAGAGACAATGGAAACAGCGGAACGCGTCCACATCTCACTGCGTTGCCACATTGTGAGTAAGGACACGGTCGCGCACAGCCAATTGCCAGGGTTCATTCAGGCCATTGCCAGGATGACAAGCAACAATGAGGCGTTCAGGCTGAACCTGCGGGGTGACGCCCGGCGGCGTAGGGAGGTCGTACACATGGCGGACTGGCCCGCCCCCGATCCTCAGGCTTGGCAGCCGCCTGCCCCAGTGACCTCGCAGTCACTGACCTCGCAACCCGAACAGCCTCAACCGGAATCGGCGGAGTGGACTCCTCCGACGTGGGAAGAGTTGGTCCGCGACCATGGCGCGCGGGTGTATCGATTGGCCTATCGCCTAACCGGCAATCCGCATGATGCGGAGGACCTTACGCAGGATGTCTTTGTCCGCGTGTTTCGCTCACTACACCGATTTCAGCCCGGAACGTTTGAAGGTTGGCTGCATCGCATAACGACCAACCTGTTTCTCGATGGCGCGCGGCGCAGGCAGAAGATTCGCTTCGACGGTTTGGGCGAAGGTTCCGACGAGCGCTTGCCCAGTGCCTGGCCCAACCCATCCGAGCAATTGGCTGATGCCGACCTGGACCACGACGTTGCTGCCGCGCTCTCAGCCTTACCACCGGAGTTTCGGGCGGCCGTCGTGTTATGCGATATCGAGGGCCTGAGCTATGAGGAGATCAGCGAGGTTCTCGACATCAAAATCGGAACTGTGCGAAGTCGAATTCATCGCGGCCGAGCCCAACTGCGCTCCGCTCTGGCGCATCGCAGACCCACCGGGGAACGGCTGCGATATCTGGGTGTTGAGGTCGAGTCCGGCGAAATTCCCGACCGTGTTGCCTCCAAGTCGGGGGCGAGCTCCAAGTTGGGAAGTCTGGAGCCTGCGAGGTCGACGTGAAGAAGGCGCCCTGCGCTGAGCTCGCCGAATTGCGATCAGCTTTTGTCGACGGGGCCCTCAACAACACCGATCGAGAACGGCTGCTGAGTCATCTTGTCGACTGCGTTGATTGCCGCCGCGACATCGAGGATCTGCGGGCGGTACGCGAGCTTCTCAACCAAACGAAGGCTCAACCTGGTCCTACGCCAACGGACCTATCAGTACGCCTTGTCTCGATCGCCGGCCAAGACTCATACGCACCGCTATGGACGCGGCCATTCCGGCGGGCCCCGTCATCTCGTGCTCGGACAACCGGGGGCCTCCCCAGTCGTCGTCGGACAGTCAAGCTGCGCATCGCGGCCGCCACTATGGCCGTTGGAGCGACGATCACAGCTATGGGTGTTGTGGGGTACGCCGCTGCGCCGAGCCTTGCAGCAATCAGCGACCCCACAAGTGAGGCACAGGCGGCATTCTCCTCGAGCGTGGGACAGTTCCCGTTGGCTAGCGATTCGCTCAATGCAGTCATGCTGGCTGACTCCAACCCCCTGTCTACTGGCCCCCGATCGATCGAACCGTCACCGCGGCTCGATGTCCCGACAGCCCCCAGCGGCCAAACGATGACGGCGGCGGAGGCGCGAGCAACCATGCAGCGGGCCGCCGATGCCGCCCATTCGATCAGCTACTCCGGCCGCCAATCGTTCTTGGCCTACCGAAATGGCGTCACCATTGTGGCCCAGATCGACGTCGAGACTCGCGCCGGTCAGGGCAGCCAGATCGTGGTCAACAGCCCGACAGGTAGGCAGCTGCTCAATGAATTCACACCTTCGCTCCTCTCGTCGCGAGTCGTCAATGACGAGCTGCTCACTCTGCTCGAGCGCAATTACCGCGTCGCCGGCATCCGTGGGTCGAGCGTGGCCGGCCGCACTGCCACGGTGGTGACCGCTACCCGTGACGGCCAGCCTGCCGCGCGCTGGTGGATCGACGACGCTACTGGCCTGGTCCTCTGGCAAGAGACCTACGGCAAAAACGGATCAGTCGAACTTTCGTTCGGCTTCAGCTCCGTAGCCGTCAGCCGCGCAAACAGCATCCTCGAGCATCTGCCGCCGCGATTGGCAGTGCCTCGAACCAATACCTCTCTGACGCTTTCGTCTGCCGCCGACCTAGCCGCCGCGGGATGGTCCTGCCCCCGCAAGCTAGCTGGGTTGTCGCTGGTCCGATTGAGAAGCGACCGGGTTGGCAACCCTGAGACCGTGCACATGGTTTACAGCGATGGGCTTGCGACGGTCAGTGTTGTTGAGCAGAGCGGCCGGCTGGCCGCAGCGCCCCAAGGTTCGGCTTGGGATGCGACACTGGGCGCCTACGTGCGTCGGGGTGCATCGACTGTTGCGACTTGGCAGTCCGGTGACGTGGTCTTCACCTTGGTTACGGATGGAAACTCTGGTGTGCTTGCCGACGCCGTGGCCTCGCTGCCCCATGGTGGGGCGGAGACGCCTACTACGCTTGGCCGCATTAAAGCTGGATGGTCGAGGATTCTGGCCGATGTGAAGGGTTAGTACGTGGTGGATGAGGACCGTCCCGCCGGTGAGGCCGAAGGCGAATCGTCTGACTCACGCGTCGTCGGTTCTTTTGGCGAGCCGCCGCCCATGACTCCAGCCACGGACAACTCATATCAACCCATTCCAACATTTGAATCGAGTGCCTTTAGCTGGCCGCCGCCGGCTGGCGAGCCGGCATACCCTGGGGGCCCGTCCGGTGGGGGCGGATCCTCGATGCCGACTGGAGGGCGTACGGGTCGCCCCCCAGGAAATCGACGTCGTGCGCTTTCGGCCTCCGTTATTGCTGTCGCGGCACTTACCGCGCTGATCATCGGCGGCGCCGCCGGCTACGGGGGCGCCGCACTTGCTCGGCGTACCTCTTCGCCGACAGCCACGACAGCTAGTCCGGCGGAGCCCGGCGTAACACGTACACCGGTGGCACCTCCGCCGCCTAGCGCGAACACCGTTGAAATTGCCAAGCGCGTACTACCCGCGACGGTGATGATTCAGGTCGGTCGAGGGACCGGATCGGGGTTCTTGATCGATCGGGAGGGCCGCATCGTGACCAACAATCATGTGGTTGCCGGAGCGGCCGACGGATCGAGGATCCGAGTCATCTATTCCGATGGGCGTCGGGTCAACGCCGTGCTGTTGGGCCGCAGCGCCTCGTACGACATCGCTGTGATCAAGGCGAGTGGCGCGGGATCGATAGAGCCAATCCAGCTCGGTGATTCCGAGCATGTCCAAGTCGGCGAGCCAGTGCTCGCACTGGGCTCGCCCCTGGGCCTGTCCGGCACCGTCACGGAGGGCATTGTTTCGGCTCGAAACCGTCCCGTGATCGTCACCGAGACCAGTGACGCCGACGCTCCGACCGCGTACATCAATGCCATCCAGACCGATGCCCAGATCAATCCGGGCAGCTCCGGCGGTCCGCTTGTCGATGCGGGCGGCCGGGTGATCGGGGTCAACTCCGCGATCTTGACCTTCGGGGCCAGTCGCAATATCGGCCTGGGCTTCGCAATCCCCGTCAACCAGGCGGCCACCATCGCAGATCAATTGATCAAGAATGGTAAGGCAACCTACCCGGTGATTGGAGCGAATGTGGCGGATGCCCCATCAGGTGTTGAGCTCACCGCGGTCGATGCTCAGGGGCCAGCTGCCAAGGCAGGACTGCGAGCCAAGGATCTCGTCACCAAGATCGACAACCAGACCGTGAACACCATGGAGGAGCTGATCGTCAGCGTGCGCACCCGTCGGCCAGGCGACGTCGTCGTCCTGGACTATGTTCGGGGATCTACCGCTGCCCAGGCCCGCGTCACGCTCGGCGGCAAGGAAGGCTAAGCGTGACCCCGCTGCTGCTCGACATCAATGCGCCTGAGTTCGTTTTGCTCTTGGTGATCGCGGTGATCTTGTTCGGGCCGGAGCGGCTGCCTGATCTCGCTCGTAAGGCGGCGAGGCTGGTGCGCTATTTGCGGACAGTGGCCGGCAGCGCTCAGCAGCAACTGAGCAAGGAGTTAGGGCCGGAGTTCGAGAACGTCGACTTTCGAGACCTGAACCCCAAGGCTTTTGTTCAGAAGCACCTGCTCGACGACGTGGAGCCGATCATCGCCGATGTGAAGTCCCAGGTCAGCGACGTTGGCAAGACGATCACGAATTCCTCTGCAGAGATCAGGGAGACGATTAACTCCAAGGATCACAGCGCTGGGGGGCCGCAGGACGGAGTGAACGGATCGTCTAGATCCCCAGCACTGACTCCGTTCGATCTGGAAGCGACCTGAACTCGGACAGCTAGCGGCCGGCCGGAGCGAGCCCCAGCTGTTTTCCAAGCAGGTTGCGGCCGCGCTTTCCGAGCATGTCGGCCAGGGAGTTGAGGGCAACTGCCGCGGGCTGCTCGCCGTCGGCCTCCACCAGCGGTACGCCAGAGTCACCGGAGGCACGCAGCTGCGGATCGAGTGGTATCTGCGCCAGCAGCGGTACGGCGTAACCAAGACGAGTACTGAGTGCGTTCGCGACGTTGGTGCCGCCGCCAGTGCCGAAGATGTCGTAGCTGTGGACCTTGCCACAGTCCGGACAGGTGATCATCAGGTGCGACATGTTCTCCACGACGCCGATCACATGCTGATTCATCATCGACGCCATGGTGCCCGCACGTTCAGCGACCTCAGCCGCAGCGGCCTGCGGTGTAGTGACGACCAGCACTTCGGCGTTGGACAGCTTTTGGCCTAGTGAAATGGCCACGTCGCCAGTGCCTGGTGGCAGATCAATGAGGAGAAAGTCCAGATCGCCCCAGTAGACGTCAGCCAACATCTGAGTAAGCGCCCGGTCCAGGATGGGCCCACGCCAGGCAACCACTTGATCGCGCCGCGGCTTCAGCATGCCAATCGAGATCACTTTGAGGCCGCGGGCCGGCACCGGCATGATCATGTCCTCGACGGCGGTCGGTCGGGCGTCAGCGACGCCGAGCATGGCAGGTACCGAGTGACCGTAGATATCGGCGTCGAGGATCCCGACTTTATGTCCGGCGGCGGCGAGCGCCCGGGCTAGGTTCACCGTGACGGAGGACTTTCCGACGCCGCCTTTGCCTGAGGCGACCGCGATGACCTGGGTCAGCGAGTCCGGCCGGGCAAAGGGAATCTCCCGCTCCGCCTGGCCGCCTTTGAGCAGATCGCGCAGTGCCGCACGCTGTTCATCAGACATCACGCCCAGCTCGACATCGACCGACGCAACTCCGGACACCGCACCAACCGCTGCGGTCACGTCGCGGTGCAGGGTGTCACGCAACGGGCAACCGGAAACGGTCAGCAACACCCGTACCCGTGCCCGTCCCTCGGCGTCAACGTCGATACCGTCAACCATGCCGAGGTCGGTGATCGGCCGGCGGATCTCAGGATCATCCACCCGCTGCAGTGCCTGACGGATTAGAGGCACCAGGGGATGCTCAGCAGTGGAGGTTTCCGAGATTCGGCTGGATTGATGGTCGTGCACGCACCCAGCCTAGGTGAGAGCATCCGCGCCGAGCTTGTCAAAGGGCTCTTCGGCAATCTCAGGGCGCGGCATCGCGGTCACTCTCGGTCACCAGTCAAGGTGCGGCGGGGCTCGCGTACACCATCCTCGCTCTCGAGTTCGGCGAGCATGGCACGTAGCTCAGCCCTTAGCTCAGAGCGGAGATAATCGCGAGTCGCCAACTCGCCGACCGACATTCGCAGTCCTGCGATCTCGCGTGCCAGGAAGTCCATGTCAGCGCGGCTTTGCGCCGCTTGGTCGCGGTCCCGGTCCGCGATGACGCGGTCGCGCGCCTCCTGGCGATTCTGCGCCAGCAAGATCAGCGGCGCCGCGTAGGAGGCCTGCAGCGACAAGATCAGCGTCAAGAAGATGAACGGATACTCATCGAAGCGCGGCCGAGGCGGGCCGTACGGCAGATTCCAGAGGATCCATATCACGATGACCACCGTCATGCCGAACAGGAATCGTGCGGTCCCCATGAACCGGGCGAACGCTTCGGCAAACTTGCCAAAAGCCTCGCGATCGACCTTGATCGTCGGAATCGTGGAGCGCTTGCGCCTGCCCGGTTCGTCGAGCCGCTCGGCCTCCCGCACGGCCCTAGCCATGGGCGACCGCTCCCTCCTCCGGCGGCTTGGTCGAGACCGCGTCCAGCTCGATGCCGCGCCAGTCCTCGGGCAGCATGTGATCAAGTACGTCATCGACTGTGATCGCACCGATCAACCGATGATCAGCATCTACCACCGGAGCATTGACGAGGTTGTACGTCGCGAAGTAGCGACTTACTTCATTCACGTTCGCCTGGTCGGTTAGGGTCACCAGCTCGGTATCGATCAAGCCTGATACCAACGTCGAAGGAGGCTCCCGAAGCAGCCGCTGAAAGTGCACAGCGCCGACGAAGCGACCGGTCGGAGTATCCAAGGGCGGTCGACAGACGTAGACCATGCAGGCGAGTGCTGGCGTGAGCTCTTCGTCACGGACTCGAGCGAGTGCATCGGCAACGGTGGCATCAGGCGGCACGATCACCGGTTCTGGGGTCATCATGCCGCCGGCCGTGGATTCGGCGTAGCTAAGCAGCCGCCGAACGTCCTTGGCTTCCTCGGGCTCCATGCGCGCCAACAGCACCTCGGCCATCTCCGGAGCCAGCTCGGCGATCAAGTCAGCCGCATCGTCTGGATCCATCTCTTCCAAGATGTCGGCGGCGCGCTCGGTATCGAGTTCAGAGATCAACTGCACCTGCTCGTCTTCTGGCAGCTCTTCCAGAGCGTCGGCCAGCTTGTGATCATCGAGCGCGGAGGCTACCTCGGCTCGTCGCTCCCGCGACATCTCATGTAGCTCGCGCGCGATGTCGGCGGCTTTCATGTCCTCCATCTGCGCTAGCAGTTGGTCAGTACCTTGGGCTCGATCGAACCCGAAGATCTTGATCGCAGACCAGTCCACGATGGTGACATGGCCACGCCGGCCGAACCGTCGACGACTGCCGGTTTCGCGCAGTGCCACCTGCGACAGCTCCCAGTCGTGCGAACGCACCGGCCGCATCGCCACGTCGAAGATCACCGAGGAACCTGGATGATCACTGCGCTCCACAGTCAGGTCAAACAAGTCGTCGATCACCAGCATTTCGGACTCCCGGCGCTCGAAGCGGCGCGTGTTGACGACGCCGGTAATGACCACCTGAAAGCCGTCGATGCTGCGGACCCGAGGCATCGGTATGAAGATCCGATGCCGTGCGAATAGCTCCACTACTAGGCCCTTGACACGTGGCGCCCGGCCGGCAGCTCGGCGCTGCACGACAACATCACGCACCTTGCCCACCTGGTCCCCGGCGCTGTCGAGGACTGGCAGGCCCCGGATGCGTGAAATGAAGACCGAGGTCGCGCTCGCTGCCACGCTTTGATTATCACAGCCTTGACGCCGCCATCCCGTGAGCTGCGAGCGTCGGCATTGCGCGAGCAGCTCCAAACTCAGCTCCCGACCCCTGCGACAGGCTGGGGACGGCGCCTGTCGAAGGGCGCAAATTTCACAAGCTGAGCGCATCTAGCGCGCGGGCTCTCAAATGATCACATCAGCTATGGTCTGGACATGGCAGCAGCCGAGACGATCAGCTTCAAGGACCTCTGCATCGACGCAGTCAATCCCGACGTTCTTGCGGCTTTCTGGGCCTCCGCACTCGGGCTGCGCGCCGAGCCTAGTGGCGGTGACTTTCGGCTGGTTGATGATGTCGCCGAACACACGATCTGGATAAACAAGGTGCCTGAGCCACGAACCGTCAAGCAGCGGGTACACATCGATGTCCATGTAGCGGCTGTCTCGGACCTGATCGATCTGGGTGCAACGATCCTTGACCAGACGCAGCCGTGGACAGTGCTGGCTGACCCCGAGGGCGGCGAGTTATGCGCCTTTGTTCGAGATCCTCAATCGCTGCCCGATTATCGGGTTTATGAAGTAGTTGTCGACTCGGCTGATCCTGCTGGGATCGCGTCGTGGTGGGCAGAACGCTATGCCTGCGAGGTCTGCCACGACCCGGATCGGGGATTCTCTTGGATTGATGGAGCACCGGGGATGCCGTGGGCGATGGTCTTCCAGTGGGTTCCCGAGCCCAAGACCGTCAAGAACCGCGTGCATTGGGACGTCTGGGGCGAGACTCAGAACCTCATTCCGGCGGGTGCCAGACTGCTCCGCAGCCGGGACGACGAGATCGGCTGGGACGTACTGGCTGACCCAGAAGGCAACGAGTTCTGCGTGTTTACTCGGCACGACATTTGACGGTGTTATTGGGGCGCTGCTCGCGCAATGCCGACGCTTGCAGCTCAACGCTCAGCTGGTCGAAAGCTCCAACGAGTAAATTAGGAGAGCCACCCCTCAGGAGGACACGATGGCTATGCCGCCACGGCAGTTCGGCTCGCTTTTCGAGCTGCAGTTCCCCCAGTCGGTCGGGATTTATAGCACTTACGACGATGCACAGAAGGCTGTCGACTTCCTGGCGGACCAGAAATTCGAGGTGCAGAACTTGGCCATCGTCGGTACCGATCTCAAATCAGTGGAGCGGGTTCTTGGCCGGCGCAACTGGGGCACTGTGATTACCCAGGGCTTGCAATCAGGCGTCTCCACTGGTCTGCTCGTCGGTCTGGTGATGTTGATCTTCACTCGGCCGGCGAGCATCTTGCTGCTGCTGTTGGTTTCCCTGGCGATCGGTGTCGCCCTTGGCATCGGCTTCAGCGCTGCGGCGTACGCGATGAGCCGAGGACGGCGTGACTTCACATCGGTGACTCAAACCGTTGCGACGAAGTATGAGGTGCTGTGCGAGCACAAGGTTGCCGCTCAAGCACGGGAGATGCTGCAAGGGATGCCCGGAGCCCGCGCCGCCGCCTTCGAATAGCGGCTGCGCTCCGACTGGAGCCCTAGCTAACTAGGCCCTTTCCGAGATCCTCGATATCCAGGCCTCCACCTCGGTACTGCTCTGCGGAAGCATGCCTGAAAGGTTCTCATTGCCATCTGAAGTGATCAAGATGTCATCTTCGATCCTGACGCCGATGCCACGCAACGGTTCTGGAACTAGCTCGTCGTCAGGCTTGAAGTACAGTCCGGGCTCGACGGTGATGATCATGCCCGGTTGCAGGATGGCTTCCCGATAGTTCTCCAGCCGGGCCTGTGCACAGTCATGCACGTCGATGCCGAGATGGTGCGATGTTCCGTGCACCATCCAACGCCGATGCTGTCCACCTTGCTCGCCAAGCGATTCCTCCACGCTGACCGGCAAGAGTCCCCAGGCGTCCAGGTGTCGAGCGATCACTTCTATCGCAGCCTTGTGGACCTCGGAGAACCTGACTCCAGGACGGGCCGCAGCAATGCCCGCCTGCTGGGCTTCGTAAACGGCGTCATAGACCATCCGCTGCTCATCGCTGAAGGTCCCGCTAATCGGCACCGTACGGGTGATGTCTGCCGTATAGAGGGAATCCAACTCGATACCGGCGTCCAGCAAGAGCAATTCACCTTCACGCAGCTCGCCGTCGTTACGAATCCAGTGCAGTGTGCACGTGTGGTCGCCGGCGGCGGCGATGGTGTCGTAGCCGACGGCGTTACCGACATGCCGAGCGTGTAGGCCGACGATGCCCTCAATCCAGCGTTCGCCCCGGCCCCGCCGTACTGCCTCGGGAAGAGCCGCCACAACGGCCTCGAAGGCCATCGCCGTCTGTTGGCAGGCTTGTCGCATCTGCGCGATCTCAAAGGCGTCCTTGACCAGTCGCAGCTCACTGAGCGCGACCGCGAACTCCCGATCGGATTCCTCGATCGTCGCCACCACCCCTTGATCATCTTCAGCACCGTGTTGGGAGCCGCGGATTTCTTCGATGATCTTGTGTATCTCTGGATCCGAGTCCGGCGACAGAACTCGTAACAGGATCGTCTCGCTGTCCTTGTGCAGGTGAGCCGGCAGCTCCGAGAGAGATGCGCAGGGGATCCCACACAGCGCGCTCAGCTCTTCCAGCGATGGCCGGCGGCCGACCCAGAGCTCGCCAAAGCGGCTGTCGGCATAGAACTCTTCGGAGTCCCGAGGTGCTCGAGGTTTGAAATACAGCGTCGCGTCATGGCCGGCATCGGTTGGCTCCAGCACCAACACGGCGTCCGGCTCGCGATCGGCGCCAAGGCCGGTGAGGTGTGCGAAGGCCGAATGCGGACGGAACCGGTAATCGGTGTCGTTAGAGCGCACCTTGAGCCCGCCGGCCGGAACGACCAACCGCTCGCCTGGAAATTGAGCACTGATCCGTTCCCGACGCTGGCGAGCCGGCCCGGCAGCAGCAAGTTGATCTGGCAACTCTTTGGGGTGCGCCGCCCACCCCTTAACGATGAATTGCTTGAAGGCATCTGAGAAAGGGATCTGGCGGTTTGGCAACTGCGGTTGGCGATCGCTCACACGTGCCATTGTGGCACCTGCCTGATCGGGCGACTTGTCAGAAGAAGGCGGCGCGAGCGGTACGGTAAGCCGCATGCCGACACGTCTGTTCTTGGTACGCCATGGCGAAACCGAATGGAGTCGGTCCGGCCGTCACACCTCGATTACCGACCTGCCACTTACCGAAAATGGCCAGCAGCTTGCCCGTGCCCTTAGGGGACACCTGTCGCCCCAAGATTTCCAGCTGATCTTGAGCAGCCCTCGCAGACGGGCCCGCGAGACCGCGGAGCTAGCTGGCTTTGTCGGCGAGTATGAACCAGAGATCGACAACAACCTTGCCGAATGGTTCTACGGCGACTACGAGGGCAAGACCAGCAAGGAGATTTGGGAGACTGTCCCGGGCTGGACGATTTGGAACGGCGAGGTTCCCGGTGGCGAGACGGCTGCAGAGGTTGCCAGCCGGCTCGACCGAGTGGTCGCTCGGGTCCGCGAATCGGGCGTTGATCAGGCGATCTGTTTCGGTCACGGGCATGCGCTCCGGGCGCTGACGATGCGTTGGCTCGGGTTCGACTTGAGCTCGGGCGTGCACTTTCCGCTCGACACGGGCACCGTGTCGGTACTGGGTGAAGACAGAGGGAAGTCGGCTCTCGAACGGTGGAACGCCCGCCCCTAAGACGGCGAAAGGAATCCCTGATGGGCTTCATCGAGGACACCCTGGCGGCTCCCCGGCCTGACGCGCTAGCAGCTCTGGACTTGCCGCGTCGGCAGCAATATCACCCCTCGCCTGATTCCTGGCAGGACGAAATCGTCTACTTTCTGCTTGTCGATCGGTTCAGTGATGGCGCCGAGGGCAACCGGCCGCCGCTGGACCGCACCAAGCTGGCAGACGCCCGGCCCGACCAGACCGGCGGACAGCCATGGCAGTGGCTCACCTGGGCACTGTCAGGCAGTGATCGTTTCCAAGGCGGGACGTTGTCAGGAGTCACCAGCAAGCTCGACTATCTGCAGGAACTAGGCATTACCGCTGTCTGGCTGAGCCCGGTCTTCCGACAGCGCGGGCACCTCGACACCTACCACGGATATGGGATTCAGGACTTTCTGGATGTGGATCCTAGATTCGGCAGTCGCAACGACCTTGTTGATCTTGTCCAACAGGCGCATCAGCGCGAAATGCGGGTGCTGCTTGATGTGATCTACAACCATTCAGGTGCGAACTGGCTGTACCCGACTGGTACGCCCGGCGGCCCGGAGAAGCCGATCTATACCAGCGGTCAGTATCCGTTTGGAGACTGGCGCGGTGATCAGGGTCAGCGGATCAGCACAATCGCCGGGGGAGAGGATGGCGTGTGGCCGAGTGAGTTCGCCGATCCGGACCGCTATACCCGAGCCGGCAAAGGCAGTCTCGACGCCAGCAAATTTCCCGATGTCGATGATGCCGAGTTCCGTCGCACCGACTTTGAGGATCTGCGGGACTTCGCCCTCGCCGCGCCAGAAACGCTGAGCTTCCTGGCCCGGGCGTACATGTACTGGATCGCACTCACTGATTGCGACGGGTTCCGGATCGACACCGTCAAGCATGTCAGCTACGAGCAGGCTCGGAACTTCTGCGGTGCGATCAAGGAATTCGCGACCAACCTTGGAAAGCGCGACTTCTTCCTCGTTGCCGAGATTCCTGATGACAACTTCGCCAACCGCTATCTCGATGCCGTCGGTCGCAACCTGAACGCGGCGCTGGACATCAGTGATGGGCGGCTCGCGCTGCGCGAGCTTTCTCGAGGTCTGGCCGACCCGGCCCGTTACTTCAGCAGCTTCGACGTCGGATCGGCTCCGCTAGGCTCCCATCGCAATCTGGGCGACAAGCTGATGTCTGTGCTCGATGATCATGATCATGTCTACGGTGAGAAGCTGCGGTTTGCCGCTCGTGCCGTCAATGATCATCAGGCAACGGCGGCTACGGCCCTGCAGTTGCTCACCCTTGGGATTCCGTGCCTGTACTACGGAACTGAGCAGGGGTTTGCAGGTCCGGAGCAGACCGAGTGGCGGTGGCTGCCTGAATGGGGAGGTCATGATCGTTACTTACGCGAGGCGATGTTCGGACCACGCTTCCCGCGGGCGGCGGGTCGCGCCGGCATTCCTGGAGTCGGTGGTGCCGATGGCCTTGATCATGAGCATCTCGGATTCGGACCGTTTGGCACCGCGGGAGCTCATTGCTTTGACCCCGGCTACCCGCTTTATCAACGGATCGCGGCGATGGCGGCAGTGCGCGCCGGCTATCCGGTCTTGCGTTCCGGTCGCCAGTACCTGCGACCGGTATCTGTTTTCGGCGAACCATTCAGCCCTGCGCGGGCTGGGGAGCTCTTCGGCTGGTCGCGAATTCTGGTCGACGAGGAGGCACTCTGCATTCTCAACCCGAACGGGCTGACGTCTCGCGGTGCGGACGTGCTCGTCGATGCCCAACTCAATCCGCCGGATTCTGACTTCACCGTGATCATGAACTCGGCGGAGGCCAGCGGGGGAGCCGCGGGTGATCATCCGGTCGGCAGTCAGGCACCGGTACGCCGCGCCCCGTCGGGCGCCGCATACGTGGAAATCCGCAATGTGGGCCCAAGCGAGGCACTCGTGCTGATCAACCGGCCCTGATCCTGGCCACTGAGCGGTCAGTAGGGTGGTGCCGCGGGCGTACCAGCGCCCCGGAGCATTTGAGGAGGATGAGGGCAATCAGGGCCGACAAGGGTGCGCAGTTGCGCCTGCTAGACCTGCAAACCGTCGACACGACTCTCGCCCAACTCAACCATCGGCGCCAGACGCTGCCACTGCATGCGGCGATTGCCAGGCTGCAAACCGAGAGAGCGGTGCTGGCCTCAGATCTCGTGGCGGCCGAGACCGCGATCTCAGATCTGGAACTGGAGCAGGCAAAAGCCGAGAGTGATCTGGACCCGGTCCGCGACCGGCTTACGCGGAATCAAGCCCGGATCGCGGACGGTACAGTGGCCGATCCCAAGGCGCTGTCCTCGATGCTGGAGGAGGTCAATCACCTCAAGAAGAGGATCAGCGATCTGGAAGATGCCGAGCTGGAGGTGATGGAGCAACTCGAGGTAGCGATGGCCAATCGAGAGACGATCCGTGCGCGAATAAAGCAAATCGACGACGACTTGGCAGTGACCATTACCGAACGTGATCGTCAGCTTGCGGCAATCGAGGCGGAAATGGCCGGGCTGCGCACCGAGCGGGACCAGATCACGCCGCTGATACCACCGGATCTGCTCCGTCTGTACGGCAAGATCGGCGCCAATCATGGCGGAGTCGGTGCTGCTGAACTGCGGCAGCGTCGTTGCACAGGCTGCCAGTTGGAGATCAACGCGGCCGATCTGCGCGCGTTCACGGCGGCAGCCGAGGACGAGGTGCTGCGCTGCGAAGAATGCGGCCGGATTCTCATCCGTACGCCCCAATCAGGTTTGGCCCCATCAGGTTTGACACAGTCGGGGGTCTGAATGGCTCGGGAATCGGCCAACAAGCGCAGCGGACCAGGCCTTTTCGATGACCCGGAGGAGCCTCTAGCCGCCACATCCGGTAGTCGCATGATAGTCGAAGCAGACGGCGGGGCGCGTGGCAATCCAGGACCAGCGGCGTACGGAGCGGTGGTACGAGACGCCGAAACGTCGACTGTCCTAGCAGCTGAAGGCCTGCCCATCGGACACGCGACGAACAATGTTGCCGAATACCGGGGCTTGATCGCCGGACTCGAGATGGCCCGTGAGCTGGACCCGACTGCGGCGCTGGAGGTGCGGATGGACTCCAAGCTGGTGATCGAGCAAATGGCCGGACGCTGGAAAGTCAAGCACGCCGACATGAAGGTGTTGGCGCTCGAGGCGAATCGGTTGCGGCCGGTCACAGTGACGTGGACTTGGGTGCCGCGGGAACTCAACAAAACTGCCGATGCCTTGGTCAATCGCGCCTTGGATGGGGATCCAGTCCCACGGCAGTACATGGTCGACCGACCGAGCTGAAAGCCAGGCCGGTCGGAGTCCTCCGGATAAGCTGCGGTCATGCCAGCCCGCAAGCTCGGCCTGCCACCGGTTGTGCCCAGTGAGCTCGCGGAGGGCTTAGCGGCCATTCGGGCAATCGCCGAAGTGCCGTCGGACTTTCCTGTCGAGGTCGAGGCTGTCGCCGAGAAGGCGGCTGCCGAGCCGCAACTTCCTGATCTTGACCGTACGGATCTGGACTTGATCACCATCGATCCCGCCGGCTCTCGTGATCTTGATCAGGCCTTGCACATTGCGCGTGGTCCGAGTGGTGAATTCGTGGTCTCGTACGCAATTGCCGATGTGGCAGCATTTGTTCGGCCCGGGGACCCGATCGACCTTGAGGCGCACCGCCGTGGCACCACGCTTTATGCGCTCGACCGTCGAACTCCGTTGCATCCGCCGGTGCTAAGCGAAGGGGCCGCAAGCCTGCTTCCGAATGAAGTCCGACCAGCGCTGCTGTGGACGATCACACTGGACCATCGCGGCCAGATGCTTTCGGCGGAGGTAGTACGAGCTAAGGTGCGCAGCCGCGCTCAGCTCAGCTATGACGAGGCCCAGCAGGAGATCGACGCGAGTACTCCTCGCTCGACTCTCACCCTGCTGAAGCTGGTAGGCCAGTGGCGCGAGATCCGGGAGCGCGACCGCGGCGGCGTCAGCCTGAAGATTCCGCAGCAAGAGATCCAGCATCACAGCAACAGGTGGACTCTCCGCTTCCGAGCCCCTGAGCCGGTGGAGGGGTGGAATGCCCAGATTTCGCTGCTAACCGGCATGGCCGCGGCACACATCATGCTGTACGGACAAATGGGCATCTTGCGGACTATGCCGCCGGCCGACGCCTACTCCTTGGGCAGGCTGCGTCACGTCGCCAAGGCGCTGCGCATCGTCTGGCCGCCGGAGATGGACTATCACGAATTCATTCGTACCCTCCACCCGTCGCGGCCTGACCAGGCGGCGATGCTCAACGCCGCTACGCGCTTGTTTCGAGGAGCCGGCTATCGAAGCTTTAGCGGCGGGATTCCGCAAGATGTCGATCATGCGGCACTCGCCAGCGATTATGCCCACACCACGGCACCACTGCGACGGCTCGTGGACCGCTACGCCGGAGAAATCTGTGTTGCGCTGTGCGCGGATCAGCCAGTCCCAGACTGGGTCTTCCGCTCCCTCGACGACCTCCCCGAGCAGATGGCTGTGGCGGAACGGCGGGCGAAGAAGTATGAGCGAGCCATCATTGATCTGCTGGAGGTCTATTTGCTCGCTGACCGGATTGGCCAGACGTTCATCGGCACCGTGATCGAAGTCAATCGCGACAAGCAGCATGGCACCGTCATGATCGAGGAACCGGCCGTCGAGGCTCGGGCCATCGGTGATCGGCTGCGGCTGGGGCAAGAGGTGCTGGTCCGCCTGACATCAGCCGACTATGCCAAGGGCGCGGTGGCTTTTGAGGTCGCGCGGACCGTTCAGCCGCCGATCTGACGTTTGGCTGCCGCCACCACCGCCTCAGGGGTAAATCCGAACTTTGATTGCAGCGCCTTGAGTGGGGCTGAGGCGCCAAAAGTGCTCATTGCAATGATCTCGCCCTTGGTGCCAGCCCAACGATCCCAACCGAATGAAGAGGCCTGTTCGATCACAACCCGGGCCGTTACGTCGGGGGGCAGCACGCTATCGCGATACTCGTCGCTCTGCCGGTCGAACAGCTCCCAGGACGGCATGCTGACGACCCGTGCCTTGATGCCCTCACTAACCAGCAGCTCGTACGACGAGACCGCAAGCGCGACCTCACTGCCGGTGGCGATCAAGATCACGTCCGGGGTCTCATCCGGATCGCCCGCCAGCACGTACGCGCCCTTGGCGACGCCGCTTGCCGGAGCGTACGTGCTGCGATCCAGCGTGGGCAGCGCCTGCCGAGACAAGATCATCGCGACCGGGTCGTGCCGCAGCGGCATGATCACGCGCCACGCTTCCACGACCTCATTGGCATCGGCCGGCCGCATGTCGATCATGCCGGGCATCGCGCGTAGCGACGCCAGTTGTTCGACGGGCTGGTGGGTGGGGCCGTCCTCACCGACGCCGATCGAGTCGTGGGTGAAGACATGGATGACTGGTAGCTCCATGAGTGCGGACAACCGCAGAGCCCCGCGCTGAAAGTCGGAGAAGATCAAGAATCCGGCCTGGTAGGGCCTGATCTTGCTGAGCGCCAACCCGTTGGTGATCGCGCCAGCCGCGTGCTCACGAACGCCGAAGTGCAGATTTCGGCCGGCCCGGTTGTCCGGCTGGAAGTCGCCGGCGCCTTCGAAAGTGAGACGCGACTTGTTGGAGGGAGCAAGATCGGATGAACCGCCGATGAGCCACGGCACGCGCTGGGCGATGAGATTGAGCACCTTCTGGCTGGTGTCCCGGCCGGCAGCACCCTTGGGATCGGCCGGATACTCCGGGAGATCGGCGTCCCAGCCATCGGGCAGTTGCCGGCGTTGCATCTTGTCCAGGTGGTCGGCGAGTTCGGGGTACTCCTCGCTGTAGCTGGCGAAGAGTTCATCCCACTCTGAGCGCAGGTCAGCACCACGCTTGCCCAGGTCGGCGAAATGACTACGGACCTTGTCGGGAACCAGGAAGCTCTCCTCCTCGGGCCAGCCATAGAAGCGCTTGGCGCCACGGATCTCCTCAACACCCAAGGGCTCACCGTGCGCGGAGTGGCTGCCTTGCTTGGTGGGGGCGCCGTAGCCGATGATGCTCTTGACAATGATCATGGTCGGCCGTTCTTGCTCCGCCTTGAACGCGTCGAGCGCATTAGTCAGCGCATCAAGATCATTGGCGTCATCGACGCGCTGCACTGCCCAGCCATAGCCCTCGAAACGCCGTCCGACGTCCTCGGTAAAGGCGAGATCTGTGCTGCCCTCGATGGTGATCTTGTTGCTGTCATAAAGCCAGCACAGGTTGGACAGCTTCTGATGCCCCGCGAGCGAGGCCGCCTCGGCGCCGATGCCTTCCATCAGGCAGCCGTCACCAGCGATCGCGTACACGTCGTAGTCGAAGAGGTCGTAACCGGGTCGGTTGAACGTGGCCGCCTGCCACATGCCGGCTATCGCCATCCCTACGCTGGTCGCAATGCCGGTGCCGAGCGGACCTGTGGTGCATTCAATACCCGCAGTCCAGCGGTACTCCGGATGGCCGGGACACTTGGAGTCCAGCTGTCGGAACTTCTTGAGGTCCTCAAGTGGGACGGCCAACTCGCCGAGAATTTCATACTGGGGATTGACCGACTTGACCCCTGCCAAATGCAGGACCGAGTAGAGCAAGGTCGAGGCATGACCGGCGGACAGTACAAAGCGATCGCGATTGCTCCAGATTGGCCGGTCTGGATCGAAGCGCAATTTCTGCCAGACCGCGTACATCACCGGCGCGAGTGCCATTGGGGTTCCGGGATGCCCAGAATTCGCGGCCTGCACGGCGTCCATACAGAGCGTGCGGATCGTGTCAATTGCGAGCTTCTCGATGGGATCGCTTTCCAGGGCCGGGAAGTCGGTGCTGGCGGTCTGGGTCATGGTCAACCTTCCTCCGTGCGCGACCTGCTTTCGTGGTCGCGATCAATAGCTTTGTAAGGTCCGGTGGTTGCCGGCCGTTCAGGCATGCCTAGTGCCATGCCTGAATGCACGGTATCGCCCACGACCCGCTGCGGGAAGAATTGCCTGCCGATCGCGACCTGCCCGGACATGCAAAAGCCGGCCGTCGTCTGTGACGGCAGGCTTTGTCGGGGACGAGCCGGTCGATAAGCCGGATTCTGTCTCGGCCGTTTCCGACCGGGGCGATCATCCATCTGCGACCGCTGTTACCAGCGGCCTGGTGCGATCTACCAGGAGGCTCGGGCGAGCAGCCCTCGAGCGCCTCCGCAGACGCGTACGCGTCCTCTTGATCTTGCTCCAGGTGGGGTTTACCGAGCCATCCCAGTCACCTGGGATGCTGGTGGTCTCTTACACCGCCGTTTCACCCTTACCTCCGCATCCATGAGATGACAGGCACCTCATCGGTAGTCGGAGGCGGTCTGCTTTCTGTGGCACTGTCCCGCGGGTCACCCCGGGTGGGTGTTACCCACCACCTTGCTCTGTGGAGTCCGGACTTTCCTCGACGACGCAAGCGCCGCCGCGATCGCCTGACCGACTCGTCCTCCTCCAGCCTAGTGAGTAACGCTAGGGAAGTGTCAGGACTTCCGCGCCTCGCTCGGTAACCGCGAGCGTGTGCTCGAACTGCGCACATCGACTGCCATCGGCAGTGAGCACAGTCCAGCCGTCGTCCCACATGTACCAATCGCCGGTGCCGAGAGTGATCATCGGCTCGATCGTGAACGTCATTCCAGGCTTGATCACCGTATCGTAGGCCGGTTCGTCATAGTGCGGGATCACGAGCCCGGAGTGGAAGGCGGTGTGCACGCCGTGCCCGGTGTAGTCACGAACTACGCCGTAGCCGAAGCGCTTGGCGTAGCTCTCGATCACGCGGCCGATGATGTTGACCTGGCGCCCCGGCTTCACGGCGTTGATTGCGCGTACCAACGCCTCGTGGGTGCGCTCGGTCAGCAGCCGGCCGGGCTCATCGACCTCGCCGCAAAAGAAAGTCGCACAGGTGTCGCCGTGGACGCCGCCGATATAGGCAGTTACGTCGATCTTGACG
>Ga0307295_10000046_pt1 | contig 27159 bp, 24 predicted proteins | sample ER_DNA_152_FD_194481 | JGI IMG/M metagenome (GOLD analysis project Ga0307295, IMG submission 194481) | Bulk soil microbial communities from the East River watershed near Crested Butte, Colorado, United States - ER_DNA_152 | ecosystem: Environmental > Terrestrial > Soil > Floodplain | place...
CAGTACGGATGCCACGTTATGAAGATCTACTTCTGCCACGTCAAGGATTTGGTCGATGGTGTCCCACTCGCCGGCTAGCCATGCGAGCACACAATGAAGATGCGCCGCCTCGGCCCGTCTCACCGGATCCGTGTCATGGCGGCCGATCTCGGCAATCGAACGGCCAAGTGGCAGCGCCGCCATAATTCTGCCCAAGCGCGCCTCGAACACAGCGGTCGCAAACAGCGCACGTACGTGCACTGAAGAGACCTCCGGAGACGCCGCGAGGGCGCGGCGCAGCCACTGCAGCCCCTCGGCGTGCATGCCCGACGCCATCCATGAACGCCAGGCCGCGACGGCCGCCCGCAGCGCTCGCTCCGGCATATGTTCCAGCGCGTTAGCCAATGCAATACGCAGGTTCTCCCGCTCGATCAAGAACCACTTGCTCGGCTCGCCGACTACGGGTTCCCCGCGGTCTGGATCCAGCGATTCAGCCCGACCGCAGTACCAAACAGCGTGACGGCTCTGCCAGTTCGCTGCTTCACCGGACTGCTCCAGCCGCTGTCCTGCGTACTGTCGCACGAACTCGTGCAGCCGATAGCGGGCCGTTGCTGCGTCGAGCGTCTCTGCGAGCACCAGCGACTTGTCCACGAGCCCGGCAAGCACATCGGGCAGCGGCTGTGTCAGGCCGCCGGACGCTATCTGCTCTGCGGCGTCCAGGGTGAATCCGCCCGCGAACACCGACAGCCGGGGAAACAGCTGGCGCTCATCAGCCTCGAGGAGGTCAAAACTCCAGGCAACGGTCGCCGCCAGCGTCGCCTGCCGGTCGGGAGTTCCGCGAATGCGGGAACCGAGTGCAGTGAGCGCGTCGTCGAGCAGTGCTGCGATCTGTCCCGGCGAGAGGTATGCCGCGCGTGCTGCGGCGAGCTCGATAGCAAGCGGCATGCCGTCCAGACGATGGCAGATATGTGCAACCACCGGTGCGTTGTCGTCGGTGAGTCGGAAGGCCTGAGCCGCCTCCTGGGCGCGCGCGACGAAGAGCTGCACCGACTCATACTTGATCAACCGGCTGGCGTCGACGGAGTCAGATTGATCAGGTAGGCGAAGGGAAGGCACGCGCCATGCGATTTCGCCTGGCAGGTGGAGCGGCTCACGACTTGTGGTGAGGACGGAAATGCCTGGGCAGTCGTTCATGATCGCCCGTACCAATGCGGCCGCGCTATCGATCACATGCTCGCAGTTGTCCAAGACCAACACGAGTTCCCGGGAGGCGAGCTGGGCAGCGAGGGCGGCCACCGTTGGCCGCGAACCAGACAAAGTCAGCCCCAACGCCGATGCAGCGGTAGCCGGGACGAGCGCGGAATCTCGTACGCCGGAGAGGTCTACTGTCCAGAGTCCATCGGCGTAGGACGATGTCCTCCCAACTGCCCGCGCCACCTCGACCGCCAGCCGAGTCTTGCCGGCGCCGCCCGGCCCACAGAGCGTCACCAGGCGATTCCTGGCACAGAGTGCGACAAGCTCCTCAATCTCTCGCTGACGTCCTACGAATCGCGTCGCTGGACTTGGCAGGTAAACCTGTGCGCTAGCGCTCGCATCTGTCTGACCGGCGAGTAGGCGGCGGTAGAGAGTCGTGGTCTCCACGTCGGGTGTGGCGGCGTATTCCTGGTCCAGGCGGCTGCGTAACGACTCATAGACCGCGACCGCGTCCCAGCGGCGTCCGGCGCCGTCGTAGGCCAGCATGAGGGCGCGATGAACCTCCTCGTCGGTGGCGCGAGCCTCCGCCACGAGCTCGAGAGCGCTGGCCGCTTCATACGCCTTGCCTTGCGCAATCAGACCGGCTGCCGCAGCAAGCACAGCCGTGCGCCACAGGTCCGCAATGTGATCTTGGTACCGACCCGCCCAGTCTTCGTAACGGTCCTCAGGCAGCAGTCCCTCAGCACACCGCGCGGCGACATCGAGCAACAGGTCAGAGTCGTCCGCAGCCAAGGCCTTGTCGAGTGCTGCTTCGAGGTCTTGGACGTCGGTGCCCAACACGCACTCGGGGCAGAGAGTGACAACGCCGTCTCGCAGTCGAAGCACGTCAGCCGTCGCCCCGGCGACCGCCAGCGCACGACGCGCCGAATGCAGTGTCTGATGCAGATTGTTGGTCGCCGCCGCAGCCCTGAGGTCTGGCCAAAGCGCCTCGACAACCGCATCGCGGTGCATGCGATGGCCCTCAGCGAGAGCCAGCAGTTTCAGCAGCGAGCGCGCCTTGCCGAGCCGCCAGGCTCCTGCCGGAACGGCAACGCCGTCGACCTGGACGTCGAAGCCGCCCAGCAGCCTGACGCGAACCTGCTGTGGCGCCATGTGCTCAGTGTCCCCCTCCTGCATCAAGCAGCTAGTCTTGCGAGGGAAGGCCCCCAAGATCAACATGTCGCCACGAGCAGCCACCTGGGATACTCGGCACCCATGACCGTCTTGGCGTTGAAGCTACTGCTTGCCCCGCTATTGGTGGTCGCTTCCTCACTCGCCGGGCGTCGTTGGGGTCCGCGACTGGCCGGAATTCTCGTCGTACTGCCAATCGTCGCCGGCCCGATCTTGCTGATCTTGTATTTGGATCATGGCAGCCGCTTCGCCGCCGCTGCGGCCCGCGCCGCCACACTTGCAATCGTGCCGCTGGCGTTGTTCGTGTTGATCTTCGCCTACGTGTCGAGGAATCACGGTTGGCTCTTGACCTTGCTGGCCAGTTGGGTCGCGGTGCTTCTCGCGGATCTCGCTCTGGCTCAGATACATGTGCCAGCGATAGGTGCGCTGTTGCTCGCCCTGCTGGCTCTGCACGGAGCCGGCGCACTGCTGCGCCGACTGGGCAAACCGCCTCCGTCACTTGTCCCCACACCGTGGTGGGATCTCCCAGCGAGAGCGGTCGCAACTGCTCTTCTGGTTCTGCTGGTGACCGGTCTCGCGGAGATGCTAGGCCCTGCGCTGACGGGAGTGCTGGCGCCCTTTCCCATCGCATTGAGCGTGGTCTGCGCCTTCACGACAGCACAGGCAGGTCACGCCGGGATTCTTGCACTGCTGCGCGGAATCGTCCCGGGCCTCGACGGGTTCGCGCTGTTCTGCTTTCTGGTTGCGATCTTGATCAACAGACTGAGCGCTCCGATGGCGTTTGGTATTGCGACTGCGGCGGCGGTGATCTTTGCGATCTTCCTTGCGGCGCGGGGCGCCGGCTCGAACTGATACACGCCGCTGTCTCGCACACTCCTTGCCCAGTAGCGCAGCGCGTCACATTCCCAAGCACGAGTGGCCGCGACTAGGGTCGAGCTCATGACCGTTCGACGCCTCCGGACGTCATGGCCGGCCATCTTGATCGCGACTGCCGTCCTGGCCGCGGGATGTCACGCCACACCACCAAGCAGCGGTGCCTCTCCCGTGGTGGTATCACCCGCGCCGCCGCCGATTACGCCATCAGCAGCGGAAACGTCGATCCTGCCTCACACTCCCGATGATCAGTCTGCCGACGATCCGATCGACCACGTGATCGCCATCTCAATCGATGGTCTCAACCCTCGGGCCATCGAAGAACTTGGCAAGTCCCGAACCCCGGCGTTTCACCGGCTCATGCGCGAGGGCGCCTTCACATTGAACGCCCGTACCGTCCGCGAGAAGACGAGCACCACGCCCAATCACACGGCGATGCTTACCGGCCGACGAGTAGACGCCAAGCATGGGGGCCATGGCTACACCGAAAATTTCGACAACGGCAGCACCGTCCACAAGGCCGCTGGGCACTACGTGGCCAGCGTGTTCGACGTAGTGCACGACCACGGTGGCTCGACGGCTTTCTTCGGCGCTAAGTCCAAGTTCAGGCTCTACAAGCGGACGTGGAACACTCATGGCGCTCAGGATCGGGTCGGGCGTAACGATGGCCGAGCCAAGATCGATAGATTCACCATCGATCGCAACAACACGCGGCTGGTTTCCAAGGTCACCGCAGAATTGCGCCGGAACCCCCGAGACTTCACCTTTGTGCACCTGTCGCTACCTGATCGTGCTGGCCACGCCTCTGGCTTCATGGGCCCGCAATACCTTGACGCTGTCAGACGCACTGACCGGCTGCTCGGACGGATTCTCGACACTGTCGCCGGCCTACGGCGCCACACCCTGGTGATTCTGACCGCCGACCACGGTGGCCGGGGCGCAGCGCACTATGGGGCCAGCAAGCTGCAGAACTTCCGGATCCCTTTTATGGCCTGGGGTCCAGGCGTCGCTGCCGGCCGCAACCTCTATGGCCTCAGTCCCAGCTTCCGCAGCCCCGGCGGTAGTCGCACCAGCTATCACGGAAAGCAACCCATTCGGAATGGTGATCTTGCAAACCTGGCTACCGATGCGCTCGACCTGCCTCGGGTTCCAGGCTCGGAGTTCGACAGTCCCCGCACCCTGAATATCTTTCGTTAACGGTCCGGTTGGTCATCGACCTCGCTTCTGGGTAGCCGATCGCTGCGGACTGCATACACATCTCCGGATCGATCATCACTGGTCGGCAAGGTTCGCAAGATGTTGATCATGGTCCCCGGCTCCGACCAGCTGCGCCCGGCCCACCGGTGAGTCTCTACTCGCGAATGTCGATAGCGATAGTCACCGAGAGCACTGATTCGCTCGACGCAAGCGATCGCGTGTTCCGCCGCGACGGGGATGTATTCGAAGGACAACGCCGGAATGGGCCGGCTGAGGCCGCTCAGCACCTTGTGTTCGAATCCTTCGACGTCGATCTTGCAGAATTGCGGTTCACCGTGCCGCGCGATGAGATCGTCAAGGGTGATCAACGGGACGCTGATGACTGAGTCCCACTGAACGCGCTGGAATCGTCGGTCCGACTGGACATCGCTCATCCAAGAATCGGCGAAAGTCGAGACGGTCGGCGTACGGCTGCTCAGATGGAGATTCCCCTGGCCCGTTTCTGCCGCTACGCCACTGTGCTCGATGGTGACCGCCGGGTCACGCCCATAGAGCAGCCGCAACACCGCAACGAAGTCAGGCTGCGGCTCAACCGCCACCACGTGGGCGCCGATCTGGCGGAAAACGCGTACCCGATTGCCGACGTGGGCACCGATGTCGAAAGCCAGGTCACCGGCCTGAAGGAATTGCCGGTAAAAAGCATCCATCCGGCGCCGGCGCCAGGCTGGGCCGTAGTAGATGATCACCGAACGAGTGATCCCGAGAGCGCGCCTGATCACGTGTCGCGGTACCACAAGGGCATCCTGGAATCTGTTTCCGTCGCCGTCGCCGTCCCGTCATCGCGGTCGCGTCCTGGGGGTTTGGGGTCAACACCTCGCTGAACGCGGTGAGCGTGAACCAGTGGATCGCGGTGGAGGGCTTCGATAAGAATCTTCGATCCGCCAATACAGGTCCAGGTGTCGTCCCAGAGAGCCGAGACCAGCCACGATCGATCTTGAGGAAAGAACAAGTCAGGGAGGACGCCGTACTCCGCTCGGATATGACCCGTTCGCCAGGTAAGAGCTTGCTCGGGACCCGCGGCGATCAGTACATAGGGCCAGCCCCAATAAAGCGCCACTCTTGGGGCGTCATCGAAGACAACACTGTGGGCGCCCGTCTCGAGATAGCCCAGCCACCATGGCTGGTCAGCGGTGAATTGCACCAGTTGCTCCACGACAGCGCGTTCGTGCGCCTCGATTGTCACTCCATCAGGTTCGTAGCAGGTGGCGTACGCCTCGAAGGCCGGTGGGATCGCCGCAGTTATCGACAGGTCTTCCGTCGTCCCGTTCGCAATCCAGCTGACTTCGCGGGCTGTCCCGATCTGCCAGCTTCGCCCGTCCTTGAAGGCCTGCACCCGACCATCAAACAAGGTGCGGCAGTTGTTGTCGCTCGGATTTCAGATGTTTGCCACGTCGCCGGGCGCACTGGCGGCCCGTGACGCGGACGGCAAATACCGCGGACGGGCACTGACGCGGACCACCTCGCGCCTCGGGACTGTCCGGCTACACGTCGTAGTAGCGGCGTGGTCCGTAGTAGTAGCGCCGGCGACGCCGGAAGAGCCCGGTGATCAAGAACACCCACAGGAAGATCCATACGAGCCAGGGAGCGCTCAGCACCACGGCTGCTACCACCGCAAAGATAACGATCAGCGGCGCCATCCAGAGCATCGCTGACCATGCGAGATGGAGATCTGGCCGGCGATTGGAGTTGGACTGCGCGTCCGGCTCCACGGTCCGCGGCAAATCGGCGAACAGCGGTTCGAGGTCCTCGTTGAAGCGGGCCTTGAGGGCTTGATCCATACGCTGATCAAACTCCTCCGCCGTCAGCCGACCTGCAGCGAAATGATCACCAAGAGATGCGATAGCGCGGTCTCGCTCCGCATCGCCAATTCTCACCGGAACCCTATGGGTGGGCCGAGACTCCATCGGCCCGTACGGCATCGGCCACACCCACAGTGCGTTGCCCGGGGGAAGACCTACTTTGCCTGGGAAGTAACGAGTCATGAACCATTGTCCGGCGCAGAGTCGTCTTCAGCAAGGATGGAGTACAACTTGCGTCGGAACTCGACCAGGGCTTCGCGGCCTTTTGCCTGCTGTTCGGGCGATCCAGTAGCCACGATTTGCCACACAGCACCCGCTACCTGACCGATCAGCGGTTTGAATCCGTCGTCTTCCTCGCCGGCCTCGCTCATGGCTTGCCAGGGAGCGGATACCTCGTCGGCGTGTTCGGTGACGTAGGCACGACCTTCGTCAGTCAAGGTGTACGCGCGACGCCCAGCGTCGGTCTCAACACGCACCAGGCCTTCGTCTTCGAGTTGTTGCAGAGTCGGATAAATCGAGCCAGGACTCGGCTTCCAGACTCCGCCACTTCGGGTCGCAATCTCTTGAATGATCTGATAGCCGTTCATCGGCTGCTCCGCCAGGACCGCCAGAATGGCCGCCCGGATATCCCCGCGGCGGGCCTTCGGAGCGCGCCAGGTTCGACCTGCGCCCCACCACGGCCCGAAGCCTGGACCCCCGAAGCCCCGACTACCGAAGCCCGGACCCGCTGAGGATCCCCATTGACCGAATGCCTGCGGACCGCCTGGGCCGCGGGCCCCGGTCATCTTGGCCAACCAATCGCTTAACTCCCTGCCCCACGCTGGATTGCAGCGGCCGGCGAAGCGGAGCCACGGTGCCCCCATTGCGTACGCGCCACCCATGTCAACCATCCTCTCGTGACGAGTCTCATCGATACGTCAACGATATATCGCGACAGGTCGGTCAACAAGAGTTTGTATGTGTCTGGGCTCACCAGCCCCGACTCCGCCATTCCCCAAGATGAGGACGCTCGGTGCCCAGTGTCGTGTCGTCGCCATGACCTGGGTGCACCACGGTGTCATCGTCGAAGCGGCCGAAGATCTTAGTTTCAAGATCATTCATCAGCGACCTGAACTCCTCAGGCGTGTTGGTCTTGCCAGGCCCGCCAGGGAAAAGACTGTCGCCGGTGAACAGATGCATCCGGCCGGCGCCGGGGTACGCGAGAGTGATCGAACCAGGAGTGTGCCCGACCAGCCCAATTACCTCCAACCACTCACTACCTAGCTGAATCTGATCGCCGTCCCAGACGCCGTGCAAGCCCCGCACTTCGGTGCCGATCCTGATCGCCTCAAGATCAGGATCGCCGCAGACCAACTGAGCCCCGGTAGCAGCAGCGACCGACGGTAGTGCCTGCCAGTGATCGGCATGCTGGTGGGTGGTCACAATGGCGTCCAGCGGCTGATCAGCGATGATCTTGAGAAGTCGATCAGCATCATTGGCGGCATCAATGAGTACGCCGCCACCACTGCTGTGTTGCAGCAGGTATGCGTTGTTGTCGACCGGCCCGACGCTGATCTTGATCACGCTTACTGAGGCGGAGAGCCGCAGGACGAGCGGCGGACCGCCGGGTTCGACATGATTGATGCCAAGCATCAGAACGCCGGTAGTCGCAAGCCGGTGCCTCCGGTGATCGCGGAGGCGTCTGTTCTACCCAGCAGCCAGCCAAGGAGATTGGCACTGCTGCCACTGATCGGCACGGGTTCCCCAACGCTGCCTACCGCCGTGGTCAGACCAGAGTCCGACGTCAGCTGCAACTCCGGAAAGCCCTCGCGATCCCGCAACCGGAACGCAGACCACTCGAGCAGCCATTCCGCTGTCTGGTTGTCGATATCGGTTATCTCGTAGCCAACGTCAAGATCAACGTGATGGATCACCACCTCGAGGAGACGTGCCAAGGGCAGTAGCCGTGCGGGCACTTGGACACCTCGGCTCATCTCAACGACAGCGTCCCAGGCGTCGTCGTCGAGTTCCTCGAACACTGAGCTCAATCGTCCGGCTGAGGTGTCCATGTCGATCTGGAGGTCGAGACCGGAGCGCCCGGCACCGGCCTCAATCTCTGCAGCACGGTGCTCCGGTGAGGGATACATATTCTGCCGTTCGCCGGTACGTGCCCACTCAGTCAGTCGGCAGATGGCGTCGGCATGTCGAGCAATGTGCGTGGCCACATGTCCCCGCGTCCACTCCGGCAGCCGGCTGGGAGCGCGCCATTGTTCGTCGGTGACCAAGATCGTGTCGCCCAGCAGGCGCTGGGTGGCGGTTCTCACCAGTCCGCGCAGCGTCTCCAGCTGCGTTGCTGGGGGAGATGCGGCGGCAGTCATGCCCCATACCGTAGTGCCCGACCAAGGTTCGGGGGAGGTCTCAACGCCATCACATTCTCTCGGACATTTTTCGGTGTCTACTGCCCCGGCATTATGACGGGCGGCCCGCTTCGCCGACTGCAGGAGCTCGCGGGCCGGCTACGTGGAGGACTCGCTACGTTCGCGAGCGACGAAGGAGGCGAATCCGGCGGGCGGTCCGTCAGAGTGCAATTAGGTCAGTGCGGGCACATACGATGTGCTCCGTGACTGACCGTCTCGTCGTCCGGGGTGCGCGCGAGCACAATCTGCAGAACATCTCGCTCGAGCTGCCGCGGGATGCTCTCATCGTCTTCACCGGACTCTCGGGATCGGGCAAGTCGAGTCTGGCCTTCGACACCATCTTTGCCGAGGGCCAGCGCCGCTACGTCGAGTCGCTGTCGGCGTACGCGCGGCAGTTCCTCGGTCAGATGGACAAGCCGGACGTGGATTTCATCGAAGGCCTCTCTCCGGCGGTGTCCATCGACCAGAAATCCACCAGCCGCAACCCACGTTCCACGGTTGGAACCATTACCGAGGTCTACGACTATCTCCGACTGCTCTATGCCCGGGCCGGTCGGCCACACTGCCCGATCTGCGGTGAGCCGATCAGCCGGCAGTCGCCGCAGCAAATCGTCGACCGCTTGATGGCCACGGAGGAGGGGACCAGGTTTCAGGTGCTCGCCCCGGTCGTTCGGGGCCGTAAGGGGGAGTACGTCGAGGTTTTCCGGGAGCTCGCCGCCGAAGGCTTCAGCCGCGCGCGGGTCGATGGACAGATCGTCCAGCTCGTAGAGCCGCCGGTTCTCGACAAGAAGTACAAGCACTCCATCGACGTCATCGTCGACCGGCTGACTGTGAAGCCGACAGTCAAGCACCGCTTGACCGACTCGGTGGAAACTGCGCTGAAGCTCGCGCAGGGCGTCGTTGCGATCGACTTCGTGGATCTTGATCCGAAGGATCCGCAGCGCGAGCGCACCTACTCCGAAAAGATGGCCTGTCCAAACAACCACGACATCGCCATCGACGAGCTCGAGCCGCGGCAGTTCTCCTTCAATGGGCCGTGGGGTGCCTGCCCGGCATGTTCAGGTCTGGGTACCCGAATGGAAGTCGACGCCGAGCTTGTGGTCCCCGACGATGACAAGAGTCTGTCCGAGGGTGCGATCGCTCCGTGGTCCTCACAACATGTGGCGGACTATTTCGGTCGACTCATTGACTCGCTGGCCGAGAGCGCCGGTTTCTCGACCACGGTTCCGTGGCGGCGGCTGCCGACGTCGGCAAGGAAGATGCTGCTCGAGGGCGTGCCTGGCTTGGTGCATGTGCGCTATCGGAATCGATATGGTCGGGAACGCAGTTACAACGCGAAATACGAGGGTGTTATCCCCTACATCGAGCGGCGGCACGCTGAAGCGGAGAGCGACACCTCTCGGGAGCGTTTTGCGGGCTATATGAGGGAGGTGCCCTGCCGGGTCTGCAAGGGCGCCAGGCTGAAGCCCACCTCGCTAGCTGTCACGATCGGTGGCAAGAACATCGCAGAGCTGTCGGCCATGTCGATCGATGCGGCCGCTGTGTTTCTCGGCCAACTCGAGCTCACCGAGCGGGAGCGGCAGATTGCCGAGCGGGTGCTCAAGGAGATCAACGAGCGGCTGAAGTTTCTGCTTGACGTTGGCCTGGACTATCTCTCGCTCAGCCGACCCACGGGCAGCCTCTCCGGTGGTGAGGCGCAGCGAATCCGACTTGCGACTCAGATCGGCTCAGGATTGGTGGGCGTCCTCTACGTGCTCGACGAGCCCAGCATCGGGCTGCACCAGCGGGACAACCGCCGGCTGATCGAAACCCTGCTGCGGCTGCGAGATATCGGCAACACCTTGATCGTTGTGGAACACGACGAAGAAACGATCAAGGCCGCGGACTGGGCGGTCGACATCGGCCCCGGTGCCGGAGAGCACGGCGGCCGAGTGGTGCATTCGGGGACTGTCGAGGAGCTGCTGAATAATCGCGATTCGCTGACCGGCGCGTACCTGTCCCGGCGGCGGTCGATCCCGCTGCCGAGCTCGCGGCGTCCGCGCCTTCCCGGCCGGGAGATCACGGTGCACAAGGCGGCCGAGCACAACCTGCGCAACATCACCGTGTCATTTCCGCTGGGCCAGCTCATCGCCGTCACGGGAGTGTCTGGGTCCGGCAAGTCGACGCTTGTCAACCACATCCTCTACAACGCCCTCGCGAAGCGCATCTACAACGCTCGTGAGGTGCCGGGTCGACACCGCTCGATCAGCGGAGCTGATCAGATCGATAAGGTCATCCACGTCGATCAGTCACCGATCGGTCGTACGCCGCGATCCAACCCGGCGACCTACACCGGTGTTTTTGATCACATACGCCGACTCTTTGCCGAGACCCCCGAGGCGAAGGTACGCGGGTATCAGCCCGGCCGCTTCTCGTTCAATGTCAAGGGTGGCCGCTGCGAGAACTGCACAGGCGACGGCACGATCAAGATCGAGATGAATTTCCTGCCCGATGTGTACGTGCCCTGCGAGGTATGCCACGGCGCCCGGTACAACCGGGAAACTCTAGAGGTCCATTACAAGGGCAGGTCGATCGCTGAGGTCTTGGACATGTCGATCGAGGAGGCACTCGAAGTCTTCGCTCCGCTGCCTGCCATCGCTCGGCATCTCAGCACGCTGGTCGACGTTGGCTTGGGTTACGTACGACTCGGACAGCCGGCGCCCACCCTCTCCGGCGGCGAAGCGCAGCGCGTCAAGCTTGCAAGCGAACTGCAAAAGCGGGCAACCGGGCGGACTCTCTACGTCCTCGATGAGCCGACGACGGGGCTCCACTTCGAAGACATCCGCAAGCTGCTTGGCGTTCTCGGGCGCCTAGTGGACGCGGGAAATACCGTCGTCGTCATTGAGCACAACCTCGACGTGATCAAGACCGCCGATTGGCTGATCGACATGGGACCTGAAGGTGGATCAAGAGGTGGCCTGGTAATCGCCGAGGGCACCCCTGAGCAGATCGCTAACAATTCCAAGTCCTATACCGGTGAATACCTCCGCCCGTTGCTGGATGGTCGGGCCGTCCCAATCAGGGCGAGCCAGCCAGCGCTTGTTGCTAGCTGAGCAAGTGTTCCCTACAGCTGCGCGCGCCGGCCTTGCGCGAGCAGCTCCGTAGCGATCGAACCAAATCGAGGTCTATCTCGTGTGGGCTCGCAAAAGCGTCTTCACGCCAGGAGTCTTCTGTGACCGAACTCGGCGATCAACAGCAAGCTCACGAACCGCCGCTTGCGAGTCGGCGGACCGTGCTGCGAGCCGCTGGGCTGCTCGCCCTGACCGGCACCGGCGCCGCCGGGCTGGCTAGCTGCTCTGCCGAGGCCCAAAGCGGGCCGCCATCCGCCACACCAGCCGCCGCAACGACTCCTCCACCAGCCTCGCCGTCGCCGACTGCCGACGCGACTTCCCCCAAACCGTCCGCCTCGCAGGCTAAGGCGCCCAGCGGTCCAAGCGTCGCGACGTCCAAAGTGCCGGTCGGCGGCGGCGTCATCTTGGAGAACGCCGACTACGTGATAACCCAGCCGAGTAAGGGAAAATACAAGGCGTTCAGCAAGATCTGCACTCACCAGGGATGCCCGGTCGCATCCGTCGAAAACGGTGTCATTCACTGCAACTGTCACGGCAGCGAGTACTCGATCACGGACGGCTCTGTCACCAGGCCGCCGGCTCCGAAGCCGCTTGCCGAAGCCGAGACGGCGGTCTTCGAGGGCAAGGTATACGTAACTGGTTGACCGGAGTCACCGAGAGTCGAAATGCCAGCACTCGGGCCTACGCTGGGCGCGTGGTACCTCCAGTTTCGTCTCGGCCAGCCTCGGCCTACCGGCCTGCACCGGGCTCTATTCCCGATCAGCCTGGGGTGTATCGCTTCTCCGACGCCCAAGGTCGGGTCATCTATGTCGGGAAGGCCAAGAGTCTCCGCTCTCGACTGAACTCCTACTTCGCGGATCCGGCTTCGATGATGAGCCGTACTCGATCAATGGTCGAAACTGCCGCCAAGGTTGATTGGACCGTGGTCCAGAACGAGGTCGAGGCGCTGCAGCTGGAGTACTCCTGGATTAAGGAGTTCGATCCGCGCTTCAACATCAAGTACCGGGACGACAAGTCGTATCCCTGGTTGGCTATCACCTTGTCCGAGGAATTTCCGAGAGTGATGGTCGGCCGTGGAGCGAAGCGAAAGGGCACCCGCTACTTCGGCCCGTACTCTCATGCTTGGGCGATCCGCGAGACGGTCGACCTGCTGCTCCGAGTATTTCCGATGCGGTCCTGCCGCCCCGGAGTATTCAAGAACCACAAGCAACTTGGCCGGCCCTGTCTCCTTGGCTACATCGGCAAGTGCTCCGCACCGTGCGTTGGGCGGGTGACCGCTGAAGAGCATCGCGCGATTGTCGACGACTTCTGCCAGTTCATGTCGGGCCAGGCGGGGCCGATGATCAAGAAGCTGGAACGGGAAATGCGGTCGGCCAGCGATGCGCTGGAGTTCGAGCGAGCGGCTCGGCTGCGGGATGACATCGGTGCTCTGCAACGAGCCATGGAGCGAAACGCCGTGGTTTTCCGAGACGGCACCGACGCAGATGTGATCGCCATTGCCGAGGACCCGTTGGAGGTCGCAGTCCAGATCTTTCACGTACGCGGCGGACGTGTCCGAGGCGAACGTGGCTGGGTTGCCGACCGGTTCGATGATGGCGGCACTGAGGAACTGATCGAACAGTTCCTGCTGCAGTTGTACGCCGAGCCCGATCCCACCGCAGGCGACCGAGATGCCGTGCCACGGGAGATCTTGGTGCCGGTTATACCGTCCTCGGCCGAGTCGCTGACCCGGATGCTCGAGGAGCGGCGCGGCTCACATGTCTCTATCCGGGTGCCCCAACGTGGCGACAAGCGGGCACTGATGGGGACAGTCGCCCGCAACGCCCAGGAGATCTTGATCAAGCACAAGACCACGCGTGCTGGTGATCTTTCGACCCGGAATCGGGCATTGGAAGAGATTCAGGAGGCGCTCGAGTTGCCCAGCGCTCCACTCCGAATCGAGTGCTATGACATCTCCAACCTGCAGGGCACCGAAGTGGTCGGCTCCATGGTGGTCTTCGAAGACGGTCTCCCCCGGAAGAGCGAGTATCGACGATTCGTCATCCGCCAAGTCGAGGGCCAAAACGACGTTGCCGCCATGCACGAGGTGATCACCCGCCGGTTCCGCCGTCTCATTGATGATCGTGCTGCCATGGCGAGGCAGGCAGGCGATGCTCGTGGCGGATCGGGGGCGCTTGTCGGTGACGCTCAAGACGATGAAGGGCCGTTGCTGGTCGACCCGACGACCGGAGCGCCACGCAAGTTCGCGTACGCACCCTCACTAGTGGTTGTTGACGGCGGACCGCCACAGGTAGCCGCTGCCGCCAAGGCTCTCCACGAGCTCGGCATCGATGACATAGCGCTGTGCGGCCTTGCCAAACGCCTGGAAGAAGTATGGTTGCCTGACGTGGACGAGCCGGTGATCTTGCCGCGAACCAGCGAGGGTTTGTACCTGCTGCAGCGGCTTAGGGACGAGGCCCACCGCTTCGCAATCACACATCATCGGTCTCGGCGCAGCAAGTCGATGGTGGAGTCACTACTGGACCAGGTGCCCGGTCTGGGTGAGGTGCGACGCAAGGCATTGGTCAAGTACTTCGGCTCACTGAAGAAACTGCGCGCGGCAACCGTGGAGGAGATTGCGGCCGTGCCGGGTTTCGGCACCAAGACCGCCATCGCGATCAAGGAAGCATTACAACAGGCGCCGCAGCCAGAGGCCATCGACATGGCCACTGGCGAGGTGCTGAACAGCGTTCAATTGCCTCGCTCGCCAAGCTCGCTCGGCGCGGATCGCGCTGTGTAGCCGCTGCCTTCCTCACTCACTCGCAGCCTGCAGCTGCTCGCTCGCTCGTCCAGGACAGCGGCGCGCGATCCGGTGCATACAGGAATAATCAACTACGTGACCAGCGAGAGCACCGAGGAACAGCTCGATACTGAGAGCCCCACGAAGCCGCTCCGGCTGGTCGTCGTTAGCGGAATGTCCGGCGCCGGACGCTCTACTGCTGCCCACGCCTTGGAGGATTTGGGCTGGTACGTAGTGGACAACTTGCCTCCAAGCGTGCTGCCGGAGGTGTGCAGGCAGGCCCGAGAGATCGATCTCACCCGGCTCGCAGTCGTTTTGGATGTTCGAACCCGCGGTTTCTTCGAGCAGTTGCCGACGATGTTCACCGAACTGACCGCGATCGGTACGTTGCCTGAGATCTTGTTCTTGGAGGCGGCCGACGACGTCATCGTCCGCCGCCAGGAGTCGGTACGGCGCCCGCACCCGCTGCAAGGCGATGGTCGGCTGTTGGATGGCATCCACCGGGAACGCGAGACGCTCGCGACGCTGCGCGCTGCGGCTGACCTTGTCATCGACACTTCGTCGCTGAACATTCACCAGTTGGTCTCCCGGGTCGCACACGCGTACGGCGGCAGCACTGATGATCAACTTCGGGTCACGCTGCTCTCGTTCGGCTTCAAATACGGCATTCCGGTGGATGCGGACATGGTGTTCGATGTGCGCTTTCTGCCCAACCCACACTGGATTCCCGAACTCCGTCCGCAGACGGGTCTCAGCAAGCCGGTCAGCGATTACGTGCTCGGGCAGCCCGGCGCCGACGCGTTCCTCACCTCGATGCAGGACCTTATGCAAGTCGTGTCGGTCGGCTATGTGACTGAGGGCAAGCGGTTTGCGACGCTTGCCATCGGCTGCACGGGCGGCAAGCATCGCAGCTCAGCAATGGCAGAGGAGTTGGCCCGCCGGCTACGGGCCACGGGTCTGCCGACCACCGTTCTGCATCGCGACCTGGGCCGAGAGTGATCTCCCGCGACGTGCCCCGCAGTTTTGCGCCGGGCTCTTTGGGTCCCAGCCTTCCAACTGTGGTGGCCTTTGGCGGGGGGCATGGCCTCGCAGCGTCCTTGACTGCTCTGCGACGGGTGACGGATCACTTGACCGCAATCGTCACTGTGGCTGACGACGGCGGCTCATCTGGCCGGCTCCGCGACGAGCTCCACTGCCTTCCTCCCGGAGACCTCCGCATGGCGCTGGCTGCGCTGTGCGGCGATGATGAGTCTGGTCGTACCTGGGCCGATGTGCTGCAATACCGGTTCAATACCCATGGTCCATTAGATGATCATGCAATTGGGAATTTGCTGATCGTCGGGCTGTGGGAGCGTTTGGGGGATCCGGTCGCAGGCCTGGATATGGTGGCGAAGCTGTTGGGTGCCAAGGGTCGGGTGTTGCCGATGGCCTCAGTGCCATTGGAAATCGCTGCCGAGGTGATCGGCCTCGAGCCGGAGAAGCCAGATGAGATCTCTGAGATCCGCGGCCAAGCACGAGTCGCAACGACTGCGGGAGAGGTCTGTTCGGTACGGCTGATTCCGCATGATCCGCCAGCCTGTCCGGAATCGATCGAGGTCGTTTTGGAGGCTGACTGGATCGTCCTAGGGCCAGGATCGTGGTTTACCTCTGTCATTCCACATCTGCTGGTGCCCAAGCTGGCCGAAGCGATTCACACCACGGAAGCGCGGCGGATCCTCACCCTGAACCTCGAACCGTCCGGTGAGACAGCGGGATTCTCAGCCGCCAAGCACATTGAGTTGCTCGCCGATCACGCTCCAGACCTACGGCTCGACGTCGTACTCGTTGATAGCGGTTTTGCCTCCGATGATCCGCATCTTGGCTCTCGAGCGGAGGCTCTCGGAGCGCGCGTGGTGGTCGCCGACCTAGCCGCGCGGGACGGATCGCCGCGGCACGACCCACTTCGCCTGGCCGCCGCATACGCCGAGATCTTGGGCGTCTGAGAACTCCTCGACCGTTGTCCAAAGCCACCTGAACGCAGGTTTCGTGCGCTCTGCACAGGCTGCAGCCTGTGCAGACCGCAAGCAACCTACGTTTACGTAGCTTCCTGTCAAACCACCAAGATGCATGGCATAGCTGTGTAATCATTCAGCAATGGCCATGACCGCCCAGGTGAAATCAGAGCTGGCGACCATCAAGGTGACCAAGCCCTGTGATCGCAAATCGGAGGTTGCTGCCACCCTCAGGTTTGCCGGCGGCCTGCACATCGTCAGCGGTCGGATCGTGATTGAAGCGGAGCTGGACACCGGTGCTGCTGCCAGGCGGCTCAGAACCGACATCAGCGAAGTCTTCGGCCACCCGAGCGAGCTGGTCATCGTGAACGGCTCGGGCATCCGGCGCGGCACGCACTACGTCGTCCGGGTGATCAAGGACGGCGAGGCGTTAGCGCGGCAGACCGGTCTGATCGACTCCCATGGCCGCCCGGCCCGCGGCCTGCCGCCGCAAGTGGTGAGTGGCGGCCTCTGTGACTGTATTGCCGCTTGGCGCGGCGCATTCCTGGCACACGGATCGCTGACTGAACCCGGCCGCTCGATGGCCCTGGAGGTGACTTGTCCTGGTCCGGAGGCTGCGCTTGCCCTGGTCGGTGCTGCGCGCCGCCTAGGGATTTCGGCGAAGGCCCGCGAGGTCCGCAACGTTGATCGAGTGGTCATCCGCGACGGCGATGCCATTGCGGCGTTACTGACGAAGCTTGGCGCACATGAGTCGCTGTTGGTTTGGGAGGAGCGACGTATGCGCCGCGAGGTGCGCGCCTCGGCGAACCGGCTGGCCAACTTCGATGACGCCAATCTGCGACGCTCGGCTCGGGCCGCAGTGGCCGCCGGTGCCCGTGTCGAACGTGCGCTGGAAATCCTTGGCGACGATGTGCCGGATCACCTCAGGGCGGCGGGTCTGCTGCGCATCGAGAACAAGCAGGCGAGCCTGGAAGAACTCGGCCAGATGCACGAACCACCGCTGACGAAAGACGCCGTGGCGGGAAGGATCCGGAGGCTGCTCGCGACGGCAGACAAGCGGGCGGCCGAGCTCGGAATTCCCAACACCGAGGCCAATCTCAGCGCCGACATGCTCGACGAGGAATAGCCCGCTCCGGCGGCCGCCTCTCACGAGGAACCGCCAGTTACGAGCACCAGGCCAAGTTCGTTAAGGTGGTCATTGGCCCAGCTGCCGAGGGCCTCATGACAGCCAAGGAGATCGTGATCATGACCGTCCGTGTTGGTATCAACGGCTTCGGCCGCATTGGCCGCAACTTTTACCGCGCGCTGCTCGCCTCGGGTGCCGACGTCGAGGTCGTCGCGTTCAACGACCTATTCGATGATGACACCCAGGCTCACTTGTTGAAGTACGACTCAATCCTGGGTCGGCTTGATCTACCGATCGAGGTTGTCGAGGGTGGCATCAAGGTCGGAGACAAGGTGGTCAGGTCGTACGCGGAGCGTGATCCGGCGGCTCTGCCGTGGGGTGACATAGGGGCCGACATCGTGATCGAGTCCACCGGCTTCTTCACCGACGCGACCAAGGCCAAGGCGCATCTCGACGCGGGCGCCAAGAAGGTGATCATCTCGGCGCCGGCCAAGAATGAAGATTGGACCGTCGTCATGGGGGTCAACGATGGCGACTATGACCCCACGAAACACAACGTCATTTCGAATGCGTCGTGCACCACAAACTGCCTTGCACCGATGGCCAAGGTGCTCGACGAAGGTCTTGGCATTGTCAAGGGTCTGATGACGACCATCCATGCCTACACCCAAGATCAGAATCTGCAGGACGGGCCGCACAAGGATCTGCGTCGGGCTCGCGCTGCAGCGCTCAACGTCGTCCCGACCTCGACGGGTGCGGCGAAGGCAATTGGCCTGGTGCTGCCGCAGCTGAAGGGCAAGCTGGATGGCTACGCCCTGCGTGTGCCGGTTCCGACCGGATCGGCGACCGACTTGACCTTCGATGCGTCGAGGGAGACCTCTGTTGAGGAGGTAAACGGCATCATGCAGGCGGCGGCTGATGGTCCGCTCAAGGGATACCTGAAATACACCAGCGACCCGATCGTCTCCACCGACATCGTGACCGACCCGAGCTCGTGCATCTTCGACTCCAAGCTGACAAAGGTGATCGGGAACCAGGTCAAGGTGGTCGGCTGGTATGACAACGAGTGGGGCTATTCCAACCGCCTCGTCGACCTGGTCAGCTTGATCGGTCAGTCGCTGTAAACCCACATCATCATCGGGGTAAGTCGGTTTCCTACGTTCAGGTAGGAAACCGACGCTCTGCATGGGTTGCAACATCTGCAGACCCTCAGAAACCTATGCAAAGCTTCCACCCGGAGTGTCCACTCGCCGATCTTGCTCGGGAAAGGATCAAGCGTGAAGTCAGTTTCTGATCTTGGTGATCTCGCTGGCAAGCGGGTACTGATCCGGTGCGATCTCAATGTGCCGCTCGACGGACAGACGATCACCGATGACGGACGGATTCGCGCTTCGCTGCCAACCCTCAACGAGCTGCGAGCTAAGGGTGCCAAGATCATCGTGCTGGCGCATTTGGGCCGCCCCAAGGGTCAGGTCAACCCGAAGTACTCGTTGGCTCCGGCAGCCAAGCGGCTGTCGGAGCTGCTGGGCGTGGAGGTCCAGCTGGCGCAAGACGTGGTAGGGGAGTCAGCGCGCAGCGTCGTGGAAAACCTCAGCAATGGTGACGTGGGCATGCTGGAGAACGTCCGCTTCGAGCTGGCTGAGGAGTCCAAGGACGACGCCGAACGCGGCGCGCTGGCCGACCGTTACGCCGCCTTCGGCGATGCGTTCGTCTCCGACGGTTTCGGCGTCGTGCATCGCAAGCAGGCGTCCGTGTACGACCTGGCCCAGCGGTTGCCGAGCGCGGCTGGGGAGCTGGTGAAGGCTGAGGTCGAAGTACTCAGTCGGCTCACCGAGGCACCACCGCGACCGTACGTTGTGGTGCTTGGTGGGGCGAAGGTCTCTGACAAGCTGGCGGTGATCGCCAACTTGATCAAGATCGCGGACACTTTGGTGATCGGCGGCGGCATGGCCTTCACCTTTCTCGCCTCGGAGGGCTACGAAGTAGGCAAGAGCTTGCTAGAGCCGGATCAGATCGAGACCGTGCGGAGATATCTCAATGACGCCGCCTCCGGCGGCAAGCAGATTGTGCTTCCCTCCGACATCGTGGTGGCTCCCGAGATCGCTGAAGACGCCCCGCCTACCGTGGTTCACGCTGATGCGATACCGCCCGACCAGTTCGGTCTCGACATCGGTCCGGACTCGGCCCGGGTATTCGCCGGGGTGATCAGACGCGGCAAGACGGTCTTCTGGAACGGACCGATGGGCATCGCGGAGTGGGAAAGCTTCGCTGCCGGAACCAAGGCGGTGGCACAGGCCCTCAGCGAAGTGGACGGACTGACAGTGATCGGTGGTGGCGACTCCGCCGCGGTGATCCGCGATCTTGGTTTCCGTGATGACCAGTTCGGTCACATTTCCACCGGCGGCGGTGCCAGCCTGGAGTACCTCGAGGGCAAGACCTTGCCAGGCTTAGCTGTACTCGATGGCGGGATGTGACGGTGTCCCGCAAGCCGCTTATGGCGGGCAACTGGAAGATGAACCTCAACCATGTTGAGGCCGTCGGCCTGTTGCAGAAGTTGGCTTGGACGCTGGAGGACAAGAAGCACGACCCAGACAAGTCTGAGGTCATTGTGCTGCCACCCTTTACCGATCTTCGTACTGTGCAGACGCTGGTAGACGGTGATCGCCTGGAGATTGGCTACGGTGCGCAAGACGTATCGGCGTTCGACAACGGTGCCTACACCGGTGACATCTCTGCAGACATGCTGGTGAAGCTTGGTTGCCGCTACGTGGTCGTCGGGCACTCCGAACGGCGGCGTTTCCATGGCGAGGACGACAACATCGTCAATGCGAAGACCGTTAAGGCGGTCTCCCGTGGCATGGTCCCGATCGTCTGCGTCGGCGAGGGCCTAGCAGTCCGCCAGGAGTTGCGCCAGGTGCCCGACACTTTGCACCACGTGGAGGGCGCGCTTGCCGGACTCACTGCGGAGCAAGTCGCGAATATCGTCATCGCCTACGAGCCAGTTTGGGCGATCGGCACTGGACGGGTAGCGACACCAGAGGACGCCGAAGAGGTCTGTGCCGCGATCCGCGGCTGGATCTCAAATCGGCACGGGAGCGATATTGCTGAGCGGATAAGGATCCTGTACGGGGGATCGGTCAATGCCAGCAATGTTGGCGCCCTCATGACACAGTCTGACATTGACGGCTGCCTGGTAGGCGCTGCCAGCCTGAAGGCTGATGAGTTCGCTGCTATTGCGCGATTCTACGAGATGCCGGTCTTCTGACGACGTCCGGAATCCCAACGCTGGTGGAGTTTTGACTTCTTTGCGAATCCGTGAGTTAGGCTAACGTCCGTGCTTCTCGTGCCCATGATGACCGTGCCGATTCTGATCTTCTCCATCATCTTGGTGATCACCAGCATCGCGCTCGCGTTATTCGTGCTGATGCACAAAGGCCGCGGCGGCGGTTTGTCCGATCTCTTCGGTGGTGGGATCTCTTCCTCCCTTGGTGGGTCATCGGTCGCAGAACGAAATCTCGACCGGCTCACCGTCATCATCGGAGTGGTCTGGGTAGCAGCAATTGTGGCGCTCAACTTGCTCTACAAGCTGGGTGCCTAACTGCTGACAACCACCGGCCGGTCACTTGACTCGCAAGACACCGACTCATCCACAGCTAGGAAGGGCGAGGGAGAACGAACGTGGCTGGTGGAAGTGCCATTCGTGGCAGCCGGGTGGGCGCTGGTCCCATGGGAGAAGCCGAGCGGGGCGACGCCGCGCCGCGGCTTTACGTCTCGTACTACTGCGCACATGGTCATGAAACGCGGCCCGCATTCGCCGCAGATGCCACGATTCCTGAAACGTGGGATTGCCCCCGATGTGGGTTACCTGCCAATCTCGACTGCCTGAATCCACCACCACCGCCGAAGATCGAGCCGTACAAGACACATCTCGCCTACGTCAAGGAGCGCCGCACAGACAAGGAGGCGGCCGACATCCTGACCGAAGCGTTGCAGGCCCTCCGGGCCCGGCGAGAACGTGGCGAAGTCATCTACTGAATCCACCGTCCGGTACGCGCTTCCCGCCGATGCGCCTGCGATAGTGGCCGCCTACGACTGGCTGTTCGCGCCCCCCGGAGTAAGCCCGCAAGACTGGTCGCAAGCTGTTGCTATTGGTCGTCTAGAAGCAGCCATGGCTGACGATCGAGCGGCCGTCCTGGTCGCAGACGACGAAGACACAATCGTTGGGTTTGCGACTGTCTATCTCGACATTGTTTCCGTACGATTCGGGCAGCGAGCCTGGGTAGAGGACTTGGCCGTCGCTCCCGATCACCGCTCCCGCGGGATTGGCAGGGCATTGCTCGATGCTGCAAAGAGCTGGGCTCGTGATCATGGAGCTGCGAAGCTCGAGCTGAACTCTGGCTCTGCTCGGGTGGATGCCCACCGCTTCTATGAGCGTGAGCGTCCGGACGGCTGGTCCCGGTCCTTCAGATGGGCCCTGTAGCGCAATTGTGCGCTACAGGGTCGCCTAGATGCGACCGCGCTGCTGTAGATCGGCCGGCAGCTCTGATGCCGCGTCTCGATCCAGCAACCAAAGCGTGCGTTCGACACCGGAAACGCCGGCCGCCGGCACCTGTACAGGGCCGGCACCAAGCAACGCCATCTTGGCGGCAGCAGCCTTGTCAGCGCCGCTGACCACGAACCAGACCTCACGGGACCGGTTGATCACCGGCAGCGTGAGGCTGATCCGCTCCGGTGGTGGCTTCGGTGCGGCTCGTACGGGGATCACCTCGCCCTCGGCGTAAGAGGAGGGGTGCTCAGGAAAAATGGATGCGACGTGGCCGTCTGGACCCATGCCAAGCAAGCAGATGTCGAAGACGACATTGTCGAGCTCTCGCGCGTACGCCTCGGCGGCCTGATCAAGGTCGAGACCGGCGTCGCTGGCCGGCATTTCGTGAATCCGATCCGGGTTCAGTTCCAGCGGCTTAGCAAGCACGTCAAGGGCCTGTTTGGCGTTCCGATCTGGATGGTCAGCTGGCACGAATCGCTCATCTCCCCACCAGAACTCGACCCGAGACCAGTCGACGGCAGAGTTCGATCCCTCGTTGCCAAGTCGCGAATAGGCCCGCGTGGCAATGCGCCCACCGGTTAGTGCGACTTGGGGAATCCTGAAGTCCCCCTGGATCTCGGTGAGTCGCGCCATTAACCGTGCTGCCAGAGCTTCGGCGACCTCATCGGGCCCGGCGTGAAGCAAGATCTCGGGTCTAACGGCATCGCTGGCTGCGTTCACGCTAGCGACTCCCTGCTGGCTGCCTAGCGGCCTTGGTCGTGCTGTCTGCTCTCTTGCGGGATGTCTTCTTGGCCCGCGACTTGTTAGGTGCCGACCGATCGCCATCGAGCAGCGACTTGACCGTCCGCTCGTAGATCAGGTCCGGATCCATGCGGCGGAGTTCTTCTGAGATCAGCTCGGTGAAGCTGCGGCGCTTCAGGGCCACGAGCCGCTCCGGTTGGCCGGGCACCGTGTACGAAGCCAGCAAGCCATCGGGGCGGGTGATCGCGATATCACCAGCCGCGGTACCCATCCGCACCGCGGTAAGCCCTGGTCCGTCGCTGGTCTTGCGGCTTACCCCGACCTTCAGCCGGAAACGCAGCCAGGCTGCGAGCAAGTCGGCCGACGGATTGTTCCGCTCCGACTCAATGGAGACGGACTTGATCTTGGCCGGGTACTGGTCGAGGGCTGCTGCCAGCAGCGCCCGCCACGGCGTAAGCCTCGTCCAGCTCAGATCGGTATCACCAGGCGTGTACTCCCGAGCGCGCGACCGCAGTGCCGTCAGGGGACGGGGGGATGCCGCGGCATCGGTCATACGTCGCATCGCCAGCTGCGCCAGCTCATCGCCAGCCCGATTGCCAGGCGCCTTGCCTGGCCACCAGATCACCACAGGGGAGTCTGGCAATAGCAGCGGCCGGATCACAGAGGCCGGATGTGCTGCCACTGCACCGCGCATTCTGATCACCACAACCTCGCCGGGTGTGCCCTCGCCAATCCGTACCTCGGCGTCGAGCGCCGCATCCCGTCCGGCGGCGGTGACCACCAGCAAGATGCGCGACGGATGCTCCCGGCCCGCGACGATGCTCGCCTCCAGCGCGTTTGCGAACTCCGACTCGTCGCAGACGATGATCAAGGTCAGCACCATGCCCTGGGCCGGACTGCCGACACTACGTCGGATTCGGACCAGTTCGGCGGAGATCTTTGCTGACGTGGTGCCTTCGAGCGTGAGGATCATGGCCGTCTCCAGGTGAAGCCATCCCGGGCCAACATGATGTCGGCACTCTTCGGTCCCCACGATCCCGGTTCATAGGGCTCGGGTTGCTCCGGCACGCTCGCCCAGTAGTCGAGGACGGGATCCAAGATTTCCCAGGAGAGTTCCACCTCCTCATGCTGCGGAAACAGCGGCGGATCACCTAGCAAGACATCCAAGATCAGCCGCTCGTACGCCTCGGGCGAGGACTCGGTGAAGGCCTCACCATAGGCGAAGTCCATGTTCACATCGCGGATTTCCATCTGGGTACCTGGCACTTTGGCGCCGAAGCGCAAGGTCACGCCCTCATCCGGTTGGATCCGCAGCACGATGGAGTTGTAGCCCAGCTCCTCGGTGTCAGTCTCGGCAAAGGGCAGGTGCGGTGCGCGTTTGAAACCGAGCGCGATCTCAGTCACTCGCCGGGCTAGCCGCTTGCCGGTACGCAGGTAGAACGGAACGCCCGCCCACCGGCGGTTGTCAATATCGATCCGGATTGCGGCGTACGTCTCAGTCCGGGAATTAGGAGGAATGCGATCCTCTTCGAGATAACCCTTGACCTTCTCGCCACCTGCCCAGCCGGCCGCGTACCGGCCGCGGGCAGTGTGGAGATCCATCTGTTTCGGTGGTCGGGCCGCGGCGAGCACCTTTTGCTTTTCGGTTCGGAGTTGGCTTGCCTCGAAGGAGTTGGGTTCCTCCATTGCGGTCAGCGCAAGCAGCTGTAGTAGGTGGTTCTGAACGACGTCGCGGGCAATCCCGATGCCGTCAAAGTATCCGGCACGGCCGCCGATCCCGATGTCCTCCGCCATCGTGATCTGAACATGATCGACAAAGCTGTTGTTCCACACCGGCTCGAACAACTCATTGGCGAACCGCACCGCCATGATGTTCTGCACTGTCTCTTTACCGAGATAGTGGTCGATGCGGAAGACCGAGGATGACGGAAAGACGCTGAGGACGATCCGGTTCAGTTCCCGAGCGCTGGCCAGGTCGTGGCCAAATGGCTTTTCGATCACGACCCGGCTCCACCTGCCGGGATGCTGCTCGGCGAGGCCATGGGAGCGCAGTTGGTCGACAACTGTCTGGAACAGCCCCGGCGGGATGGATAGGTAGAAGGCGTGGTTGCCGCCGGTACCTCGTGCCTCATCGAGGTCAGCAATGGTGTTGGCTAGCTTGCTGAATGATTCGTCATCACCGATCTCACCTGGCACAAACCTGATGCCTTCGGAGAGCTGCTGCCAGACCTCTTCTCTAAATGGAGTACGGGCGTGCTCTTTGACGGCGGTATGTACGACGTGTGCGAAGTCCTCGCGCGCCCAATCCCGTCGGGCAAACCCGACAAGGGCGAAGCCCGGGGGCAGCAGCCCACGGTTAGCCAGGTCGTAGACCGCGGGCATCAGCTTCTTGGTTGACAGGTCGCCGGTGACACCGAAGATGACCAGCACACAAGGGCCGGCAATCCTCGGCAGCCGTCGATCCTGGGGGTCCCGAAGCGGGTTGGGGCGTAATTCAGTGGTCACCGGCAAACTCCGGAATTCGCATGGGATGCGCGGTCAGAGAGCGGCTTTGGCGGCTTCGAGTTCCTGTTTGACGTCGACAACCAGCTCGTTCCACGACGCCTCGAACTTCTCGACGCCTTCCTTCTCGAGCACGTCGACCACATCGTCGTAGGAGATGCCGACTCGCTCCAGGTCGTCGAGCACCTGCTGCGCCTCAGCCTTGGTGCCGGTCACCATGTCGCCCCGTAGCTCGCCGTGATCGGCAAAAGCCATCATGGTCTTCTCCGGCATGGTGTTGACGGTGTTCGGCACGACGAGGTCGGTGATGTACATGGTGTCGGAATAGTCGGGGTTCTTGACACCGGTCGAGGCCCATAGCGGGCGCTGCCGATTTGCGCCCTTGGCCTCGAGCGCAGCGAATCGCTCGCCGCTGAACTCTTCCTCATACAGTGCGTACGCGAGGCGGGCGTTCGCGATAGCGGCTTTGCCACGTAGCGCGAGCGCCTCGTCCGAGCCGATGGCCTCCAGTCGCTTGTCGATCTCGGTATCGACCCGCGAGACGAAGAAGGACGCTACAGACTGGATCTTGCTCAGGTCATGGCCCACTTCAGCAGCCCGCTCCAGTCCGGTCAGGTAGGCGTCGATAACCTCACGGTAGCGCTCGAGGGCGAAGATCAGCGTCACGTTGACGCTCACACCCTCACCGGTTACCGAAGTAATCGATGGCAGTCCGGCCTTGGTTGCCGGAATCTTGATCAACACCTGGGGGCGGTCGACGACCTTCCACAGATCGGTCGCCTGTGCCGTGGTGGCTTCCGTATCGTTTGCCAAATCGGGATCCACCTCGATCGAGACGCGGCCGTCGACACCGTTTGTTGCCGCGAAGGTGGCCGCCATAATGTCACAGGCATTGCGTACGTCATCGGTGGTGATCGTCTTGATAGCGTCGTGGAGCTCCGCATCGCGCGCCGCAAGCTCCTTGATCTGATCATCGTAGGCATGACCTTTCGATAGTGCCGTTGCGAAGATCGTCGGGTTCGTCGTAACACCGCTGACGCAGTAGTTGGACACCAGATCGGCAAGGTTGCCGGAGGTGATGCGCTCGCGAGACAGGTCGTCCAGCCAGATCGATACTCCGGCGTCTGAGAGGGCCTTGAGCCGTTCGTTCATGATCAGTTCTCCTGAATGAGTGGGGTTGGTGATCAGCTGGGCTCAGCTAATCGTGACGCCCGGATCGGGCTCAATGTCTGCGGGACCGTGCGGTCCGCTGGCTGCCGGATGCGTGGGCGCTGTCGTCGCGGCTGTCGCATCGAGGCTGGATTTTGCGGCTTCGACCACTGTTTCGGGAGTGAAACCAAACTCCTTGAACAACACATTGGCAGCCGCGCTAGCTCCGTAGTGGTTGAGGCTGATGATTCGGCCAGCGTCGCCGACGAGGTCACGCCAGCCAATGCCGACTCCGGCCTCGATGGAAACACGCGCCCTGATCTCAGGCGGGATGACCGAGTCCCGGTAAGCCTGATCCTGCCCGTCGAACCACTCCCGACACGGCATCGACACTACGCGTGCCTTGATGCCCTGGTCGGCGAGTTGCTGCTGAGCTGCGACGGCATACTGCACCTCCGAGCCCGTCCCGATCAAGATCACATCCGGGGTGCCGTCGCAGTCTTTGAGAATGTAGCCGCCTTTGGCTACCTGAGAGGTATCGGCAAAG
>Ga0307295_10000050_pt1 | contig 25998 bp, 37 predicted proteins | sample ER_DNA_152_FD_194481 | JGI IMG/M metagenome (GOLD analysis project Ga0307295, IMG submission 194481) | Bulk soil microbial communities from the East River watershed near Crested Butte, Colorado, United States - ER_DNA_152 | ecosystem: Environmental > Terrestrial > Soil > Floodplain | place...
AGGTAGGTACAGGTACCTGTTACATAGGTACCTAGGTATCCCTTGTTACTTGCGGGTAGGGGGGGTGACTAGGTGGGTGACATACCCCCCGGGGGTATACCCGCTACCTGGTGCCCTGGTACCCATCCACTGTACCCCAACGATGGAGTGGGTACTAGCCGAACGGGTAGTGTAGACTGACGGTATGGGGGATGGCCCCCGGTGATCTTCATTTCCCCTGGTCAGAGACTTGTGATCTCCATTTCCCCTGGTCAGACGGAGTGTAGACTAGGGAGTGTTCCACCCCCCGCCCCACCGCCCCGAGGGAGATCGCAATGACCATCGAGACGATCAAGGAACTGTTCGCCAGCGACCCGAGCGAGGCCCTGTACCGCGCCGAGGAGAGGTTGAGCCGGAGCGAGTTCATGGCGTTCATCGAGTGGACCACGGCCGAGAGTGAGGCGCCAGACGACATGACCCAGCAGATCCCCACCGACGACCGTCAGCTCGCTGCCATGCTCCGCATGGCCGAACGCGAGGCGTACCGCCACGAAGCAGAGCGAGAGACGTACCGCCAGTTGGAGAACGAGATCCTGGCCTGCGACCCGACGCTCGACCCGAGCAACACGACCGAGTGGGCCAACCACTACCGCGAGGTCGCCGCCCAGATCCGAGACCACCGCGCGAACGGTAACTACACCACGATGCACCGCTAAGCGTCCCCGGTGGTGCCCCGTTACGGCGGGGTGCACGCCGAGGGTACTTAGCCCGCAACCCCGTTCATTGAAAACTCCACAGCGACAGGTTTGCGCCACCCACGGAAGCGACCTACCGGCATTGACATGTCTGCTGGTGACTTAGCGTTAGCCTCACGGCTTTGTCTCCGTGTTTCGGTACCAGGCGCACACACACCCTACGTGGGTGCAAGTGACGGCATGGACGTGTGGTTCGTGCCGCGACTCACCCCATGGAGGGGATCATGGCAACTCGCAAAAAGATCACGTCAATGCAGCGGTTCACCCACTCGCTGGCACGGATCGCCGCAGCCACCAACGCGCGCACCGGCGGTGCCGGCCTGGTGGCTCTGGTGGCCCTGTATACCTCCTACTGGCACATCTCCGCTATGGCCCTGGACGCGGGCCAGAGGGTTGACATCGCCTACCTGTCGCCGCTGGCGGTTGACGGGTTGATGCTGGTGGCCGGTGCCTACGCCATGGCACCGAGGATGACCCATGCGACCAGGATGACCGCCTACTTGTTCTTCGCGCTCGGTTGGGTCGCCTCCCTGGTGGCCAACATCCAGAGCGCCGGTGCTGGTGCCAGCACGTGGCACCAGAGTGTGGCCGCCTGGCCCGCTATCGCCACCCTAGGCACCGCCCTGGTGCTGCACCTAGGCTCACACAAGCCCGCCCGTAAGGCGGCTAAGACTCCGGTGCCGGCGCAAACCCACGTGAGCGCGTCGGCACCGGTTCCGACCAACGGCTACCGGCCTCAGATCGCCTACATGCCTAACCGGCTGGTTGAGGCTGCCCGCTAGCCCGTCATGGTCCCCCTGGTGCCTGCCGGTACCAGGGGGAGCCATGTCTCCCGGTCACGGTGACCGGGGGGAGGGAGAGCAATGGATCGTGACCTGGTTCAGTCCGTTGACCGGGGTGCACGCTGGTTGGATGAACATCGGCCTGGTTGGGCATCCCTTGTGGATACCGACGCACTGAACATGATCAGTGCGACCAGGTGTGTTGCTGGCCAGGTGTTCACAGAGAGGACCAAGGCCAGATATCGGGGACGACAGTTCCTGACCGGCTACCACGCGATGACCACTCTTGCAGCCGACTCGGGGATTGCTGGTCGAGTGGATCATGTTCTGGGATTCACTCATCCGGATTTTCGTCTGTATTTCGGGGAGGCTGACTCTCCGGGGCTGATCGCGCTCCGTGACTTGTGGATTGCACAGGTCAAGATGCGGGTGACCGAGGAGAGCAATGCCTAGGCTCACAACGTTAGCGATTTTGATCATCACGCTGGCCACGATAGTTGCCATGGTCGTGGTGAATCAGCAACGGATCTGTCACAGCGCCACTGAAGACAGTCCCATTGTGGACTGTGACTTCCACAATGGAGGGTGGTACCCGAGATGACCTTGGGACAATTGATCTCTCAGCTAGCGACCACGATCGGTGATCCACGGATCTACATGAGTGACTACCGGGTGACCGGCGTCACCTATGGTGACGAAATTGATCACGTCACCATCGACCACGAGAGCCGAACGGTCCACCTGGAAAGTGAAACCCACTACCACCTGGTCCATGGTGGTCAATGTCCTGAGTTCTGATCTGGAGATCTGAATGCCTTACGTAACAACGGTTTCGACGCCTGCACTGGATCCAGAAGACACTGAGTACCTGGTCAGCCAATTGGAAGAGGCGGCATACGCGGCCCAAAGGGTGACTGAGGAAATTGACAGGATGCTGGAACTAACTCTCCCCCACGAAACAGCCGTTGCGCTGCAACGGATCCGTGAAGAGGCAGAGCAGCAACGCGTCACCCTGCAAGGCATGTATCAATGGGAGGCACCTGCGTCCTGATCCACGGTTGCCCTGGTCCCCTTACGTACCAGGGTTTCCGTGGCTACCGGTACCAGAAACCGGTGGAAGGAAAGGGGATCCACAGTGGACAGTGTAGAGGTACGGGTCAAGCGTGGTACCCGGATCATGGACGAGACAGTTCAGGGCTGGTACCAAAACGTCGACCTGAGCACGCTCAACATGACTAACGGTGACTTATGTGTTGCCGGTCAAGCGGTTCCGCTGGGAGGCGGTAACGAGGTCGCCCGTAGGTATGAGAACGAAAGTGGCTACTGGGCCATGAAGATCTACCTCGAAAAGCGGGTTGAAATGGGGACCCTCCCCCCGGAGGCTAGTGTCGTCTGGGCGGGCTTCTCTCCCATCTTCTCTCGCGCAACCCTCCGGGGAACAGACGCGGACGACCTAGCCGAGGCATGGACCGCAGAGATCCTAGAGCGCCGTCACCGTGACGCGGCCAGCATTCTGGAGGCGTGAGTGGACTTGTTGATAGCACTCGCGGATGAGTTCCGATCCTTCGAATCGGCACCTGGCCGGACAGGCATGATCCTGCGGTTCGGCACGTTCGTGCTGGCCGTGAGTGGCGCTGGTGTCGCCACTGGATTCACGTATGCCGACGAAGCCACAGCCGGCGCTGTGTATGCCGTTGCCGCCGATCGTCCCTGACCCATGGTCCTGTTGGTTCCATTGTGGACCCAACAGGAGCCATGGCCAACCGTCCACATGGGACGGTTGGGTAAAGGGAAGGAAGGGCCTATGCCCGTCCAACTGAACGATCCGGTAAGTGATCCGGAATACGGGGGTGAGCGCTGCCCCTGTGAGGCCTGTAGGGGTGCGCGGGAGCGGCTGCAACGGTCACAGCGGGCGGAAGCGTTCTCATGGTCACAGCAGGCGACGGAGGAGCCCTGCGAGGACTGCGGCTGCTGGGACTGTGCATGCGATGAGTGCGGGGACTGCGGCGATCAGCCGTGCACCTGTAACGAATCCACCGACACACCCACCCTGTTCCAGCGCCCCGACGTCCGCAGCGACGATGACCTGTTTTCGTACGGGTACCGGCCACGTCCCATCTTCAACGGCACCGGGCCTGTATTCCTAGGCATGGAACTGGAAATCGAAACCAGGGACATGTACCGGTCGCTGCGGGTAGCCAACCGCGCCATGGGACCGCTCGGTTACATGAAGGAAGATTCCTCCATCAACCAGGGCTTCGAAATCGTTACGCACCCCATGGACTACGAATACGCCATGGCGGCCTTCCCTTGGGAGATGCTGTCCGACCTGCGTGACTCTGGTGCGTACGTCATGCAGCGCAACAACGGGCTGCACGTACACGTGTCACGCAAAGGGTTTGCCGACCCGTGCCACATGTACCGGTGGATGAAGTTCTTCTACCGCAACCAGGATCAGGTCATCCGACTGGCCCGTCGAAACAGCACGTGGGGTGCGTTCCATCCCGACGCGCGTAAGGCGGTAGCCAAGCTGGTCAAGGATCCGTGGCGTGACCACGCCAAGCAACTGGACCGCTACCAGGCAATCAACACCCAACCGAAAGACACGTTCGAGGTGCGGGTGTTCGCTTCATCCCTTGACCCTGAAGAGGTTCAGGGGAGCCTGGCGCTCACGGCGTCCACTGTGGAATTCACACGGGACCAGAAAGCGAATGACATCATCGCCCGTGGTGGGTGGAGATGGGACACGTACCGGAATTGGCTAACAGACCAGGGTGACAAGTACGCCCCGGTCATCAACCAAGTGGAGAAGCTATGTGCCTCTTGACCTTCTTCAAGCCCGGTGCCTATCCCGACGTAGCGGCTCTGTATAACGGATCCGTCTTCAATGACGACGGTCATGGTTGGGCCATTGTGGACAGTGACCGGATCATCCAGGGTCGGTCCATGGACGCCAACCGGGCCATCGACGAATTCTGCGATGCCAGGATCCTGCACCCCGGCGGACCGGCCCTGTTCCACAGCCGGTTCGGCACCCATGGTCTGACCACCCTCAACAACGTCCACCCGTTCTGTGTGGATGGTGACGGCCGTACGGTGCTGGCACACAACGGGGTCCTTCCCGCCACGTGTCAGCCCCGCAAGGGTGACCCCCGATCCGACACCAAGATCCTCGCCGACACGTTGGCGAGCCGGTTCGGCTCCATGAGACACCGACGCAACCGTCTCAAAGTGGAACGATGGCTCACCCCGGCCAACAAGGTCGTCATCCTGACCGTCAACCGGCGGTTCAGGGATGACGCGTACATCCTCAACGAGGATGCGGGGACGTGGACCAAGGATGGCGTCTGGTACTCAAACAATGGCTATAAGCCGTATGTGACCAGGTACCGCCACGTCGGCAACCAGTGGGTAGGCGCCGACGCGGACTGGGCAGGGTGGTCGCCGCAGGTCGGCACCAGCGTGTCTGTGTCTGCCGATCTGTGTAACGACTGTGGTCAGGACTTGGACGGGTGTACCTGCGCCGAGCCCACCTGGTCATCGAAACTGGTGTGCCGCATGTGCAGCGCACCAGCCGGAGAATCGGACCTGGTCGAAGGCTACTGCGCCATGTGTGGCCTGTGTTTCGACTGTGATGAGATGCCACCTGCCTGCCTGTGTTACATGCCGGCAGCCATGGCGGAGAAGAAGAAGATCGGTTAGTGACCTAGGCGTCACGGCGTCCACCTGGTGGGCACCGTGGCGCCGAACCGGTAACCGATTACCGGAGATTGGGGCCTCAACCATGAGGCGCACACACAAGGCCATCCTGACCGCTGGCGTGATCCTAGGAGCCCTAACGTTGACCGGGTGTGTACCGGGCAACGAAAGGGACCTGGAAGGCGTCACGGGCAAGGATCCGGACCGGGCAGAGCTCTACATCAACGTGGATGGGCACCCCAACGTGGTGCGGCTGTGTATCGGGGGTGCGGGTTTCGCCACGACCAGTCGTGAGAACGGGCAGAATTTCCTGCGGGTTCCGGAGTGGGATCCGTGGTGCGGTTCGGCGGCAAAGTAGACCACCTATCCGTCGCGCTCCCGGGTACGCAGGGTGCTCAACCGGGCGGTAGCCGAATGGAACGCCGGGCGGCCTTACGGGGCCTGGCAGGTGCTGGCCGATGCCGGCATGAGTGACCAGTGGGTGACGTTCCAGCGGGAGGCCTTCACCAGTGCCCGTCGGACGTTCACCCTCCGTATGTCTCAGTACACATAGGACACACACCCTGGATCCGTTGCCCCGTAACGGATCCAGGGTGTGTCTGTTCCGGATCCCTTGGGGGGAGCCATGTTCCAAACCATTGCAGACATCAAAGATGCCAACGCCAAAGTGGACGGTGTGTGGTTCAGCGCCGGTACCATGCGCTGGTTCCGTAGCCGGGTATCATCGCGGATCTACCCGCTCCCCGATGGGGGAGCCCTGTTCATCTCATCCGAGCAGGTCAACAGCACCCCCCGTAAGTACACCATCCGTCGTGCCCGGCCAGGTGGAACAATCGACACCGTGGGAGCCTTCCAGGCGCACCGTACGCTGGCACGGGCTCACCACCATGCCCGCCAGTTCTGCACCCACCTGCACTATGCTGCCGCCCGTGCGGCGCGCACCTGTGGCACGGTGACGTGATGGGACCTGATCCGGTCACGGTGGGAGTGCTGGCCCTGGTGGCGCTGTGGATATGGGGTCACCTGTGTGTGGTGCCTCTGGTCACCCACCTAGTCACCCCCCCTACCCGCAAGTAACAAGGGATACCTAGGTACCTATGTAACAGGTACCTGTACCTACCTAGTACCTTCGGGTACCTAGGTATCCCCCTTTCAGCTGATACCTAGGTAACCCCCCTGTGTCTATTCCCTACTCAACTGGTAGGGATAGTAGGCCACCAGGATGGGGGGGTTGGATCATGAGGACCTGTTGTTACAGGACATGACAGGTCCAAGATCCAAAAGGGAGCAGGCAACCCCGAAACCGTTAGAGGATCATGGTGAGGGGGTGGATAGCAGGACCCCTAACCGGACCCACTGTACCCCTGTAGCTAGCTTCTTCGATGGAATGGTACTGGGTCTGACCTGGGGTTTCTTTGTGGTGTCTCCCAACTAAGTCATGATACCAGCCATATACCTGTGCATGTTAATATGCATCTTTGTCTATGGGAGTGGATAGATATGCATCTCTGTAACAGTAACTGAATCTGTTACATCTGTTACAGGATCTGTTACACAAGTATCATGAGAGGATGCTGGAACTGGGAGCGGCGGCACAGATCGACGACACGTCCCTGTCGCAAGACGCCCCATACATGCGCGCACTCCTCGCCGCCCGGCTCGAAATGGTATGGCAGGTGTGTCAGCCCCACATCGACGGCACCCGGGAAAAGGACGGCTGGAACCCCGACCCCCGGTTCGTCCTCGCCGGGCTGCGGGCACTCCAGGCCATCGGGAAGCTGTACCGGCTCGACGAACCCGCCAAACAGGCACCCAAGCAGGTAGCCGGGACCGGGCCGGACACCCGGGCCCTGGTCGCCGGCTACCTGGAACGAGTCGAGGAACGGGAAAAGGAACGGTTCTAGTCCGAGGAGCAAAGCGACGAGGGCTTGGCCTGGATTTGGCCTGGATCCAACCCCGGACCTACCGTTGGGCGGACACCAGCAGCAGCACCCGGTCCTCGCGGGCCACCGTCTTGGTCCGCACCTTCACCCCGGCCCGGGTGGCGGCCTGGTTCACCCACCGCCGGATCGTGTTGATGGTGGGGGTGGGGCTCACATCAGCGAAGTCGGTGCCGGGATCCAACGCGCGGGTCTGCCCGTCGAGCCACTCATCCCACGGGTACCGCTCCGCCACACCCGTCGCCTGCCAGTTAACTGGTTCTGTATAAATTTCAGCCATCCGTGGATCTTACATCAATCGGGTCAGGTGGCTCACCGTTGTAGCCACACACCTGGAGCCATACTGTTCCACCTCCATACTTGGAGGTGGTGCGCAGGAAGTATCCAGTCTCCGGTTGGAGCCGGTAAATCCTTGCCTGTGTGTGCGCCATCCGTTGGAACCGGGCCTTGTCGCAGTGGAAGTCGACGCCCTGTTCCAGCTCCCAGACGCGTCCATCAAACCACTCATACCACGGGTAGCCTGCCGATTCCTTGACGTGGCGCCAGGAACTCCAGCCCTTGCTGGGAGGGTCGTTCGAAACCTTAGCCATGTTCTGATGCTAGCACAAGGCTAGTGAAACCACCTTTGATGATTGGTTACCGGGTTATGGGTTGTGAGCTACTGGAATAGGGACGTTCTGTTCCGCAAGGGCTAGGTTTGGGTAAGGAATATTGAATCTAGATTACGTCCCGTTGTTGCTGGTAGGAGCTTCTTTCTAATCCTTAGTTTCTAACCACAGGGTATGCCGTGCCCATATCGAAAAATGATACACCACCTGAATGTCCAGTTTGATGTGATTGCCATGTAGCCTCCAAGCCGGGGGCGCATTCCTGGGAATAGGAAATATGGGTTACAAGCTAGTAGGCTAGCAGTGTCGGCGGAACGGACTCGCCAGACACTGGTCTAGTCCAGTCTGGATCATGAAACGGATGGCCGATACACGTGAGTGGATCATGGTATGACAGGCGAGGCCTGGTGTAGGATGGGGGGATGAAGGAGCTGGAGGAGGGGCAAGAGCTGGAATGAATCATGTAGACAGAAGGATATTTGCACTGAGTACAAGAGCGTTGCAGGAGGAGTTGTGGTTGAACGACGAAGGGAACATCACGCATGACAGTGGCAACTACGTACGTCTGGGCAGTTTCATCTATTGGGAAATTAGACGCCAAGTAACAGAGAGGAATAAACAGTGAGAGCCTGGTATTCGCTCCTCACCGGAATCATGATCTCCGGGATCTTCTTGATCTTCCTGGGTCTCAGTAACACCCTCCCGCCCACCGGCTACCCATCCGGCGCGGAGGAGCCCCTTGTGGCCGCCACCCCCAAAGCCACAGGAGCCCCCGTTGGCTCGGACGGTACCTGGGTGGTGGGCCGGGAACTGAAGCCCGGCACCTACACGACCCGGGTCCCTGGAACGGACCGCTGCTTCTGGGTCCGGCTATCCGGGTTCGGGCTCACCATGGAGGAGGTCCTGGCCGTAGGTACCGCCGAGCGGGGACAGCGGCTGTCAGTCAGAGTGCTAGCCACCGACAGGGGCTTCGAATCACACGGATGTGGAACATGGAACCGCACCGGCTGATCTCGGACGTTTTTTTCGTGTCGGTAATTACGGCAGTTCATTGCCGGACGGCATATGTCGTGGACAAGGCGCTTGTGCCGCTGGGGGGTCACAGCATCCACCTTGTCGATTATGTCAAAACACGGGACTGGTTGCGATGAAAAGAATCGACCATCAGATACTGAAAGCAGTGGCGGACCCCCTGCTCCATTCGACCCTGCCCCGGTATGGTGCGCGTGTTCCCCGGGTCCCTATCCGGCGCATTGTGTGGCAAGGCACCGGCTTTAACAATCAACCGGAAGGGTGCGTCTGTGACTTGTTTAATTCACCGAGACATTCAACAACTCTTGATCGGAGCAATAATAGATAACAGAACAACGGTGTCCAGGATGGCGTACGGGCCGGTCCTCCGTTCGGTCCGGAATCTGAGCGACGGGCTTGACCGTCCGATTAACGGACTTATCGTAATCGACCTCCAGGGGAGGATCCTCCGATGATCAACGATCTTGGTGATGCACGGCGGGCCCGAAAAACGTGGCTGCCCCCTGACGATCGTGACGTCACCAATGGCCTCGTGTATGAGGACCAGCACGGCAAACCAGCCTGCCGTGATCACGGTGCGATGAACCGTGTCGATTCGGTCAATCGGTTCTATCGCTGCTCCGAGCAGCGATGTGGAGTAGGGGCCCAGGTGATCTTGTGAATTCCATGACGACTCAGTACACCGTGAGCTTGCTTGCCGAGGAGCACACTGACTATGATAAGTATGCGGTCAAGGTAACTAGGGTCCGCGTCAACCCGGAACAGTGGGAAGTATCCACCATGGGCAACTATCTGGGCAGGCACCTGGAAGCGTGGGAGTTCCGCCCACGCACCATCGTCCAATCCACCTGGGACACCCGACAAGCCGCGCTCGACGCAGCCACCCAGATCGCACCATACGTGGAGGTCAACGGCATACTTGCCATAGACGTGGAGCCCTAATGCAACTAACGATGACCATCATCGTCACCACCTGGTTGATCCTGGTCCCAGGCCACTCCCTAGCAACCCGGTACTTGGAGCGGCGGTACGGATTCTGTTCCCGGTGCCGGCGCCCCTACCCCGATCACCCGTCGAAACCCCTACACCAACGGGAACGACGCCAATGGAAGAAGATCGTAGATCGGGAGAGCCAGTCATGATCCAGGAAGGCTGGGTCAGTGTCCTGGCCCTATTCGCCATCGGCTCCCTGCTGCTGTCACTGCTGCTCGGAGTGCTAGCACTGCGGGTCCTGTGGGCACGGCCCCAACCGCAAATCCAGGTTCAGGCCAGGCGCCGGCACCGGGCTACCCCCCAGGTGGTCCGTCACCCGCAGGAAACCCAGGTCCAGGAGCCGGTGACCCGGTCCTACACGCTAAGGAGGGTACTGCCATGAAGTCCCCAGGACCGTGGGCCAAACAAGCCCGGTGCCGGCGCTCCCCGGCGAACCCTGACGTGAACCCGGAACTGTGGGTCCACGAGCACCCCGGCAACTCCCATAACGGATGCGACCACCGGGAGGCCGCGCACCTGTGCCGATTCCATTGTCCCGTTCAATCCGAATGTTTCGAATGGGCTAGCGAAAGCCCACGCCGCTGGCAAGGAATGGTTGTGGGCGGACACCTGTGGCTGAATGTCAGACTGGGGAGGCGGATGATTCAGTCCACCATTCTTCCCCCTCCGCCGGAATGTCATTCATGTGGGATTCGGGCTTTGCCCGTCCGTGTCGTTTCAGATACGACGCGTCTGAGCGCGCTTCTCGACATGGTAAACAGCGGCAGTTGAAGTTGGTGTAAGCATTGTCCGAGCCGTGTCGTGGGTCTTCCGGGGCCAGCGACGCGGCTCGCCGCTTCTTGGCCATGTCCCGGACATAGTCGGAATGTATGCGTGTGCATTCACCACACTTGCACTTCAGGTTCGAGTAGCCGTTGAGGGATCCGTGGCGGCGGTCTCCTGGACCGATCCGACACTTATCTGATCTACATCCACAGGGTTCTGCCATAACACCATGATACACCGGAGGGGGCCCCGGCCTGGGACCCCCTCCATTAACTCGTCGCCGAAAGCAGGCTAACGCGTCATGAGCGCTTGCGCCACGACGGCAGCTTCCGGGCCCGCAGACCGACGTTGTACGCGTCGGTGATGATGTCCGCAACGGCCATCGGAGCCCGGACCTTCTTCGCCGACTTCCAGGTACGCATCTGGACCGTCAGACCCTCAGGACCGCCACGCCAGTTCTTCAGCACGTCGATGAGCCGGTCCAGTTCGATGCTCGAACCGTACTCACCAAGGAACCGACCGATACCCTCCATGATGGGACCCTGCACCCCGTGCCGGTCCTGACCCCAGGCGCTGTTGATGACCAGGACGGTGAGCTGCACCAGGTTCGGGTCAGCCTCGATCTCCTGGGACAACTTGTACACGCGCTCCAGGGCGGCCACGGCGTTGATGTTGCCGTTGCCGACCGTTCCGGTGACCGCGAAACCGTACGGCTTCACGATCTCGTTGATAGCGATCGCCACCTCATCACCAGCCGTGACCCGGACCTTGTACTTGTCCACGTACCGGGGCTTGGTGGTGTTGTTGAGGGCCAGGAACATCATCGCCTCCTGGAGGAGGGTGAGTCCCGTGAACACGCGGCAGTAGACGCTGCCCATGGCGCCGGTGACCCGACGGACAACCTCGACCCGGTGCTGGCCGTCGACGATGATGTTGCTGCGGTCCTTGCGACGTGACACGGTGATGGTCCCGACCGCGTCGGGGTTGAAGTTCTTCACCATGGTGCCGACCTTGTTGGGGTCCAGCGGGCGCTGGATCCTGGAGTCGGTGTCCAAATCGGACACAGCGATTTCAGCGTACGTCGAATCGAATTGATTAGTGTCCATTACCTGGTCTGCGCCTCTCTGATACGTGCTCGGACAGCTCGAAGGGTTCGGGCCACCTTGTTGTATTCCCGTTCCCATCGATCCAGGTCCTCTGTGGACAGACCTGGATCCAGTTCACGGGGCAGTGTTTCCAGCTTGCGACCGAGAATGAGCAGTGGACCGATGCTGGCATCCAGTAGCTCTCTCTGCTCCTTGAGGGTGTTGATTTTGCCCTTCTCCAGGAGCCTGGTCTGAATGAAGCCACGACCCTGGTAGGGAGTCCACAATGAACCGTCCATTTTGGACCGTGCGGCTTCCGCTAGAGATCTGCGGATTTCCGGATCGTTGATCCGGTGTGGTCGGTACACGTCCACACACCCCTGCAACCAGCCCGAGGAGGGTAGGTTCAGGACTGCGGCGACCGCCTCCCGGGCCCGCTCCGTCTTGAGGAGCCCCTTGCGGGATTCCCCTCGGGAACGTCCCCGTTGGATGACGGCGAGCCGGCTCCAGATCTGATCCTGGAGGGCGGTGAAGATCTCGTACACCGTCCGGGGGTGGGGTCGGCGACCATCGGCGTGCATGTGCCTCAGGTAGTCCAGGGAGTCTTCCAAGGTGTCTGACACGGTCACCTTGACCAGCTTGATCCCCTGGTCTTGGGCAACCCTCCAGCGCCGGTACCCGTCGATCAGGTTGTACTCGTGGTCGACGAGCAGGGGCTCCAGGATGCCCTTCTTCAGGATGGACTTTTCCAGCTCCACCAGGCTGTGTCCGGGAACGAGGGTTCGTCCCCTCACCTTCACCTTGTCAACTGTGACAAGTTCTTCCATGGTGCTCCTTCCCGTGTGCATCTATTACTACGATACACGGGGGAAGCCCAGGATGCAAACTTCCCTAGGGGAAGTTCTGAAAACTTCCGAGAATGCTAGATGTTGGGGATCTTTGTAATCCATACACATGACCTTGATCCATACGTACATCCGCACCCAGGGCGGTGGTCAGACGGTTCATGAACCGGCGATGACCCAGCCCGCGCTCCCCCGAGTCCTTACACCAGAGCGTGTACATGCCGTACAGCTCCACAGCCCGGATCTGACCGTGCGGCACCACCTGCAAGGTCCCGATGTCCTGCGTGTCCGCGATGAACCGGCTCACCGAGTCCGACTGGTTACGGAACTCCTTGCCGCTCGTAGTAACCGTCTCAGGTTCCATGAGTCCACTCTCCTGGTAGTCACGGAGCCCAGCGAGGAGCCAGTTCAGGATCCCGTTGGCTTCCGGGATCAGGATGTTCCGGGCCATGTCACTGATCTCGCCAGGACCAAAGAACGAGTTTACCAGCGGGATCAGTTTCGCTCGACGCCAGATCGCATCATCGTCCGAGTTGAACTTGGGGGGGAAGTTCGTTGCCAACCAGATCGTACATTCCGGCGTCCACTCCTGTGGCAGTTCGTACAGATCACGTGAAGACACCCGATCCCGGCCGGTCAGTCGTTTCAGTAGTTCCTCATCGAACGTGGTTGTTTCCGCTGTTTCACTACTCGCCACGAACCGCTTTCCCCTGAGGGTGTGAAGCTCCGGACTCGGGCCACCCTCCTTACCCTTAGCTCGGAAGGCACCCGTCGCTGCGGTCATCCCGTAGTCCCCGAACATGGCCCGCATGGTTTCCAGGAACGTCGACTTACCCGTACCGGACGGGCCGTGCAGGATGAACAGTGCCCGCTGATCGTTCACCGAGGCCAGGGAGTAGCCCAGGACCCGCTGCACATACTTGCGGACCTGCTCGTCTGGCAACATCTGCCCAATGAACCGCTCCCAGTTGGGGCATGTTGCCGAAGGATCGTAATCGGCCGCGAACTGTCGGGTGATCAGGTCCTGCGGTGAATGCGGGAGAAGCTCGTGATTCTTGAGATCAAGGGTGCCGTTGCCCAGGTTCAGTAGCCACAGGTTCCGGTCGAACTCCTCGGCCCGTTTCGTCATGCCGGGGATGGCCTTCGCCAGGGTCATCGCCGCCTGGATCCGGGACGCGGACTGGGAATTCAAGCCCCACTTGGCAAGTTTCTCATCGTCCAGGCGTACACCGTGGTCCACCATCTTCTCGGTCATGTCCATGACCTCGCGGGTTAGGGCTCCCGAGTAGTCCTGTTCCCACTTCTTTCCGGTCCAGTATCGGTTACCCTTTTCTTCATGTACCCAGTGAAAGAGTCCTTTGACGGTGGGCCGGTCCGCCAGTCGGAGCGCATTACCGAGATCCGAGAAGCTGTAGGAACGGTCCGCTGGGACAGCGTCGGGTGTGCCTTCGTCAACGGGACTAGAATCGGTATATCTGAACTCTTCGATGGTCTGGCGTTGGGGCAAAAGTTGCAGTTTCTGCAACGCGGCCTTTATATCCCCACCATGATCGCTGTAGGCGACGAACTCAAACGGAGTGTAGTACCGGTCGGAGTCAACTCCCGACGAGGTGGAGAAGACGTATAGGCGCCCCGACCCGTCGTGGTCCAGGGTGGCTGAGATCCCATCCCTGGCCTCCTTGCCCGGCCGCACCCAACTACGGGCACCGGCCGGCGTCCACCCCCGCTCACGCAGCAACGTCGGGAAGTGCTGGCCCTGGTCCCACTCGTCCCACAGGTGCCCGGTCCCCGTCACTGACCTGGGGAGGTTGGGTGTGACAGGAACCGGGAGCACCTCAGGCATCCGGTCCAAAGCCATCCGAACCGCCCGATGGATGTTAACCCGCGTCTGCCAGTACATGGTGACTATGTCGCCATATTCACCACGAACCTTCAGCCACTGCCGTCCCGTGGGGTGACAGATCCCCGGGGTCGGGGCCACGATCACATAGCCGCCCTCACCCCGCGTCTCGGCGAGCACCTTGATCCGGTCGTCGGGGTTCGTGTGGAGCTCATCCATCGTCGCGGGTCGCCGGGCGACCTTCTCGTTCCCGGGAACCTCCCGGTCATAGATACGGTAGATGAAGTGCAGGCCGCCGTTGGGGGACTCTTCTGTGTACGCCGACGAGATCAGCTTCAGCCACGCGTCCAGGCAGCCCAACTCGGCGGCGGCGGTCTCGATCGCCATGAGCGAGTCCGGGTCACAGGCCCGGCCTTCCAGCTCCAGCATTTCCAGGTTCCCGGAGATCCGACCCATGATCAGGGCCAGTCCGTACTCGTGTCCGTTACCCCACCAGTGGTCCATCTCCCCGAACTCGGGAAGCCTGATCTGGTAGTCACCCCACTTCACCGCAGGGCGTTTCGTGCCCCCGGGGAGAATCGGAATGGTCGATACCCCTGCCTCGTGCCAGATCCTCGCGACCTGTGCTACGGTGGGGCCTGAGTTCATGTTTCCTCCTTGTCAGGGAAACATCCTGATCCTTAGGTTCTATTGGAACCAGGATCAACAGTTTCACAGTTTATGAGGGGCCACCGGAGGCGATGCCGGTGGCCCTCACTATAGGCCCGTTTGAGCCGACGGCCCAGTGATCGCCACCTAGAACGGCGGTTCGGCAGGTTGTGCCAAATTGGGGGCCGGAATGTTGTGGGTTTTACGCAACGAATCCAGGGTGGCGTTGTGCTCGTGCTGCTGGGCCAGCCGCTCCGTCACCTGCACCGGCTCCAAGGTCATCCCTTGCTGGGCGAACATCTGAATCACATCCCCCACGCTTGGTGGCGGTGGGAGTGTAGACTGAGGGGATGGATAATTTACCCCCGGAATGGGCGGGGACCCGAATCCAGCACCAGGTCCAGTACCGGGTCCAGCGTGAGTGGGACTGGATGGGACCACCGTGGGATATTCCTGCGATTGACCTCCCGCTGGCGAGGCGGGGGTGGCAAATCCACCAGCGGCTTCACCGTGAGGAGCAGTAGATGGAAATGGAGTTGTCTGCCACCCAGCGTTGGGCTCACTCGAATGATGACCTGGCAGACCGGATTGAACTGGCCGTCCAGGTGAAGTGGGAGGGGGACTGGCGAGTGGAGTTTGACCCGGTGCCGACGTTTGACCTCCCTGATGCGTCATGGCTGGGAGTGGAGCACCATTTCCAAACTGGGGGTAACTAGATGGTGAACCATGAGATTGAGTCGGCATGCTCGGCGGAGCTGAGGTCGGGGTGGGTCCTGGCACAAAGCCCCCTGGCCCTTGAGCCGTTGTGGGGTATGGGCCTGACGAGCCTGCCGAATACCCTGCTTGAAGCTCTTGCGGACCGCCTTGACGGCTGGTCTGCTGTGGCGCGGTCCGGGTGAAGTTCGGATTCCACTGACCCCAGGTGTGGGCCTTCTGACTCACCGAGGGGTCACCCATCACGTTCGTCACGGTGAACGGGTTTGGTGCCTGACCGCCGGAGAGTCGGATCACGATGGGTCCACGTCCGATGAACGGGCGCAACTTCCCGATGATGGAGCCGGCCCGCCACCAGTAGTTGTGCTCCACCAGCCCCCAGTGGGTGTTGTCGTCACTGGGTAGGTCCAGGTCCACGACGTCCACCATGATGGCGTCAGGGGCCTTGCCATCGGCCCGGGGCATGCCACCAGGGGCGTCGGGGATGTGCTCGTTCACGAAGACGATCAGGTTGTGGCCCTGGGCCGCCAGGTTCTTCGGAGTGAAGTGGGCCCTGCGGGGATCGGTTTCCTGTTGCTGTGGCTGATCAGAGTACGACTCGAACATGTTTCCTACTTTCCTGGGCATCCTTCGTCGGACGCTCCCTGTTCCAGTGACAACCTGAAGTTGTAGTACGGACAGTACCCACAGTCGTGTGACGGTTTCGCGTCCACCTGCTCCCACCGGTGCGGGTTGTTGATCACGTCCAGTTGGATCAGTTGATGCTCGATGATCGGGAGCTGGTCCAGGGACCGGAAGGCCCGGGCCCGGTCGTAGTCCTCGACCCAGGCGACCACGTCTTTCAGCCGTCCCGCGCGTGGATAGAATACCAAACCTACCTTGGTTACGGTATACCCAAGCAGCTCGTATCCCAGACCATAAATGTTTACTTGGTTAATGTACTTTTCCGGTGGTCCTTGTTTTATCACTTCCGTCATACGATCCTTGCCGGCTGACTTGTGGTCCACCACCCATCCCCGACCCACATGAAACAGGTCCCCGTGGCCGGTGAGTTGCTCCGTGAATGGCAACTCCACCTCGGTCCGCCAGTTATGGTCCCGGTGCGCGATGGCCCACCCTTTCACCGCCTGCTCCAACCACATGTGAATGCCCGTACCGACGATGGCGGGCCATGGATCGGCTCCCTCGTTGATGACCGGGATCCTGGCCATCCGCATCCCGATGGCCCGCTTGCAGCCACTGCTTATTTCCGAGGGCCCCAGGTTCGTCTGGAGCGTGCGGGGTGACCGGGAATCGGCCCACTTGATGATCTCCGTCATCTCGGCCTTCAACAGGTCCGCCTCGGGGCTGGAATTAGGGTCACCGAAATGTTCGAACATCATCCAGTGACTCTATTCCCCCCGTGTGACGAAACCTGTTTAGACTGATCATGTGGGTTTGTCGCTGGCGCAGAGAATGGCACGGTTGTCACGGCGGGAGCGCGTGGACATCCTGTCAAACCTGTCCGATGACGTTGTGCAAGAAATGCTCAATGGGGAATGGTGGTTCGTCGCACGCCCGGAACAGATCCCCCCCCAGGGCCAGGAGATGATCTACCTGTTCTGTGCCGGCCGTGGAGCGGGCAAGAGCAGGTCAGGCTCCGAATGGATCGTCGACCAGGTCCTCCGCCACCCGTTCGACCGCCAGGGCACCCCCACCGAGTGGCTGGTGGTGGCCGACACCCTGGCCGACGCCCGGACCATTAACACCGAAGGCCCGTCAGGGATCCTCAACGTGCTCCACCGGCGCGGCATCGACCACCGGTACAAGCAGGTGCCCCGGCCGATGATCCTGTTCCCGGACGGCGCCCGGATCTACATGGAAGGTGCCGACAACAAGGACACCGGCCGGGGCTACAACGCCGCTGGCGTGCTCTGTGACGAGATCGTCAAGTGGCGGTGGCCCTACGAGACCTGGTACGAGGGGCTGATGCCGTCCCTGCGGGCGGACCTGGTGGACGACCATCCCCGGGCGTTCGTCACCACCACCCCGAAGCCGATCAAGTTGCTTCAGGAGTGGATGTCCCGGCAGGACGGGACCGTACATGTCATTACAGGTTCAACGTTCGACAATGCCATCAATCTGTCCTCGCACGTGCTCCATGAGCTGAAGGTCCGGTATGCGGGCACTGCTCTCGGGGAACAGGAGCTCTATGGGAAACTTCTGGAGCTCTCCGGTGGTGGCCTGTTCAAGCGCATGGACATTGTCAACAACCGCCTCCAGGATTCGCCAGACGGTATCGTTTCTACTGTCGTAGGAATGGACCCGAACCTCACCGGCGAAGACGCTGAGACGGGGATCGTAGTGATGTGCAGGGATGCGGAAAATCACCTGTACATCCTAGCTGACCGTAGCGTTCAGGTTTCAGGACGAGCGGCAAGTCTTGCCGCATGGCGAGCTGTGGCGGAGTTCGGTGCGGATCTTCTGGTCTATGAGGAGAACCTGGGTAAACGGTTCCTGCAGGAAGTAATGCAGGACGCTTACAAGGAACTGTGTGATCAGGGATTGTTCCCACCCCGCACCACACCACCAATGAAGCCAGTTCACGCCAAGCACGGAAAAGCAACCCGGGCAGAACCAGTTGCCAACCGGGCGGAACAAGGAAAGTTGCACGTGGTGGGAGAGTGGGAAGAATTGGAGGACCAGATGGTTCTCTACGATCCGCTTTCCACCCGCGAATCCCCCGACCGGATGGACGCAATGGTCCACGCCGCCCTCATGCTTATGACCGGTGAGAAACGGCAAATGCGGATGGGCAACCCAGGTTCCTACACTTTGCCAAGGTCAGGTCTAGAATCTGATTACTACCGCGTCGGATTCTAAGGGCCTTATAGTAACCACATGATCGTCACTTGCCTTATCGTGGCCACAGTGGCGGTGACCCGACTGACCAGACTGCTCGTCACAGACAAACTGATGGTCGGGTACCGCCAGTTCATCGTGCGCAAGTGGGGCAAGGATTCGCTCGCTGCTTACTGGGCCCATTGCCCGTGGTGCACCTCTATGTGGGTGGCGCTTTTCGTGATGCCACCGGCCGTTTTCTGGCCCAACCAGTGGGTGCTCGCCGCCCTCTCCGTGCCGGCTGCCTCCATGGTGGCAGGACTCCTCCTCGATAAGGAGTAACCATGCCCCGACTGGGCCGGCAGCGGGTCCCCGACGTCACCCCACCGCCCCACGAAGCCCCCAAATCTTTGGTGGCGTCCGCCGCTCGCATCAAACTGGGCAACGCCGGCTGGTCCAAGTACCGGTTCGGCGATGATGGTTGGCAGCAGGAAGCGTGGCGTTTCTACGACACCATCGGTGAGCTTCGCTTCGCCGCCAACTGGATCGGTTCATGCTGCTCCAGAGTGCGTCTGTACATTGCGGAAGTAGATAAGAACGGACGCATTCAACAGGAGACTGAGAACAAGAAGGTCTCAGCCCTGGCGGACACCCTGTTCGGCAACCCGGCCGCCAAATCCGAAGCTCTCCGCATGATGGGTATCAACCTCACCGTCGCTGGCGACGTATACGTCGTAGGCCGCAGCGTAAGGGATGCCGAAAGCGACGAGTGGATGGTGATGTCCTGCTCGGAACTGAAGCGCATCAGTGCCCGAGGTGGCCCCTACTACGGGTTTGTGGACTCCGAAGGAAAGTTCCTCGGCGGGGACGAGAACAAACTCGATCCCGAGAACGACATCATCATCCGCATCTGGACCCCCCACCCGCGCCGTAACCTGTGGGCAGATTCCCCCACCAAGGGTGCCTTCGCGATGCTGTGGGAGATCGAGAAACTCACCCGGTACGTGTTCGCCCAGATCGATTCCCGCCTGGTGTCCGCCGGCCTGCTGTGGATCCCCAAGGAGGCGTCGTTCCCGGACCAGGACGGGGAACAGACCGGAGCGGTCGCCCTCACCGACCACCTGGTCCAGATGGGGTCGCTGTCGCTCAAAGGTGAAGGCACGGCGGCGGGTGTGGTTCCCACCATCGTGGAGATCCCCAACGAAGCCCTGGGCAAGGTGCAACTGACCCAGTTCATCAGCGAACTGTCCCAGCAGGCCCGGGAACTGCGCGAGGAAGCCCTGGCCCGGTTCGCCACCGCCATGGACATGCCACCAGAAATCCTGAAAGGGACCGGGGACACCAACCACTGGTCCAGTTGGCATGTGGAGGAGTCGGCGGTCAAGGTTCACATCGAGCCACTGCTGACCCGTATCTGTGACGGCCTGAACATCGGGTACCTGAAGGCGGCTCTCAAAGCCATCAACGTGGACCCCGACAAATACATGCTGTGGTACGACACGGCACCGTTGACGGTGCGGCCACAGAAGCTCCAGGACACCCACAACCTGTACAAGGACGGGATCGTGTCCCGGGAGGCGGTCATCCTCGCGGGGGACTACAAGCTCAGTGACATGCCCGACGAAGAGGAAGAGACCAAGCGGTTCGTCAAGGAACTAATGCTCCGGGACCCGAACCTGATCAACTCCCCGTCGATCCGGGAACTGGTCGGGCTCCCCGCCGACATGTTGCCGGCCCCCACCCAGAACGGTCAGGGTCCGCCCCCGCCACCGGCACCGCCCACCGGTATCGCTCCCACGGGTGCCCCGGTGCCGATCCCGGTCGGCTCCACCGCCGAGGGTGCACCCACCGAGGTGGCCCCACCGGTCGTCGCCGCCGCGTCGATCCCGCAGTGGGCCAACACCATGGTGGTCGCCAACGCGGTAACTCTGCGGGCAATGGAACTGGCCGGCAAGCGGTTGCTGACTTCAAGTAACCGGGGCCAACACAAGGAGACCAGCCCGCAGGAGCTACACACCAAGATCCGGGTCCTGGGTGTGGACCACGCCAAGCGGTTGCTCCATGGGGCCTGGGACATGCTGCCGTCACTGTCCACCCACCTGGATCCCAGTATCGACGCCATGGCCTTGCAGTCCACGCTGGAGACCTACTGCACGCAGATCCTGGTAGCCGGGGTGCCGCACGACGTCAACAACCTGGGTATCCGGCTGCGGGAGCGGGACCTCATCCATGAGCACGCGTGACAGCGACGAGGCCAGCCTCGGTGCCACGGTCACCGGGGCCCTGAAACGCTGGCTGGGTAAGGCCCGGGACGCGGTGATGGCCCCCTGGCGCCAGTACAAGATCTCCCCATCGCCGGTGGCGATCTTTACCACGCAGCAGGACTGGAACTCCGAGGTCGGCACCATTCTCACCGAGATCGGGAAGATCGGCGCCGGGGCCTGGTCACGGGCCAGTGACGTGCCGTTCGTTTCCCGGCACTCGTTCGTCGTGGCACAACTGGCCCAGACTGAGAACCTACTGGTCCGGATCCCGGACGAGATCTACAACCGGATCTTCGCCGTGATCACGGACGTGGTCAACAACGGTGGCGGCATACAGGAGGTCGCAGACGGAGTTGACGATGTTCTCTCCTGGACCGGCTCCGAAAACTGGCCAAGTCGTGCCAAAACCATCGCCACTACCGAGGTGACCCGGGCCTATGGTGGCGCTACAGTCGCAGCCGGCATGGAACAGTCGCGTGTAACCGGCAAATTGGTCTTCAAGGAATGGCTCACGGAAGCCGATCGCCACGTGCGGGCCACCCATCGAGCGACTAATCATCTGCGGGTTCCTCTCGCATCAGTTTTCCCTGTTGGTGAGGCGTATCTCCTCTATCCTGGGGATGCGTCTGGGCCACCGAACGAGGTCATCAACTGTCGGTGTGATCTACAGATTGTGGAGGGGTGACATGGACCCGAATCCGGGTAGAGGGATGCCCCTCCAGCTACAAAGATACTGGCTCCTTGGGAAAGGTGCGGCAAAGATTCGCTGGGACACTCCCGGTGATTTCTTGAGGTGTGTACGTGCGCTTCGGAGTAAGTTCCCTAAGAATCCCGAAGGTCTTTGTAACATCCTACACCAGAAGGCCACCGGAGGCCCCCCAGGTCACGGGCGCGGGGAACACAGTGCCCACACCGAGGAGGCTCTCACCCTCCTGGCGTCCCAGCCTGTCCTCGGCACCAACCTGTGGGCCGGACCCATGGCGCCCATCAACAAACCCACCGGCGAACCCAGCCAGGTACGGATGTTTGTGCCCGGTTCCATCAAGCACCGGGACCTGCCGTTGCCCCTCCGCCACCGACGTGTGGAGGGCATGGGGCACCAGGGGGCGGTCACTGTAGGCCGGATCCTGGGCCTCACCACCGGACCCGACGAAGGCGGCACCGACTGGGTGTACGCCTGGGGCGACTGGCTCGACTCCGAGATCATTCCCGAGGTCACCGAAGCCCGGTACCTCGTCGACCAGGGCGTCGCCGGTGCCAGCCTCGACCCCGGTGGTCGGGTGCGGGCCATGGTGGACCCGGAAACCGGCGCCCATCACATGATGGAGTACACGATGGGCGGCGCCACGCTGGTGGCGATCCCCGCCTTCTCGGCAACCCGGCTGTACAACCTCATTGATGGCGAGTGGCCCGACGATGATCCTGACATGGATGTTTCTGGGGACGAGTCTGACGATTGCGGGTGCGCTTCTGTTGTGGCGGGCGCTGCGGACACCTTCACGGTTAACCCGAATGGGTGGCGGGGTCTACCGCTCGCACCACGCGAGAGCGTCTTTGACAACGACGATGCGATCAAACGGATCTCGGCGTGGGCAAACGTGGAAGCAAAAGGAACGGATGTAGGAAAGCTGCGAAAGGCGTTCATGTGGCACGACAGCACCAAACCTGACGCGGACATCTCCACATATCGGCTCCCCGTCGGCGACATCGTCAACGGTCGCCTGACGCTCATCTACCACGCCATCTACGCGGCAGCCGCTCTCATTTCCGGTGCCCACGGTGGCCTTCCCGACATTCCTGACGAGGACAAGAACCAGTTGCGCACCGTCATTTCCGAGATCTACCCGGAGATGGCGAAAGCGTTCAATGACCAGTCGATCCGGGCACCGTGGGACCGGCCAGCAAACGTGGCCGCCCGCGAGGACGCCATGAGCATGCAGGAGGAGTACGCGGTGGCTGACAAGGAACCGTACGGGGACGTGACCTATGCGGACCCCGGCTACCAGGAAGACGGTAAGAAGCGGTACCCGCTCGACACGGAGGAACACATCCGGGCGGCGTGGACGTACATCAACCAGTCGGAGAACGCGGGTGCGTACAGTCCGGCACAGCTCAAGACGATCAAGGCGAAGATCTCGAAGGCGATGAAGAAACTCGGTGCCCAGGTGGAGGACTCCGGGGACTATTCCATGGCGTTCGGCTACCCGCTGGAGCCGCCACGGGCCTGGTTCGAGAACCCGGCGCTGACCGGGAAGACCCCGGTGACCGTGGATCCCAACGGGCACGTGTACGGGCACCTGGCCGCCTGGAACGAATGCCACCGTGACGTGGCGCAGAACTCCTGCGTGCTGGCACCCAAGTCGCGCAAGGAGTACGCACCGTTCCACCTGGGTCACGTGTTCACCGCCGAAGGTGACCGGGTGGACGTGGGCAAGATCGTCATGGATACCCGTCACGCCAGTGTGAACCTGCGGTACGCGGCGGCGGCCATCCACTACGACAACACCGGTGATGAGGTGGCGGTTGTCCGGGCCGGTGAGGACGAGTTCGGGATCTGGGTGTCTGGTTCGATGATCCCGGAGGCGAGCCCGGAGAAGGCCGCCAAGTTGCGTCGCTCGCCGCTGTCGGGTGACTGGCGGTCGGTGGACGGCAACCTGGAACTCACCGCCGCCCTGGCCGTCAACGTCCCCGCCTTCCCGGTGTACGCCATGGACGGGGACGAGCAGTTGGCTCTGGTGGCTGCCGGCATGGTGGCCGCTGTGGACGAAGAGGACCCGGACGAGCAGGAGATGCGGGCCTGGGAACTTCGGGAACTGCTGGACGAGGATGAGCGACTGGAGCAGCGGGACCGGGCACGTCGGTTCTCGCAACTGTTCGCCATGGACGGAGAGGCAGCACCAGAGGTGCCTGGCGAGGACCCGTTGTATGGGGCACAGGGAATGACCAGCCGGCAGTTGGACGCCTTGTTCTCGATCATCGAGGAACCAGGGGGAGGTACAGAAGATGGCAGCGAACCCGAACCCGTCCCGGCAGACGGACGCCCAGTGGTACCTGTGGGAGGAACTGCACCGGCTGGAGTCTAAGTCCCAGTTGGGCGGGATCTACGCGTTCAAAAGTGGGTACCACGGGACCAGGGACGACAACAAGAAGAACTGGCCCGGCAACTACTCCATTGTGGACTCCGAAGACAAGGGAGGTCCCAGTGATAAGTCAGGAGCCCTGGACTGGACGTTCCCGGACGCCCAGAGTGGCCGCTACGACACCATTATCAAATACACGAAACGACTTCTCGCTTCAGCTCAGGATCCCAAAGACACCCGGCTGTCTGGGTGGCGGGAGTTCTACGGGCAGGCGGACAAGGATACCCACGTAGAGGGGTGGGATTGTCGTTACTGCCTGCCGGCGACTTCCGATCCTTCCCACTTGTGGCATCTACATTTCTCAGAGGATAGAGACAAAGTCGAATCGTACGACAACAAAAACGCCCTATTGTCGGTACTGCGGGGCGAAACTTGGGAGGATTACATGTCCGGTCTCACGCCACAGCAGGCTGACAACCTCACTGCCATTGACAAGCGGCTCTACGGAATCTTCGACAATGAGCCCACCGTCACCTTCAAAACCGCTGACGGTGTGTCGCGTACCGAAACGAACAACAACTACGTGGTCCTCAAGGATCTACAGGACCGGATCGCAGTCCTGGAAGTGGGTGGCGTGGACGAGGACGCCCTCGCTCAGAAGGTTGCTACCCTGGTCGTGCAGCAGCTCGGGGGACTCGTCTACAAGCCAGAGGCAGCGTGACGTATGGCAGGTGTCGGGGATTCCTGGGGAACCGCAGAGGAGCTGCTGCACCCTCGTGACTCCCATGGCCGCTTCCGTTCTAGTTGGAAAATGTCGGCGGCGGCCGTCAAGAACATCCTCGGCATCCTGTCCTCTTTTCAGCCGCGCACCTTCGAAAGCGACGACCACGCCTCCAATTACCTGCGGGGAATTTCCCAGTCCCGCAGACCCAAATACGGTGCCAACGCCATTGACAAGTTGGTTCGCAACTTCGCCGAAATCAACGGCAAGCTTCGTAAAGGTGACAGCTCCGGGCCGGATATCAAAGCCATCGACGCCGAGATGGAACCCCTCCCGGACAACCTCATCCTCAGCCGCGTGGTGGGTCCGGAAGCATTCGGACTGACCCCGGAAAACATTTCCCAACTGGAGGAATACACTGGGAAACTGGTGGCCGACCGGGGCTACTCGTCCACCAACATCGGCACCCCACTGCCGCACCAGGCGGGACAGATCACCATGGTGATCGCCACCCCGAAAGGAACCCGGGCAGCCCTGTCGGGTTCGGGGAACAAGCCGTCCCGGGAGGTGTTCCTGGACCGGGAGCAGCCACTACGGATCACCAAAGTGGATTCCGACGGCCAGGGTGGCTTCTACGTGCTGGCCGTAGCCACCGAGAAGGGTTCCAAGGGGAACATCCGGTCTAAGAAGCTAGGTCCCGCAGCCAAAGCACCGGCCGTTTCCCCAGCGGAGGAGGCGGGGGTACCGCAGGCCGCACCCGTACCGGGCCCCCCAGCGCCTGTACCGCAGGCACCCAACCCGGAAGCCCCTCAGGCCCCGGCTCCGGGGGCGTTGGTGGTCCCGAAGAAGCAGGGACGGCCGGCCGGACCACCACCGGCTCCACGGTCAGACGGTCACGTGGCGGAGAATCTGGGTGGGCAGGGTCAGTCACGGGCTGAGGCTTCCGCTCCAAGTGCTCCGCGAGGAGCTGAAACGCCATCGCCAACAACTGAGACGCCTGAGCCAGCTCCTCATACACCTGGGCCAGAGGTGGCTCCTCAGGAGCCTTTCCGGGACGCATTCCGTAAAGCTAACATCAACGGACCGTCGTCCACGAGTCCCCGGCGTAAGGACTTCAACACCGCGTTCCTGGGTGCTTCTTCCGGAAAGCGGGAACCAACTTCCATTGTCGGGGAACTGGAAGATCGCATCTCCCTGTACGAGTCACAGTTGAAGGCCGACAAGGAGGATGGCACCGATTCCGGCACCCTACCCAAGGACATCGGCCAGCTTCAGCAACTGGCACAGTTCATCCGTAAGCACTTCGGGCTTGGTGGAGTTAAAGAGGAAAAGAAGGAACCAGCCAAGAAGGCTCCGGCCAAAAAGGTAGCTGCCCCTGCGAAAAAGGTGGACGCTCCGAAGGCGGCTCCCTCTACCCCAGAAGCCGCT
>Ga0307295_10000051_pt1 | contig 25950 bp, 19 predicted proteins | sample ER_DNA_152_FD_194481 | JGI IMG/M metagenome (GOLD analysis project Ga0307295, IMG submission 194481) | Bulk soil microbial communities from the East River watershed near Crested Butte, Colorado, United States - ER_DNA_152 | ecosystem: Environmental > Terrestrial > Soil > Floodplain | place...
AGCGAGATCAGACTCAGGTGGCTGACCGTGTGTCCGCCGATTTCGTGGCCGTTCGCCTTGAGCGTCTCGAGGTCCGCTCGAGTCAGGTGTCCGGGCAGGCCGATGAATGACGAGTTGATGTAGAAAGTCCCCACCATCCCATGCTTTTTGAGCAACCGCTGGGCAGTCATCTGATCCGCGGTGCCGTCATCGAACGTAAGGCTGACTGTCAGTGGATGTGTCGCGGACGCGGCAGCCGGAGGAGAAATTGTGAGCCCAGATCCCGTCACCATCCACACCAGGCCGAGGCAGCAGAGGAGGACGCCGCGCAGCCCAACTTGGCCCTCAGGCCGGTGGTTCGGTACTGCCTCAGTTGCCACCGCCTTCCCCTCTCGACCCATCTCCGATCGTTGTGGTTGGATCATCGATACGAGGCGTTGCCCCCAGAGTGCTCCCCAGCCGACGCAGGCGGATGCGGGAACCCGACAATCTGCGCTGCGGGTCGATGCGAACGCGGCGCCGGCAGTGCGTTCAGGTAGCGCCTTTCGGTTATGCTAGGCCCGAACATATGCGGGCGGACCGGACGGGGTCATCTGATGCGTCAAGCTGGTCGGTCCGTGGGACTCAGCTCGCGCCGCCTGTTTGGTCGCGTCGGCTGGCCGAATTCACTCCGACTCCAGCTCTGTGCAGCCGCCAAAGCGCACGCTATGCCAGTCACGATGCCCTGCTCGCTGCCAGGCACCCAGGTCAAAAACCACACGATCTGCATGGCTAGCAACGCAGTTATGACGCTTGGGTCCAACAGACCGGTGTCATGCGTCGGCGTGTGCCACAGGGCCCGCAACAGCCCGACAGTGAGTGCGAGGACGGCAACCAGGCCGGCCACTCCAGTCCGGATCATCGTTTCGATGTAAAAGTTGTGTGGGTGCGAGGTTTCGGCGATTCCCTTGATTTCGCGGGTGAAGCCGCTGCCAAATGGCTGGCCCACGACCCAGTTCGTGACGTCGTGTGACCAGGCCCCGACCAGCTCCGACCAGCCCTGGATACGCCAGTCGAGATTTCCTGTGCCCGACTTGATCAGGGGCTGGGCTCCCTCTTGGAGTCCGCCCAGATAGACGAAGGCAATGGCTGTCACCACCGCGCCGAGCGCAACCAGGATGATTGCACGACGCCCAAGGCGCCGGTCGCGGAGACCGAGGACGGCGACCCCAACCACGATCGCCAGCCAGACGGTCCGGCGGTTGAGTACCAGCACGAAGAGGAGGACTGCGACGCTCGTCCACCGAATCCAGCGCGCACGCTCGTCACGCAGCCACACGGGGATTGTCAGTATGAAGGCGCATGCGAGGAAGAAGGTATAGGCCCCATCGATTACGCGGATGGCGGCGTCCGCACCGTATTTTTCGGCGGGTACTCCCAGATCGATCCAAGCGAAGATCGCCAGCCAGCGTGCGCAGACGAGCAGCATCATGGGGACAGCCATCGCCAGCCAAATTCGGCCGATCCGGTCGTAGAGCTCGTCCGAGGGCGGGAAGGTTGCGAAATATAGTGCCACGCCGGCGAAGAACAAGTACTGGCGAAAATCGGCAATGCTTGACTGTGGACCAAAGGCTGCTACACCTCGGATCAGCGATATGGACAAGATGATTAAGAGGAGCACCAGCCAGCGGTGGAACCGGTCAAGGCGCCGCAGCCGCAGGAGCCGGGCCACAGCAGCAGCAAGAACGAGTGCGGACACTACGTCAGGGACGCCGACCCGGGTTTGCCCCGGAAGCACCAGCGACGGCACGGCGTCCTCATAGACGGCATTTACTACGACCGACCCGAGCACAAGCCCAGCGACCACGTCCGGCCGTTTGATCAGCCAATCGACCAGGAGGACGCCCAACCCGCCGGCCATTAGAAGTATCAGTCCCAGCAGAAACTGACTGGTCATGGTCGGACCTTCGCTGTTATTGCATGGCCTGGCGGTCCGAGGACGAGCGGCAGCCCGAATTGCAGCCCATTCGCGTCGCCTACCACACGGGCCACCGTGCGACGCATCCAAAGCTCGCGGCGAATGGCCGGGAACGCATGCAAGAGAAGATCGGCTCCGGACTTGCGCTGCTGCGCGTCGAGCCGGATCCATGGTGCCGACACGCTGGACCACAGCGTGCGGAACACGACCTCATAGGTACTCGCGTTCAAATAAGCGCCACTCCGCTTCACAATTACAACAGCGTCTTCCCCAATTATCAGCGCGTCGAGTGCCGGTGACCAGTTCTCGACGTAAGCGCACCAGCCTCGTGCCCAGTGTCACCCGGCAGTTGGGGTTCGGCACCTTTTTCGGCCTGATCGCGCATGGCAAGGACGCTGCCGGTCGGGTGGGGGCGGAGGCGAGCGGGGCTACGGCGCTCAGGTCACCGAGGCCGGCGACGGTGTTGTTCACGTGCCCGAGCACCTCGGCCGGCAGCGGTCGTCGCGCCTTGATCAACGTGGCCGGCGAGCGGACGGCCCCGGGTGATGACACGCGGCGCCACCCGTAGGGCCCCTGTACACCTGGACTCCAGGCGCGGTTTCACGAATCGGCTAGAAGCCGGTGCTGCGGATCAGGTCCGGCGTTGGCGGGATGATGTATCCGATGCGGGCCGAGAGGTCGCTGGCGTGCTCCCTCGCATTGGACAGCACCGCCACTCACCCTCTATTTCGATGATCCTCGCGCAAGCTTACGATGCGACCATGATGCCCATCCCGGCGTCGCGCGACGATTTCCAGCAGTGCAAGCTCCCAGTGCGCGCCGACGGAGCGCGGCTATGGGGACGGATTGCGCGAGGTACAAGGAGCGGGGGCGGCATCGAGCGGGCCACCGCCGAGTCGGAGCAGCGGACGTGAGCGAGCCTGAGGACACCGCGTCCGCAGGAGCGGACGGGCAGCACCCGAACCTGACCGCGCAGACCGCGTTCGGCCTGCGGTGGTTCTACCTATCCACTGTCACCATCATGGCGGCGAACCTCGCCTATACCGCGACCATCTCGCGGCTGCTGGAGCCGGCCACATTCGGCGTCATGGCCATGGCCAACCTGGTCGTGTTGTTTGCCCAGTTCTTCGCACGTATGGGGCTGGGGTCGGCGCTGGTGCAGAAGCCGGAACTGTCCGAGGAGGAGATCCGGGCCTCCTCCACGGCCGGCATCGTTATGGGCCTGGCCTGCCTGGCGGTGGTCTGGCTCCTGGCGCCCGCCATCGCCGTCCTGTTCCGGACGCCCACGCTCCCGCCCGTCCTCCGCGCGCTGGGCGTGTCATTCGTGTTCATGGGCTGGTCCATGACCAGCCTGGGCCTGCTGCGCCGCCAGCTCCGCTTCCGCATTCTCTCGGTCATCTCGATGGGTGCCTACGTCTTCGCCTACCTCGTCGTGGGCGTTGGCCTGGCCCTGCTCGGGGCCGGCGTGTGGAGCTTGGTGGCGGCCTCCTTGTCCTCCACAGCGGTCCAGGCGGTGTGGCAATACATCGTCGTGCGGCATCCTCTCCGACCAGTGCTCCGCTGGGAGCCGTACCGCGCGGTCTGCAGCTACGGGGTGCGCCTCGAGGGCGCCTACCTGATGAACTACATCGGCGGCAACCTGGACACCTTCACGGTGAGCCGCACGGCCAGCGCCGCAGTCCTCGGCCAGTACACCCGCGCGTACGCCCTGATCTTCCAGCCTCTCGGCAACTACCTGGCCCAGGCGCTCACTAGCGTGCTGTTCTCAACCCTCAGTCGCATCCAGCAGGACCTCGCCCGCCTGCGAAGCGCCTACCTCAGTGTCCTGTCGCTTGGCAACCTGATGCTGTTCCCGGTCTGTGCCGGAATAGCCGTTGCGGCGCAGGAGCTGGTCCAGGTCGTACTCGGCCCCCAATGGGGGCTGGCCGTGGGGCTGGTTCCCTGGTTCGCCCTCGCTGGTGGCTGCAACGTCGCCTCCCAGTTCACCCAGATGCTGGCGGACGCGCGCGCGGAACTAAACCGGTCGCTGGCTGTACAGACGGCCTACATCCTAGGGCTGGCCCTGCTCATCCTGCTCGCACTGCCGTTCCGGTCCCATGGAGTATGGGTGTTTGCCGCGGCGTTCGCCGCTGCGGAGACGTTCCGCTACCTCGGCTACCAGGCCCTCGCCCGGCGGGTGCTGAGGCTGCCGTGGAGGTGGGTGTGGCGGGCGCACACCCCGGCGGCGCTGGCCAGCGTCGGTGTGGCCCTGGCGATCGCGGCCACTAGGTGGGCCGTTAGCGGCCACGGCCCGGCAATCGTCGTCCTCGTGGCCGAGGTGGCCGCCGGAGGGCTTGCGCTGGCGCTCTTCATCCGGTTCAGCCCACTGCCGGCAGTCCGCGAGGAGCTATGGATGCGCCTCACCGCGGCTGGCGTGCTCGGCGATGCCGCCGGCGCGAGGTGGCGGCTGGCGTCGCTTGCCCTCGGGGACCCAAACCCAGCTGCTGCGCCGGGGCGGGACCGTGACTAGCATCCTCCTGCTCGGTGAGCTGTCGGACCCGCCGACGCCCGGCCAGGCGGTGTCGGTGCAGCTCAGCCATCGCGCCCCGGCGGTCGCTGGATCCGTGGTGGAGTCACCCGTTCCGGACAACACCGGCTGGCTCTCCACGGCGCGCAGCGCGCCGTCACGCCCGGCCAGTCCGCGGTGTCTTCCAGGGAGAGCGGGTGCTCGGCGGCGGGCGGATCGTGCGAGCGCTCAGATTCTCGGAGCAACCGGCTGAGCCTCTCTGCGAGGACTTCGCGCCAGCGCGATCTTCCTATCGAGGCACGAGAGGCCCCAGCATCGAGCCGATCCGATTTCGCGTTCGGTCGAGCTCAGCCGCCCACCAAGCGAGAACCTTCATCCTCCGGGCGCGCAGAGCGCGCTCGTCGGCGAGGAGCGCTCGTACCTCCTCGAGCCCGTCTTTCCAGGATTCATGAAAGATCCACGGCGGGTCGCCGAGGGGTTCCGTAGCCTCGAGGTAGCGCTCTCTGGTCGTGCCTCCGACAACCGGAATCGCCCCGCAGACCGACGCCTCGAAGTTCCGGAAGCAAAGGATGTTGGAGTTACCAGCTGGGCAGAGAACGAAGCTTGAGTTCCGGTAGACCTCCGCCATCTCGGCCGGATACAAACCTCCGATGAAGTGGGGGCCGATCTCGTCGAACGTCTTCAGCACGGCCCCCCTCTTGCCTTTTTTGACGCCCCCGACGAAAGACCAGGCGTATTGACGCTCTCTGTCACCGAGCGCCTCCATGATCTCCGGCGTGGTGCTCGGACCTTCGATCATTCCGACCATGTAACCGAGGGGAATCGGCTTGATGCTGCGGTGGTACGGGTAGGAATCGAAGTTGTACTGCCTCAACACCAGCGGATAATCCTTGAGGAACTTGATCCAAGCGGCGTCCCGCCCGTATTCGTCCGAGAGATGGAAGACGATCGTTGGCCTTGCGCGGCGGAGGCCTCGGGAAATGTCTTTCCTCCTGTAGTGGTTCCGGCTGCACACGACGATGTGACAAGGCTCCAGCTGGGAGGGGTGCTCGACGTGCGAATAGGCGACGTCGAACGGGGCCAGCACCTCCCTTATGAAATCGACCTCCCACAACACGAGGTCGTAGACGCTCGAGGGTACGCGTTCGATCCGGAAAGTGTCCGCCTGCGGGACGGGGTCTCGCGGCGCAATCCAGACCACGCGAAGCGGTCGGCTCAGCGGCGTGGGCTTGGCCCGTTCGCCACCAGTAACTGCCCGAACCACCTACAGAAGTCCCGACGCTGGCATGGACAAACCCTCGGCTGTGTGTTGGACGACCCCGCTCGTGGACGACCGGCGCTTCGGTGTCTCGGCGCCAGCGATGAGCGGACGCATCGTACCAGGGGCTCTTGCTCATGGACAACCGCAGGGCGGGCAGTCCGACGCGCGGTGGACAAGCGTCGGACTGCCCTGGTGACCTCAGGGCGTGCGCGTCCGCGGAGCGCGCCCGCCCCGTCACCTCCGCGTCCTCGCGCTCCCGGTAGAGCCACCTGCCCAGCACCGTCGCGAGGGGAGAGCCGGTCGCGCGCCTCCGCAAGCGAAGCGCGCGCCTACGGCACCCGAACCCCGCCGACTCCAGGTTCGACTTGGCGATCTCGAGCGTGGTGAGCGCGTCGTCGATCTACTGGCGGCTCACCAGCACAGAGTCGCGCGTAGCGCTACGAGGCGGTCGTAGTCACGCTGGGCGCAGCTCGTTGGTGTGCTGGTTGGTCTCCTGCCCCTCCGCCTGGCTGAGCGCGGCCTCGGCCCGCTGCACCGCGCCCTCGAGCTGCGCCGAGTCCAGGCCGCAGCAGCACCTGCCCGGTGGTCCGATAATTGGGCGGGCCGACGTCGTCACGGCCGCCGCGCTGCACGGCTCTGGTGATCGTGCAGGCATACTTCGTGGACAGGGTACTGACCGCGCCCCACGAGCTGATGCCGACCAGAAAGGGGCAGGAGGTGAAGTTTGGCATGCGACCAGAACGAAACTCTCGCGAGCGACCCCGACCGAGCTCAGTCAGCGTGATCGTACCCGCCTACAACGCCGCCGCGACGCTCGCCGAGCAGCTCCAGGCGCTCGCCGCCCAGCGATTCGACGGCGACTGGGAGCTGGTGATTGTCGACAACGGATCCAGCGACGGTACCGCGGATCTCGCCCGGCGCTACCGCCAGCGCTTCAAGGAGTTCACACTGGTCGACGGTGGGTCGCGGCGTGGGCACTCCGCCCCGCGCAGTGCCGGGGCGATCGCGGCTCGAGGCGAGCTCCTGGCCTACTGCGACGCGGACGACGTCGTCGCCCCCGGCTGGCTGCAGGCGATGGCCGACGCCGCCCGTTACTACGACCTGATCGGCGGGTGGCTGGACGTGCGACCCCTGAACGACGACGCGACGCGTGGCTGGCACCAGCCCTGGCCGAGAGACCGCCTGCGGTCGTGGCTGTTGCCCTACGCGGTGAGCGCCAACCTCGCCGTCTGGGCCGATGTGCTTCGCGACCTCGGCGGCTGGTCGAGCGAGTATGAGGCGGGTGGAGAGGACACCGAGCTCTCATGGCGCGCACAACTGGCCGGGTATCGGTTGGGCTTCGCGCCCGACGCCGTCGTCTATTACCGGTATCGATCCGGGCTCTGGGAAACGGCACGCCAGTCGTACGGTATCGGCGTCCACTGCGAGCAAATCCTTCGCGATTTCGCCGTCCTCCGGGACGGCACCCACCACGGCGATCGCCGCACGGCCGTCGATCAGGCTGACGACGGCGATGGAAGCGCGTTGGTTCGCGCGATCGGACGGGCCGCCTGGCTGGCGACCCGGCTCCCATACCTCGCCGCCTCACGTCGTCACCGTGGACAGTGGATCTCGGTCGCCGCCGAATACCTGGGAAGGCTCAACGGAGCCGTCCGCTATCGTCTGCTGGACCGGAGGCGCGCCCGATCGTGGACGGGTTGCCGCCTCAAATATGTACACGCCGCTCGGGTAGGCTACCGGCACCCAGGCTCGGCAGAGTGAGGCGAGGGGGCGAGAGGATGATCACTCGGACCTATAGACGACCACGGTGGAAATGGCTTCATACGGGGGCCGGTAGGACCGCCGTATGCGGCTGAGGCGACGCGGCGTTCAGCGTCGGGAACCACGCGTCCTTTGGCTGGCGATGGACGATACGGCACCGCACCCGTACCTCGTCGCATCGCTGCGCAAAGCGGGTATGGCCGTCCGCGACCTCCACTGGGCCATGTCCGAGAACGGCAAGCGATCCTTCGGCCGCTACGTGGAATTCGGCGACCGGGCCGGCCAAGAGCATCCGATGAGCGTCAAGCTGGTCAGCCCGCGCATGTTCCTCGAGCTCGCCCGCGCTCCCGAGGATGTCTTGATCAGCTATGAGCTCGGGCTGATCGGGCTGTACGCCGGCCTGTCCAAGTTGTTTCGGCCGCACAAGGTGGTCTCACTCGTCGAGGGGGATTACCGCCACCTCGGCCGCGCCGGCACAGCCCCCCTGAAGGTCATGGCCCGCCGCTTCACGGCGCGGTTCATCGATGTGTTCGTGGCCAACAATCCGCCGGCCAGGGAGTACCTGATCCGCACGCTGGACGTTCCGGAGGACAAGATCATCGTCGGCTGGTGGCTGGCGGGCATGCCAGCCGACCTCCCGGCGCGCCCGCTGGCCATAGCGGCGGTTCCCGAGGGGTCGCCGCTATTTGTCTGCGCCGGCCGGCTCATCCCTCAGAAGGGCATTGACCTGGTGATCCGTGCCCTGCCCATCTACCGGCGGCAGTTCGGCCCGTGCACTCTGTGGGTCATCGGAGAAGGTCCGGAGCGGGAGTCCCTGGTCCAGCTCAGCCGCCGGCTGGGCGTCGAGGCCATGGTGACGTTCCTCGGCACGGTCGACCATCAGGTCCTCAAGGGTGCCTTCCAGGCCTGCCAGGCGTTCGTGTTTCCGACCCTGCAGGACTTCGTCGGCCGCGTCGTCGTGGAGGCGTTGAGCGCGGGCGCGCCGGTGGTGGTGTCGCCGATGACGGGGGCGGTCGGCACGATCGTGCACGACGGTGTGAATGGGATTGTCGTAGACCCAAGGGACGCGTCGGCGCTGGCCGAGGCGATGCACCGCGCCGCAGACCCGGACACGTCGCGCGCTCTCCGCGATGGCGTGCGGCAAACTAGTGTCGCCCTTAGCCCGGAGGCAGTGACTGACGTGCTGCTGAGCGCGGTCGCGCGGGCGCAAGGCGGCCACGCCGTACAGGATGTGAGGTAGACGACCGGCCGAGGTCCACCATGGCCGACTAGACAGGGAGTCGCAGTGCAGATCGAGAAGATGCCAGTGGGCCAACCGCTCCACCTGCGCGTCGGCGAGCTCATCGAGGTGCGCAGCGAGGCTGAGATTCTGGCCACGCTCGACGAGAACGGTGAGCTGGATGGGCTGCCGTTTATGCCTGAGATGCTGGCCTGGTGCGGCCGGCGACTCAGGGTCGACAAGCTCGCACTGAAGCTTTGCGACACCATCGAATGGACGGGCATGTACCGCATCAGGGATGCCGTGCACCTGGAGATGTCTCGCTGTGACGGGCAGGCGCACGGTGGCTGCCAGGCGGGATGCAACGTCTACTGGAAGGAGGCATGGCTCAAGCGGGTCGAAGCGGGAGAATCACCATTGAACCCCGAGTCGAGTCCGATGGCGCCACGCTGCACGCTTGCCATGCTCACAGCGGCGACCCGCCGCTCCCAGGACCCCGCAGCACCGGGGGAGGAGCGGTACGCCTGTCAGGCCACGGAGCTGCGGCGAGCAGCACCGGAGCGCATCCCGTCCTGGGACGCCAGGCAGTACCTGCAGGACGTCCGCTCTGGCAACGCCGGTGCGCTCGCCACCACCCGCACCGTCTGGGTCGGCCTGTTCAACGAGTACCAGGATCTCAGCCGGCGGCTCCTCCCCCGGCCGTTGCGGATCAGGGACGGCAGGAGGTACCCGTTCATCGAAGGCACCCTCCACAAAACCCCGGCTGAGACGCTCGGCCTGCAGCCCGGCGAGCTGGTCCGGGTCAAGAGCAAGGAGGAGATCGTCAAGACTCTCGACACGGACAACGCCAACCGCGGCATGAAGTTCGACGGCGAGATGTTGATGTACTGCGGCCGGGAGGCACGGGTGTTGCGGCGGGTTGAGCAGATCATCGACGAGAAGACCGGGAGGATGCTGCGGTTCAGGACCCCCTGCATCGTCTTGGAGGACGTGACCTGCACCGGCGCCTACCACCGGCAGTGCCCGCGCGGGATCTACCCGTACTGGCGGGAGATCTGGCTGGAGCGGGTGGAGTGAGCCGTCGTCGTCTCAGCTCGCCTTTCGCCGCGCCCCGGCCGTCGCGGCCGCAAAGGCGACTCGTACTGGCAGCCACTTCGGCGACACACCTACGTCGCGGACGTCGGGCTGGTCGAACAGACGCAGTACCTCGCGCGCTTCGGCGCGGCGCCCTTGCCGCAGCCGGCGGTAAGCGCCGGCCAGGATGAACTGGTGGTACCAGTCGGCCTGCCAGCGTCGGATGGTGGGCTCGGGCACGACGCCGCTGGCTACCGCCCGATCGAAGATCTCTGCGTTGGCCTTGATAGTGCCGGAGTTCCACATGCCGGTCGTCGCCGCGGCCTCGTGAATGGTGTAGGCGCAAGTCGCCTGGGGCAGGCAGCGTACGCCGTAGCGGGAGAACAGCCGCACCCACATGTCGGTATCAGCGGGGCCGCCGATCGAGGTATCGAAGAGGCCCTCCTTCTCAATGGCGGTACGGCGTACCACGGCCGTAGGCTCGCGCACGAAGGAGGAGTTGCGCAGTAGCCGGCGCAGGGCTTCTTTTGGCTCCAGATACTGCTCGCGGCGGAACCGCTGCTCCCGCCGACGTACGCCATCTCCGTCGACGATCTGTACCCCGAACAGCAGTACTGCCTCGCCGGGTCCCGCCCGCCCGATGGATTGGAGCATCGCCTGGCCCGCGCCCGGCAGCAGGTAGTCGTCGTCGTCCAGCTGCATCACCCACTGGCCGTTAGAGATCTCGACGGCGCGATTCATGTTCTCCACCAAGGGCAGCGGCGGCCGGTTCCGCACATACCTGAGCCCGCCGGGCCAGCCTGTCATGAGCCGGTGGACAATCGCGCCGCTGGCGTCGTCGTCGGAGCCGTCGGATACCGCAACCTCGACCTGCGTCGCCACTGGCTCGAGCGCTCCTATTATGGAGCGGAGCGCGCGCTCCAACAGCTCCGGGCGATTGCGGGTCGGCATCGTGACAGCCAGCAGAGGCTGTGGCTCTGGCATGTGTATCCCCCTCGCGTGCGGGGCGGTGTCGTGAGTGCGCCCGGTGAGCACCTACACCGTAGTCAACAGCGTTGGATACCTGTCGACGGGCCAGCTATGGTTCGAAACGTCATGCTCATCGGTCGTCTTAGGCCTAGCCCGGTCGCCTCGCCACCGCTCGCACCGCCGCGGGCGATCTTCGTCGCCGTGGCGGCCCTTGTGGTGGGAATCCTCCTGGCGGCGCTGGTCTGGCACGCGACGAGGCTCCAGCCGGTTGACGCGTGGACGCTGCGCTGGCAGGAGATGGCCCTCATCCGCGCCGGCGGGGTGGCATCGATCGTCTCTGCGACGCTGACACCGGTGGTGGTCCTGACCATGGTGACCGGTGCCGTGCTCGGGTGGCGGGTTCAGCGGTGGGACTTGACACTGTTCGCCCTGGCCGCGCTTCCTGCCACCTACGCTGTGGAGGTCTTGCTCAAGCGGCTAGTGCACCGGCAGTGGGAGGGCGATCCGGCACTCATATTCCCTTCGGGTCACGCCGCGATGGCGACGGCCGTGGCCCTGACTGCCATACTGGCCGTCCGGGTTACGCACGTCGCCCGGCGCGCCCGAATGGCGGTCGCCTGCCTAACGATCGGCTACGCGCTTGTCATCGCCGTAGCGCGGCTTGTCGAGACGGTGCACCCGCTGACCGATGTGCTCGGGGGAGTCGCCACTGGTCTAGTGGTGACCCTGGGCGTGGCGCTTGCCCTCACGGCGTTATTTGGCTGGCGGCCTGATCGGGTGAGCTCCGATCCGGATGGATGACATGGTCGCCACCGGGAGTCGGCCACAACCGGTCGTAGGCGGCCATCAGAACCGGGGCCGAGTGCTCCCAGGCCAGGAGCGCCCGCACACGCTCACGGCCAGCCCGCCCCATCTGTTGTCGGCGGGTCGTGTCGTCCAGCAGCTCGCTGATTCTCTCCGCCAGTGCCCGCTCGCGATTGGGCTCTGCGAAGAGGGCCGCTGGCCCGGCCGATACACGGTGCTCGGTGAGGTCGTAGGCAACAATGGGCAGCCCGAAGAACATGTACTCCATGATCTTGTTCATCGTGCTCTTGTCTGACCAGTCGTTCTTGGGGTCCGGGTCGACGCCGAGGTCGGCCGAGGACAGGATGCGGCAGAGGTCGTCGTCACTCACCCGGCCGGTGAACGTGCACAGCTCGGCCACCCCGAGCTCCTCGGCATAGGCTTTGATGCTTGGCTGGTGGGGGCCGCCCCCGACCAGCACGCAGTGGACGTCATTGCGGCCCAGCTCGTCCTGGAGCAGCCGCATCGCCCGCACCAGATGTTCCACCCCATCCTGCTTGCAGATCTCACCCAGGTAGACGACCAGGTAGCGCCTGCCGTTGCGCCAGGTCACGTCGGGTGGGTACCGGGTCAGGCGCTCCAGATCGGGCCCGGACCGCACCACGTAGACGTCGGACGGTGCCATCCCGCCTCGCTCGATGGCGATCCGCCGATGGCTTTCGTTGGTCGTGATCACCAGGTCGGCCGTTTGGAAGGTCTTGCGCTCCAGAAACCGGAGGCCGGCCAGGGCCAGCCCGCCGGAGGAGCCGAACTTGGCCTGGTACATCTCGGGCGAGAGATCGTGGTGGTCGAATAGGAACCGCTTGCCGAACAGCTGCCAGAAGCGGCCGAGGAGCCAGTAAGTCTCTGGTGGGTTGCAGACGTGGAGCACGTCGAAGCCACGCCCGGCCACGGCCACTCGCAGCGATTTCATGGCCGTGCGCATAAAGCACCAGAGGAACTCGGCCACGAAGCCCATCGCACCCTTGGCGTCTACCGGCAGCCGGTACCGGTAGATGTGCACGCCCTCGAGTACCTCGAATGATCGGGTGAAGCCCTTGGCCTTGGGGCAGATAACGCTCACCTGGTAACCGGCTCTCGCCAAGGTGGTGGCCTCCAGCCATACCCGCCGGTCGAAGGGGACGGGCAGGTTCTGGACGACGATCAGAACCCGGCGGAGCCTACCAGCAGATGCCATCGTAACCATCCCCATCGCTGCGCCGGTCGACAACGCGGACGAGATCGACGACCCGCTGCCCGGGCCGGGGGCTCTCAGCGACATCCCGGAAGGCGGGGTCGTTGTTGCCAATCACCAGAGTGCGGGCGCGGTCGAGCACTTCGTCGATGCTGGAAACCATCAGGTCGGAGATGTGGGGGATCTGCTCGAGAATGTAGCTCTTGTTCGCGCCGACCAGCTTGGCCAGGTTGACGTTTGCGTCGTAGATGCTGACGTCGTAGCCCTTGCCGATCAGCCGCTCCACCACCTCGACCATCGGGCTCTCACGCAGATCGTCGGTGCCCGCCTTGAACGCAAGCCCCAGGATGCCAACCTGGCGGGCTCCGCCGTCGGCCACCAGCCGGAACGCCCGGTCGAGCTGCTGGGAGTTGCTTGGCAGGATTGCATTGAGTACCGGCAGGTCCAGATCCAGGGCGCGACCCTGGTAGCGCAGGGCCCGAACGTCCTTGGGCAGGCAGGACCCGCCGAAGGCGAAGCCGGGGCGCAGGTAGACCGGGGACAGGTTCAGCTTGGTATCGGCGCAGAAGATGTCCATGACCCGCTGGCCGTCCAGCCCTTGGGCCTTGGCCAAGCTGCCGATCTCGTTGGCGAACGTGACCTTAAGAGCGTGCCACGCGTTGTCGGCATATTTGACCATCTCGGCCAACTCCAGGTCGGTCTGGACCAGTGGTGCCCCGGGGCGCGCTGCGATAGGAGTGACCAGGTCGAGGACCGCCTCATCGACGGCGCCAACGACCACTTTGGGCGGCTCATGGTAGTCGCGGATGGCGGTGCCCTCGCGCAGGAACTCTGGGTACACCGCGACCGCTACCGGCAGGCCAGCGGCGCGCTCGAGCTCGGGCAGCAGCACCTGGCGGGTCGTGCCCGGCAGCACCGTGCTGCGGATCACTACGACGATGGGCGACCGCCGGCGCTGGATTGCCTGCCCGATGTCACCGGCCACCCGGCGCAGGTAGGTGAGATTGAGGCTGCCGTTGCCGTTGCTGGGCGTCCCGACGCAGACAAACGCGAGATCGGTCGCGCTGACCGCCGCATCGCAATCGGTCGTGGCGCATAGGCGGCCGGTGCGCACGCCTTCCTCAATGAGTTCGCCGAGCCCCGCCTCGATAACCGGCGCGTGGCCCTGGTTCAGTAGATCGACCTTGACTGGGTTTGTGTCGACGCCGAGTACGGTGTGGCCGTCGGCGGCCAGGCAGGCGGCCGAAACGGCGCCGACGTAGCCGAGGCCAAACACGCTGATCCTCATGATGTGCTCCCAGGGTGCAGCTGAAGGACGGTGGTCAATGCCTGGTTGCGGCCGATCCGGCCGGTCCCGAGCAGGGTGACCGTAGGCATACGCACGCCGAAGGATGGCGAGTACCAGCCCCCCGGCGGGTCCGTCTGGCCTTCAAGGCGCTGCCAGACCAACTCATCGGGCAGGGCCATGGTGACGGTTCGATGGCCGCAATCGGCGGGCCACTCCAGATTGGCCTGACCATCCTCCAGCGTGCAGGCGACCGCAGGGCCGAGGTGGAAGGCCAGGCGGCATTTATGGGCGCCGGCCGTTTCGAGGCGGTCCTCGATGACAAGCTGGCGCGCTCGCCGGTCCAGCCAGATGCTCCGGCGGTGAACAGCCGGCGGACGCAGGCGGCGGTAACCGTAGTGAGCGGCGCGCCATTCGGCCACCGGGCCGCCGTCCAGCCCAGCTGTACGCTCCAGAAGGGCTCGGGCGTGGCGAGTCCACAGGTGGGGGCCGGCAGCCACAGACTGGTCGACTCCGTCGACCTGCATAGTGTTGTGGGCCACAGTGGAGCGGAAATAGGAGCGCCAGGTCGGTTCGGCCCCGTAGCAGTACGTGCCCGGGTCGGCAAGCAGGTCGATTCCACCCACCCGGAATTCGATCGCCAGTGCATCGGCATGTGCATGGGCAGCGATAGACAGGTACCCGTGGGGGCCGTGGTCGGCCCGACACCACAGCTCGTCTTGCCTGCCATCGTGGTCACGAAGAATTGCCATGCCGGCGTCAGGGAATAGCGACGGCCGGTGGTTGGGCCGCGCCTCGCCAGCGAGCGGCCGACTCGCGAGCCGGGTCCACAGCGCGGTGCGCACGTCGCCTCCTGCCTCGATCGGCCACCAGGCGACCGGCCCGAAGAGCGCCGCCCCGGTGGCGAGCAGGGAGGCCCAGCGATCATAGTCGGGGCCATCCAGCAGCAGACCGTGGCCATCGTCACCATCGCCCTGGCGGGGCGGGCGTAGACACACGTCCACGACGGCGGCCAGAGCGTCGGTCATGCGCCGCAGGGTGTCCCAAGTGGGGCCGCCCAGCCGGTGACCGGCCAGCTCGCCCTCCAAGGCGGCTGCCAGACCCAGCTCAAGTGCGAAGCCGTGGTACTCGGTGGCCAGCTCGCGGTTCAGGCCGCAGGCGAAGGTCTGGCGTGGCAGCTCACGCTGGAGCGTGGCGGCAGCCGTCTCGCGCCAAGCGGTGCTCTCCGGGAACCAGGGGAACGCGCAGCTTGCGACGAACTGCCCGGCCATCTCGGCTAGAAGGTGGTTGTTGGCGGACGACCCGTGGCTGGGGAGCCGGGCCAGCCACTCCTGGTGGTGGCGGAGCTGCTGCAGGAAGCTGTGGTTGCCCTCAAACAGCGGTTCGGCCCCGCGCCAACCGTCCAGGAGCCGGCGGATCCAAACCCAGGACAGCAACCGGAGGCCGAGCTCGATGCCGCTGGTCCAGTGAATGCCGGACAGGAACGGGTTTGCGGCCCACCAAGAGAGGAGCTGGGTGGCAACGGCCTGGGCGTAGCGTTCATCGCCGTCGAGATAGTAGGCGGCCGCCAGCACCGTCAGGTGCTGGTGGCGGGACGGTTCCCACACCTGCTTGACGTCCCCGACCGTGGCCAGATCGCGGTAGTCGATGTCGAAGCAGTAGGTCCGATCAGGCGCGCGCCGGCCGGTGGTCGGGTCCAGGAACCAGTCCGGTGCTGGGACCATGTCGTCGCGCTCGCGGGCGAGCACCGGCCAGTGTCCCCCGAGCAGCCCGTCGGCGGCCTCCTTGAGCCGGATCCGGCCCTCCTCGGGGACGTCCCCGTCCGGGGGCAACCGGGCCGCGAAGGCTGGATTGGGGACCGGCGTGCCGGTCGGGTCGGCGGCGGCGTCAGTGACCTGACGCCCACGCCAGCCGCGCCTGGTTAGCTCGTCGCGGGTACGGCGGGCGATCTCAGCTGCCGACATACTGGCCAGCCGGTGCGCGTACCACCCAAACTTCATGTCCGGGAGCCTTCCTCATCCACCCGGCCGGCGTCCGCCCCGTCCTGCACGTCGCTGGCCACGGACTCCAGGCGGCGGCTGGCCAAGCTGCGGCGGGCGGCGAAGGTAGCCAGCGTGGTGGCCACCAGCGACTCCAAGGGGATGGGCATGGCGCGGGCCTCGGCGACGGCCATTACGAAGGCCTCGAGCTCCTGCTTCTGGCCCTTATCGATGCCGCTGCGGGACCGGCGAACTTGGCGGTGGCCACTCCGCCACAGCTCGGAACGTTGGAAGTTATGCAGCCGGGCTAGCTGCCGGTCCCCGGTCACCTGGAGCAACTCTTTGGGCGCGCGGGAGTCGCCGCCCGTCTGGTAGGCGATGGTGGCTACGGACCCGTCGGGATACAGCAGTGTGCTCGCGGTGTCGTCGGGATCGCCAGTGGCCGCGGCGAACACCGCGACCGGGTCCTGGTCAAGCCACCAGGAGACGGTGTCGATGAAGTGACACCCCTCGCCGACCAGGCGTGAGCCCTCTTCAGGCTGGGCGTACCAGCTACCCGCTTCCAGCCGCCCGGCATTGACGTCGTAACGGACTTGCATCGGACCCCGGCGGGCGCCGAAGTCGCCCTTGAGGTCGACCAGCAGCGGCGCGAAGCGGCGGTTGAAGCCGACCATCAGCCTGTCGTTTCCGCTGTCGCCGACAGCCGCCAGGATCGCCTGCATCTGGTCCGAGTCGACGGCCAGGGGCTTCTCGACGAACACCGCCTTGCCGGCTCGCAGAGCCTCGCAGACCATGGCCGCATGCGCGTGATGGCGTGTGGCGATCACCACCGCGTCGACTGCCTCGTCGTCCAGCAGGCCCCGGTAGTCGGTCGAGCAGCGCTCAAAGCCGAACCTGCGCTGGGCGTTAGTGGCCGATAGGCCGGTGGCAGTCGCCACCTCGATCAGTCGGACGTCGCTGCGGTTCTGCAGGTGCGGAAGGAGCATGCTGGTTGCGTAGTTGCCGGCCCCGATGACGCCGAGATGAACGACCGGTCGAGGGACGGGGCGGCTGGACGGGGCCGAGGTGGACAGCCGGCGTTGCAGCGACCCATTGGGCGAATAGCGGAACAGCAGGCCGACACCGCCTTGTTCGCCGCGCTGGATCCGCTCGTACGCGCCGACCGCATCGTCGAACGGCAGCACCGCCGAGACGAGCGGCTCGAGGTCCAGCCGTCCCTCGGCCACCAGATCCAGGAAGCAGGCCATGTTCCGCCGCTCGGTCCAGCGGACATACCCGATCGGATAGTCGACCCCACCCTCTTCGTAGGTCGGGTCGTAGCGTCCGGGGCCGTAGGAGCGAGAGAAGCGGACGTCCAGCTCCTTGGCGTAGTACTCGGTCCAGGGCAGATCGAGGCGGACTTTACCGATGTCGACGACCTGCGCCCGGTCACGCGCCAGCTCGACGGCGACCTCCACAGGCTGGTTGGTGTCGCCGCCGGCCGTCAGGAAGACGTGGTCGGCCCCGGCGCTGTCAGTGAGGGCGGCCAGCGTTGCCAGCACCGCGCCACGACCGGTCGGGTCGGGTGAGCGACAGGTGGCCGCGCCCATCCGCTCGGCTAGCTGGCACCGCTCAGGCGACGGGTCCAGGCCGACCACATTGACCCCTGCAGCCCGCAGGATCTGCGAGAGCAGTTGGCCAACCAGGCCGAGCCCGATAACGCAGGCGGTCTCTCCCAGCCGCGCCTCCGACTGTCGGTAGCCATGCATGGCGATGGCGCCGACGGCGGTAAATGCGGCGTGCTCAGAGGTGACGCTTTCCGGCACGGGGACACACAGGTTGTGTGGGACCCAGTTGTACTCGGCATGGAGGGCGTAGTTGTTGCCGGCGCAGGCCACCCGCTGACCGACAGCCAGATGCTCTACGCCGGCGCCCACCTCAATGACCGCGCCGCACAGCGAGTAGCCGAGCGGGGTGTAGGAGTCGAGCCGGTCGCTGACTTTCCGATAGGTGGCGCGCAGGCCCTGCTGGGACACCGACTGCATAACCTTTTTGACTTGGTCGGGCCGGGCGCGCGCCTTGCCGATAAGCGACAGCTTGCTCTCGTTGATCTTCATCATCTCGGTGCCCGTCGAGATGAGCGAAAACTCCGTACGCACCACCACGCCATCCGATCGCGCGGCCGGCACGGGGACCTCGAGCAGGGCCAACTCGCCGGACCTATAGTTTTGCGCGATCTGCTTCATCAGTCCTGACCTTGCTGTCGGTACCAGAGCTCGAGGGTCAGCAGCTGCCAGATCTCCTTGGACCGGTCGGCGGCACCGCGCCGGTCATCATCGATCATGGTCCGTACCATCTGCTTGTCGACCAGCCCGGATGTCACCATGCTCCCGCCGGCGACCAAGTCCTCGACCATGTCGGCCAGGTCGCGGCGGATCCAAGCTCGAAGCGGTGCGCTGAACAGCCCCTTGGGCCGGTACACGATCTCCCTGGGGAGCCAGGCCTCGGCCGCCTGCTTGAGGATCGCCTTGCGCTCCCGGCCGACGATCTTGGCGCTGCCGGGAACTGCGAACGCAGCCGCGGCCACCTCCTTGTCTACGTAGGGGACGCGGACCTCGGTCGATGCGGCCATGCTGGCCCGGTCGGTGTAGGCGAGGTTGAGGCCGGTGAGGAACATCCGGGTGTCGGTGTAGCACATCCGGTTCACCTGGTCGGCGGCCGGGCCCTCGTTGTAGACGGCGGCGTGCTCGTTGACCAGCTGATCGACTGCCGGCCACAGCTCGGGGTCGAGCAGCTGCTGCAGCTCACCGACGTCATAGTGGGTGTAGCTGCGGCGGAATGCCGCCTCCTCGGGTAGGTCCGCGAAGGACACGAAGCGCTTGGCCCAGCGCGCCGCGCGGTAGCCGCGACGCCGGCCGGCCACCGGAAGCCGGTCGACTGCCGGCGCGACAACCCTGTGGCGCAACACGCCGGGCAGCCGGCGATAGCGGGCAGCAAGCAAGGCCGCGTAGTGCTTGCGGTAGCCACCGAACAGCTCATCGGCGCCCATGCCCGACAGCAGAACCTTCACTCCCGCCTCTCTAGCCGCTCGGCAGATCAGGTAGGCGTTGATAGCGGCCGCGTCGCCGATCGGCTCGTCGAGTGCATGCACCATGCGTGGGAGCAGGTCGGCCACGTCGGGGGCAATCTCGACCTCGTGCAGCCTAATGCCGTGCCGAGCGGCCAGCTTGCGGGCGTAGCTCAGGTCGTCCGGCATCGCTTCCAGGCGCCGGTCCTCAGGCCGGAACGAGATCGTATAGCTGTCGATGTCGGGGTTCTGGCGGGCGGCCAGGACGGTGAGCAGGCTCGAGTCCAGCCCTCCCGACAGGAACGTGGATATCGGTACGTCGGCCACCAGGTGTGCGGCGACAGAATCCTCCAGCACGCCACGCAGCTCCTCCACGTCCACGTTCCGCGCGGGCGGCGTGGCGAACTCGGCGCGCGGGTCGAAGAACCGCTCCAGCCGTCGGCGGCCGTCGGGCCCGACCTGGAGCCAGCAGCCTGCTGGGAGCTTGTGGACGCCCTGGTAGACGCAGTGGTCCTCGGGGATCCAGTAGTACATTAGGGAGGCCACGATGGCGGTCTGGTCGATGGTCGGTCGCTCACCCAGCAGGGGCCGCAGACCCTTCAGCTCCGAGGCGAAAGCGATGCCGCGGTCTTGCGCCATCCAGAACAGAGGCTTTATCCCGAACTGGTCGCGCGCGAGGGTGAGAGTGCCCTCATATTCATCGAACAGCGCGAACGCGAACATTCCGCGCAGGCGGGGGAGGCTGGCCGGGCCCCACCGGCGCCACGCCTCCAGTAACACCTCAGTGTCGGAGTTGGTGCGGAAGCTGCTCCCGCTGATTTGCAGCTCAGCCCGCAGCTCCCGATAGTTGTAAATCTCTCCGCCGAACACCAGCGCCAGCCCGTCTTTGACGAATGGCTGATTTGCCGCGGCTGACAGATCGATGATCGACAGCCGGCGATGGCCGAACTGCACTCGACGAGCGTCGTCGGAGCTGCTCCAGGTGCCGTCGGCGTCCGGCCCGCGGTGAGCGATGGCGGCGGACATTGCGTCGAGCTGGCTGGCGCCGCTCGAGAGGTCGCAGATGCCGACGATCCCACACATATCCGCTCCGTCAGCTTGGAACCCGATCACAGGGCCACTGCATCTCAGCAGACCCCTGCCATGTGACTAGCGCCGCACCTCGTTAGCACGATGTACAGCACAGCGGCTCGCGGCCAGTTCTCGACGTGGAACAGATCGAGCCGGAACGCTTCCTTGGCGGACTCGAACTTGTAGACCGGCTCGGTCCCGTCGCAGGCTCGGTCGTCGGTCTGCCTGGCGCGTAACTTGTGAATCCGGAAGATCCGGATGTCCTTAGTCACCTGCTCCTGGTGGAACACGGCACGGCCGCGTGAGTTGAGGCGGTCCGCCAAGGCGATGATCGGCCACAAGGGCAGGTTATCAACAGGGTCGGCCAACGCCGCCACTAGGTCGCGGACCCGTTTGACGGCGTCTGATCTGCTGCTATACAGAACACCAGAACGCGATGACAGGCGCGTTATGCGCTCAGGCTGCCGGACTCCCGGCGGCCCCTCACTTGACCGAGATCTGCTTCTTGGCGAAACCAATCGATGGTTCGTAGCAAGCCTTCCTTGACATCAACCACCGGCTCCCACGACAGCGACGCCCGCGCGAGGGTGATATCAGGTTGCCGGACTGTGGGGTCGTCCTGCGGCCGGGGAACGAATTCAATTGGCGATGATGACGCCGTGAGATCGCGGATCAGCTCGGCGAGTTCGAGGACTGTGAATTCCCGCGGATTCCCGATGTTTATGGGACCGGCCAGATCCGAGTGGAGGAGCCGAACGACCCCTTCGATGAGGTCATCGACATAACAGACCGACCGTGTCTGGCTGCCGTTGCCGGCCACGGTGAGAGGCTGGCCAGATAATGCTTGTCGGATGAACGTCGGGATGGCCCGGCCATCGTCGGGGCGCATACGTGGACCGTACGTGTTAAAAATGCGAACGATTGCGGTATCAATCCCATGCGTGTTCCGGTAAGCCATGGTCAAGGCTTCGCCGAACCGTTTCGCCTCGTCGTAGACCCCCCTGGGGCCGACCGGATTTACGTTGCCCCAATAGCTTTCAGGTTGGGGATGGACGAGCGGGTCGCCGTAGCACTCAGATGTGGAGGCGAGCAGGAACCTGGCCCTCTTCTCTCTGGCCAGACCGAGGGCGTGGAATGTGCCGATTGAACCAACCTTGAGTGTGTGGATCGGCATCTGCAGGTAATCGATGGGTGACGCGGGCGACGCGAAATGGAGGACGGCGTCGAGGTCCCCGGACACGTGGACAAACTCTGTGACATCTGCACGCACGAGTCGAAAGCCGTCGCGTTGCAGAAGGTGTTCCACGTTACCGGAATTGCCAGTGGAGAAATTGTCGAGACAAATGAGGTCGTAGCCTTCATCCAAGAGGCGCTCACAGAGGTGCGATCCAAGAAAGCCAGTCCCTCCAGTCACTGCAGCACGTCGACGTTTCATGTGTTCCTACCCCCATACAACCAGCTTCTACGACCGCCGACAGAAACGCCGCCGGGTCTTGAGCTGAAGGCCTCGTTCGGCCAACCTGACTCAGCTCGGCGTATCGTACCTCGCGGGTAATTTTGTGGCTGCATCCGGGTAGTGCGGCACCCCAGTTGATTGGCGCCGTAGAGCTGTGAACAGACATGATCGAGATGCACGACCAAAGTTCCCTGTTGGCCGATATCACTTCTTTGATCTTGATGCGGTTGGCGCCTGACGCCTTTGTCACCGCCACGACCTCGTGGGACTGGGTATTGGGTTCGCCGCGCGCCGACGTTCTACCGCGCTCGAGAGCTGCCGCCCGCGCTCGGTGGAGGGCACCGCTCGCGCTCGCATCCTCAAGTGCAGTGTGTCAACGATGAGATCGGGCATGCGCCCAACGAGCGCGGCAAGGCAGGGGTTAAGTCAGGCCGATTGCGCCGCCAAGAGTGTGACGAGTGGACACACTCGACCCGATTGCCCCTGAGATCCCGAGGCTTGCCCCAACCCCCGCGCCAGGCTCCCCTCAGGTTGCTAGGCCACCTTCGTTGACGCGAAAGTGACGCACCGCATAACGTTCATCCAAACACCGTGGCGTCATAGGCGAGAACTCCTCCGACGGTCAGGTCCGAACCTTCCACTCCGATTTGAGGCACCTCAGCGGCCGAGGCATTGGTGCTCTCAGGAGTCGCTGATCACTCTCTATCATTTACTTGGATACCTTGGACCTTCTCAATTGCATCATCCAGCACTTGGGGGCGTCAGGATGCGATTCAAGAGTTGGTCGCCGCACGCTATGAGACAGGACCGCATGAGTTATCCCGTAGATGGATGGACTGAGGGGCCCGGCTTGCCGCAGTCCATATGGCGCTATAAGTGGCTCGTCGCCCTGCTTGTCTTGCTCGGGATGTTGATCGGCGCCTTAATCTCCGGCATCCAACCTGTACGTTACGAGGGCGTTGTGCGGATTTTTGTGGCTAGCGAGGAGGTGCCAGCGGGCAACTTCGGACGGACCGTGATGAGCCGCGCCCAGTTCATCCAAACGCCGATCGTGTTGGATCGGGTAGTTGCTCTTACGGAGAATCGGCTCACTCGCAAGGAGCTAGAGCAGCGGCTTACGGTGGAGCCCGCCGCCGATGCGGACTTCATTACGATTCGTGTCCTCGACACAACTCCCGAGAATGCCGCAGGCCTAGCTGACGCCGTTAACTTGGCGTACCGCCAGATGCTCCGTGAGCAGAGGCAAGAGGCCACAAAGCATACGATCGCAGAGCTTGAAGGGGTGCAGAGGCGCCTGGCCAGCGAGCTCGGGCAGATCCAGCAGCAGCGGAGAACTGGCGACTCTCCAGCCCTCCTGGCGGAGGAACGAGCCAAGAAACGTCAGATACAAGCCACCGCAGTCAAGCTCGAGCGAGCCTCAGCGGACACGGCCGGCCCTCCGCCGACCCTGCAGGACAAGGCCGCGGTGCCCGATGAGCCGGTTCAGCCGAAACCGGTGCGAGGAGGCGCTATCGGGGCCGTTGTCGGCCTGGTCATTGGGGTTGCACTCGCGTGGTGGTTGGCCGCTCGGCGCGTCAGGCCCGATCAAGTCCCCGTTGAATCTGAAGCCCACATTGACGAGGACTTCGAGGAGGCCATCGAGGTCCTGCAAGATCTCGTTGAGCACCCGCGCCGGGACGGGCCCGCACCCCATGCGGCATCAGACGGCACAGACACCTCATCGGACATCAAGGGGTCACCTGAACGGGTCCGCCTCGCCGAGGTCGATCACAACCGAGTGACGGCGTCAGTCCGCCAGGCGCTCAGCTCGCTGATCAATGATCATAATTTGCTGTACAGCCTGGCCGAGTGGCTTGAATCTCAGCACCGGGATTTCCCGCAGATCACAGCGGAACGGCTAAGAGATCGACTTTCTTTCGACCAGGTCGCCGTCCTGCTCAAAACCGACGAGGGGCTGGACCTAGCTGGTTATGTCGGCTGGCGCCCGGATGGAGTGGGATCGGTCGAGCACTATGAGGCAAGCATCCTCAACAGACTGGGCGGGAATGGAACGCGCCTGATCGGGCCCGCCGACCGCCGTAAGTTACTCAACGCCGGATTACTCGGAAACAAAGCCAAGACGATCGCCGCGGCGCCGCTAGAACATGAGGATGTCGCCTTCGGGGTCCTGCTTGTCGGCCGGGAAAAGCCGAACCCCGAACAGGAAAATGGAAGTTTTGACCGTGTTGGCTCGTTCGCTCGAAGCGTTGCGCCCGATCTTCATGCCTGGCTACTGCTGCGGGGCCTTCGTGAGCAACTGGCTTCCCGCGGCAAAGTGCAAGAGCCAGCCACGAGCCCTGTGGACTCGGAGTCGCCAGCTTCGCCTGACAGCGAACCTGCCTCGTCAGTTGATCAGCAGAACTGACACCAGAACGCAGCGCCACAGGCGCTGGCCGTGATCGACGGCCGACGGCGGCAGCACGCACTGCCGCGTGGGTTGGCTAGAGATCACTCAGGCATTTGTCCCTAGCGAGAGGACAGCCTTCGACGCTTGAAACGCTTCTGCGTAACGGCTCCGGCATTCCATACCGCGTATGCGCATGAGTGCAAGAAAAGTTTCATCATCCCACCAGTCCCGGAATCGCTGCGAAGGGTAGTGCTGATTCAACAGGGAGACCTTTCGCCGCCCCAGCTCAGGTGAGGTGGGCACATAGCAATTGGATCGCCCTAGGTCGCCATCCCACTTTGGAAGCTCGTAATGGAGTACAAGCGCGTCCCGCCAAACTGTCGAAACCATTGTGCCCAACAGCCGGTGGTCCTGATGCGCGTCGTCCATTCTCGGCGCAAAGACCACATCGACGTCTGGTAACCCAGCGGCAAACGCGTGGAGGATGTCCTTGACCTCGTTCCAATGCGCTGGGAGCCGCCCGTCTGGAAATTCGTGAAAAGTGGAAACGGAATCCCGAAGGAACGCCCGAGCCGCTGCTTCGGCCTCGGCACGCCGCTCGTGTGAACCGGTCAGGGTTAGCCAATGGCCCTCAACAGCGCCTCGTTCGGCGAGGGCTAGCAACGTAGCACCAGCAGCAACCTCGATGTCATCAGGATGGGCCGCTATGCAAACGATCTTGAGCGGGCCTCGCGGGAGGCTCAGCTGTCGCATCGAGTGTTAATTGCGGCGAGGAGGCTGTTTGTCGAACGCGACTGATCAGGCGACATAAAACGAATCTGTCGGTACCGGCAAGGTCCGCACGGGCGGGCGTACTGCGAACTCGCTACCCGACGGCTCCCACAATGCCCACGGACGGTTACCACTCCGATGCATCTCTTCCAGCGCCGCACGCTCCTTGAGCGTGTCCATCGGCGCCCAAAAGCCATCGAATCGTACAGCCCGGAACTTTCCCGCAAGAGCAGCTCGAGCGAATGCGTCTGTCACAAGATCGTCGCCCGGATTCAGGTAGTCGAAGATCGTTCTGCGTAGGATGAAATAGCCACCATTAATCCTCATGTCCATGTCGGCGACGGGGTCGATGCCGGTGAGCCGGCTGTCGCCGTCGATCTGCACCACATGGAAGGAGTCCTGGGGTGGCACCGCCAACAAGGATCCGACAGCATCGGTCTGCATGAAATCATCGATGAGGTCGTTCATCGGGGCATTTGTTAGAACGTCCCCGTAGTTCGCAAGGAAAACTTCGTCGTCACCGAGATAGTCACGAACGCGGCGCAGTCGTTCACCGATCGGCGTTTCAAAACCGGTATCGGCGAAGGTGATACGCCAGTCGCTAATGTCACTGGACAGCAATTCCACTCTCCGACCAGCATCGGACAGCACAAAATCATTGGAATGAGTTTCGTGGTAGTCCAGGAAATAGTCCTTGACCGAATGCGCGCCGAATCCCAGGCAAAGTATGAACTCGTTGTGCCCAAAATGCGCGTAGTAACGCATGATGTGCCACAGCACTGGCCTGGTGCCAATCGGCACCATGGGTTTGGGCACTGGTGCGTCACTTCCAGAACGCATCCGCATTCCGAGGCCACCACAGAATAAGACGACTTTCATGACATCCTTTCCCTTGTCGTCGCGACGGCCTGCCGCAATCGGCGCGGTTGGGCGAACTCTCGCATCGCAGGCGCGACCGGCCTTCCGACAAGCAGGCCGTCGGTGCTGCAGGCTTCAACTGCCCGCGCATAAACTTCCAGTGCCCCTGCCGTTGCCTCGATGGTCTGGTCAATATCAGCGTCTGTATGGGCGGCGGAAATCACTAAGGACTGACCGAGCACCCCCCGACGTAGCAACTCCTGGATGAAAAGGGTGCGAAAAGCCTGAGACGGCTGGCCATTGTGATCTTTGGTCGCAAAAACCAGGCACGAGGGGCGGCCGGGGAAAGAGACGT
>Ga0307295_10000057_pt1 | contig 23469 bp, 29 predicted proteins | sample ER_DNA_152_FD_194481 | JGI IMG/M metagenome (GOLD analysis project Ga0307295, IMG submission 194481) | Bulk soil microbial communities from the East River watershed near Crested Butte, Colorado, United States - ER_DNA_152 | ecosystem: Environmental > Terrestrial > Soil > Floodplain | place...
CGGTGGTAGTCGACTGGCCTGTCCCCAAAAGTCGGCGGCCAACACACCCGGGCGGGTCGGGATAGTTATCCCACATCGCCCGTCGATCGTTCGGATACGGGGATGCCCGGTCCTGGTCCTCGTTGCCACCTCGCCCTGGTCCAGTGATCCTCCCGTCGTTCGTTGGTGACCGCGGCGTGGCGCATGTGCCGGATGCCCGCCCTCGCTGCGTCGTACCACCGGCCTCGGTCACGGGGTGAGCCGAGCAGGGCGTAGGACTGGACACCCCAGCGCATGAGCGGGGACAGCTCGGCCAGGTCCGCCCACCGCTGTAGGTCGAGGCGGTCGACCAGGCGGTCGAGCTCGTCGAGCTGGTAGCCGCGCCAGGGCTGGTCGGACAGGCAGGACTGGCGGCCCAGCATGCGCCGGTCCTCGGCGATCTGGGCGGCACGCCGGCCGATGTAGGACTGGACCCGCAGGGTCACGTAGGCGCCGAGCTCGTAGCCCGAGTCCTCGCCGCCCCATGCGAGGCAGGCGTCGACGAAGTCGGAGAGGGCGGCGTCGATCAGGTCGGCCCGCCACCCCGGCGGGCAGGACCGCAGGGTCAGGTAGATGCGCCGGGTGACGAACTCGACGGGGTCCCCTAGCGCGGCGATGTGCTCGGCGAGGGACCCGACCGCGGGGGATTCACGCCGAGGCCGGGGGATTGTCCACCTCCCAGTGGTGACCGAAGATCGTGATGCCGCCGGGTTGGTAGGCGGCCAGGGCGATCCCCTCGGCCAGGTGGTTGAACGCCTCGGCCGACCCGGGCGCACCGTCGATCTTCACGGCGGGTTGATAGTCCTCGTCACCCGGCTTGCCGTGAGCGGCGTGCCACCTCGGGGCGTGGCGCTTGGACTTGTACAGGATGGCGTCGCCGTGGGAGGCCACCACGGCGGCGCAGGCCTGGGCGCGGGCGATGCGGTGCTCGGGCCGGGCCCGGCGCCACTTGAAGATCCAGAGCGGGACGGCGGCCTCGAGGGACACCGCCAGCGTCGAGCGGGCCATGGCCGCGCTATCGAGGTCGCGCTGGTTCACCATGGCCGCGACGTCGGAGCCGGCCGGCGAGCCCGGCGAGCCAGGCGCGAGCCCGTCGAGTAGTTGCACGGCGCGCAGGCGGGCCGGAGCTCGCAGCAGCGGGTACCGGCACGATGTACGTGACGACTGAGCGCAGGCACGTGATCGACCGTGGTCGCCCTCGCCGGGCACCGCCAGCAACGCACCTCTTCGGCCTTGAGCCGGGCCGACAAGGCACGATGCTCCCCCTCGTCGTAGGGCTTCACCGCGCCAGCACGGCGCCCTGGTCCTCGGCCTCGGACCGAGGGCGGGCCCGGTAGGCGGCGATGTACCGGGTGTTGGCCACCCGGCAGCGCGTGCACCGGCAGGGGTTCTCCCGGTGGTTGTACCGCGCCCTGGTCCCGTGCGGTGGGGGATCGATGGCGGCGGGTCGGCCTCGGGGCACCTCGTCGATCGTAGGGCGAGGGTGTGACAGGCGAGCGGATCCCGGCGGCGTGAGCGAGCTCGGCGCCGGCACGGCGGTGAGCGCCCGTTCACGGGCACGCCTCACCGCGTCCCTGGCCTTGGCCAGGGGAGCCTCGGGCGGCCCGATCAGTCGCGGTTGCTCGATCACACCTGAAGCCTATTTGCCCGATCGTGCAGGGCGTCAAGCGATCCACAGGCCCTGTCGCGCGGACCGCGCGACTACCGGCCACCCCTCTCCTCTGTCTTCTCCTCTGTCTTCTCCCTATAGGGGTGGTGCCCCAGCACCACCCTGAGGTGGTGCCCCAGCACCACCCTGAGGTGGTGCCCCAGCACCACCCTCACCTCGGCCTGTGGACGTCAGACAGGGGTGCCGCCATGCCCGGGATGACGTACATGAACGCCGGGCCCGTGGTCCCCTCGACGGGCCGGCGCCACAGCAGGAGCGCGGCCTCGAGGTCGCGGACGTCGCGGCACAGGTTCTGCACGTCGCGGCCGAGCTCGGCGGCCAGGGCGCCGAGGGTGAGCACTCGCGGGTGGATCTCGCCGTACTGGTTCGCGGCGAGGCAGAGCTCGGCCATGACCACCTGGTGGCGGGCCTGAAACGGCTGCGACTTGCCGTTGCGGCCTCGGTAGGTGGCCGCCCGGACGGCGGCGAGCACGGCCCGGGCCCGGGCCTGGGGGACCCGGTGGTTGCCTTCGCCGAGCTTCAGTTGCTCGGCGGTCGGGAGCGGCTCGGGCGCGAGGCCGCCTGTGTGGACCTGAAGATGGCGCGGGCTAGTCTTCACGGCAAGGTCATCTGCTTTCGCTTGGCGGCGTGGGTGGGGGACTGCTCTTTGCTCCGGCCCGGCGAGGGATGCACATACCTCTTGCCGGGCCGTTGCGCGTCTGGACATACGTGTTGTGTGTCATCCTGCCACGGTAGGTCGTTGTTACACGACGATGACGGGTCGTCGCCCTTCAGGGTGGCCTCAGCCGGGTCGGGGTGCGTGATCCGCCGATAATCCGGGTTATGACAAGACCCGGAAGGGTGAACAAGCACCGGGCGACAGGGCCCGCTAGCCTTGCGTTCACGCGCTCACTCCCCCCTCGGGCGGGCGCCGGTGGTCGGGCGCAGAGCATCCACCAGGAGCCCGAATCTGACACCACCGTCACCCGCCCGAGGGGTCGTCACACCCGTCAGTAGGACCGGGGCTACTGACCTACTGCACGCCGGTCGGACAGGCGTTCGATAGCGAGGCGGTCGGCGCGGACCCGGACCGACGGGTCGTTCCGGGCGAGCTCCAACAGGGCGAGGACGAGCAGTGAGGCGGGCACCTCGACGTCCACCGACCACCCCCGCAGGGCCCGGTGGTCCTCGGCGGGGATGTCGATCGTGAACCGCCGGGTCTCGCGCAGCGGGCGCGGCACCGGGGACGGGTGGGCGTGCATCACGGGGCGGTCGAGACCGTCGGCGTCCCTCACCGGGTCACCTCCTGGCCGCGGGCGGCGCGGGCGAGCACGGCGGTGGCCAGGCCGGCGTACTCGACGAGCACCCGGGCCGAGCCGAACGCGCGGCGCACCGCGCTGCGTTCGGGTACCCACGTCGCCGTCACCACCCGATCGCCGGGGTCCCCCACGTACGTGGTCAGGCCGAGCACGGGGAGCTGCCGGGTGAACATCGCCTCGACCACCTCGGAGGCGGCCGCCCGGGAGCGCAGGTCGACCCGGGTGAGGGCGATGAGCCAGTCGAGGTCGCGGCGGGCCCGCTCCCGGGTGACGGCGTCGACGAGGTCGGCCAGGCGGTCGAGGTCGGCCGGGTTCGGCGAGGTGGGCACGACGAGCAGGTCGGCCACGGCCAAGGCCGAGGCGAGCATGGGCCCGACCTGAGCGGCGCCGCTCGGGTCGTGAGGGGTGTCGATCACGGCGAGGTCGAACCCGTCGGCCAGGCCGGGCAGGCGCCGGGGCAGGTCGGGTTCATGGTGGGCGATCACCGGCAGGCGATCATGGGGCCAGTCGGCGGCCCGGGTCGCCCACGACAGGGCCGATCGGCCGGGGTCGGCGTCGATGAGGAGCGTCCGCCGGCCGAGGGCGGAGGCGTGAAGGGCGAGCTGTACAGCGGTCGTGGTCTTCCCGACGCCGCCCTTCACGTTGGCGGTAGCGATCGTGGTGGTCATACCCCCCACCGTACTGCAGTAGGTCAGTAGGACCGGACCTACTGCAGTAGGTACGATGGACCGTATGTCACGCATATCGAGTCCGGTCCTGCACGTCGAGGGTGAGACTGCCCTGGTGGCCTATGAGGTGACGCCGGCGGTGCCGGGGGTGCGGCGGTTTCACGTGTCGGTCCGTACCGACCCGTACGGGCCTGACCTGGTGACGTTCGTCGGGGGCCTGAACGACCTGCACGATTTTCTGCTCGGCCTGCACAACGTGCTGGTGGACGGGGGGTCGAGTCCGGACGGGCGGGCCGACCGCACGGTCCTGGTCCCGACCGAGGCGGCCGACCTCGACCGCCTGGGCGACGAGCTCGACGAGATACCCGAGGGCTACGGGTTCAGGGAGGGCCCGTTCGAGGACTAGTCGGGATCGGCCGGCCGCGCTCGTCCCGGGGGAGCCGGGCGATCCGCTCGGGCGTGGCCACGCTCATGAGCCGCCGCCGATTCGGGCGAGCTCGTCAGTGGCGCGGGCGAGGCACGCCGAGCACAGGTCGCCTTCGCCCGCCGGGTCGGGAACCCATGAACAGCCGCCCGGGCAGGGCGCCCACTCGGTGCACCCGCAGCGCCGGCAGTGCACGTCGTCGCGATCTTCATCGGTCATGGTGTCATCCATCCGTCGGGGTCGTGCCGGCCTCAGCCGGTCGTCGGTGACCTCGGGCCAGGCACGGAACGCGGCGGCGGCGCCGGGGTCGATGGTCTGGACCTCGACCACGGGTTGCTCGGCGGCGAGGGCCCCGGTGCGCAGGGCCAGGAGTTCGCCGCCCTGCAGGCGGCGGCGGACCCGGCGGCCATCGGCGGTGAGGACCTCGTACCAGTTGTCGCCGTCGTGCCACAGGAGATTGGCGGTGATGAACTGGGCGATGCGGTTGTCGATGAGCGCGCCGACGTTGGCGACGATGCGCTTGTGGTCGTCCTCGGTCATGTCGTCCTCCGGGGGTGGCGGGGGCCCGTAGAGGGGGGCCCGGTCGAGGTAGCCGGTGGGGTCGATGTTGACCCCGTTGTCCCATAGTTCGAGGTGGGCGTGGGACCCGGTCGAGGCGCCGGTCGAGCCGATGTAGGCGACCGTGGCCCCGGCGCTAACCCACCCGGAGTAGACCTCGTAGTTGACGTGGTGGAACGACTTGAACAGGTCGGGCCCGTTGGCGACCCACAGCCACTGGCCGGCGCCTCCGGGTTCGTTGCCGGTGGTGACGTGCCCGTCGAAGGGGGCGATCACGGGGGCGCCGGTGGGGGCGCCGTAGTCGACGCCTCGGTGGAACGACCCGGGGGCCCCGGTGATCGGGTCGTACCGGTACCCGTAGTTCGAGGTCTTCGGGTACGACTGCAGGAGCGGGAAGAACGTCAGCTCACGCATCGGTCACCTCATCGGGGGGACTGTCGCGGTCGTCGGGATCGCTGTCCCACCAGAGTCTCACGTCGAGGTGGAGGCCGCCGCGGCGGTGGCGCCAGACGGCGACGGCGATGGCCAGGGCGACGAGCCCGAGCGCGACCGCCGAGGCTCGGTCCACCGTTTCAGGTACGCCCGCCGGCGGCGATCCACCACACGGGGAACCCGCCGTTGAGGGCGGCGCCGTTCGCGTCGAACCCGTGAGCCTGGAACTGGGTCGGTGTGACGGTCGGATAGGGGACGATCAGGATCGTGGCGCCGACGCCGCACACCACGACGACGGTCACCGGTTTGCTCGCGTCGAACGCGACGGGGAACGTGACGACCCCGCCGACCCCGGCGGTGAACGTGACGTTGGCGATGCCGTGTTGGATCATCGGCACGTTGAGCGCGTCGGCGACGGTCTTGCCCCAGGCCGAGGTGATCACGGTGTTGGGGGTGGGCACGACGATCTTCGCCACGGTGTTCTCCTATCGGTGATCCCACACGGACTGGTCCCAGACCGCCGAGTCCCACCGGCTATAGCCCTGGACCTGCTCGCCGGGGGCGCACTTCAGGGTGACGGTCCACTGGTCGAGGCTGATGCTGTGGCCGATCCCGTCGACGGTGGCCAGGACCTCGAGGACCTGGCCGAACCGGTAGCGGATGAGCTCGACCCGGGAGCCGAGGTCCACGGCGTGGGCGAGGGCGAACCAGCCGTCGTCGTCGGTGGCCACCCCGTCGATCGGTGACACGGTGGTCTCGGCGTTCGATAGGCGGGCGAGCATGAACCCGGCGACGGTCGCCGACCAGGCGTCGGTCTGGTGGATGAGGTCGGTTCGTTGCGTGGAGCGGACCCCGTGGCGGGTCACCGAGGCCGGGTCGGTGACGGTTGCCGCGGTGCCCCCGACCCGGGCGACGGACACGACGTTCTTGACCTGGTCGCGGTCGGTGGCGATCGTGAACTGGATCGGGCAGAGCCCGTCGGTGGCGGGGTCGTCGGTGAACGTGGCGACGGGTTCGGTGAACTCGGCGGCCTGCAGGCCGTTGGGGTCGACATAGCGGATCACCCCGGCGGCGGTGCACCAGAACACCCCGCCGTCGGAATCGGCGGTGAGCCAGGCTTCCTCGAGGGCGCCTTTGGCCAGGGTCGTGGCCTGAAGGGTGGTGACGCCGGTGTCGAGGTCACGGTCGACGAGGGCGGGTACGGCGGCCTGGTCCATGATCCGGGTGAGGCGTGGGCCGGCGGTCTCGCCGCCGCCCTGGCTCGCCTGCTCCAACCCGTTCGCATCGCCGAGGAAGGACAGGGCGTCGGTGCAGGCGACTTGCACGGTGGATTCGCCGCCGTCGTCGGTCTCGGCCAGGGTCCGGACGAACCCGGTGTAGATCGGGCCGGCGTGGGTGGCGACCTGGACGGGGACGTCGGGGGCGAGGACGGGGCGGCCGAGGTCGGCGCCGTTGACGTCGATCGTGTTCCACGGCGAGTACACGCCGGTGGGGTTGTCGAGCTGGAAACTGGCGCGGGCGGGGGCGGCGTGGTCGAGGGGGCCGTTGCGGCCCCGTTCGATGGACACCCCGGAGCAGTCGCAGGAGGCGTCCACGAAGTTGTCGTAGTCGACGGCGTCCCATTGGTCCTGGTCCCAGCGGGCGATATCCCAGACGTCGCGGGCGGTCGGGAGGGCGAGGGTGACGTGCACGAGGTCGGCGGCCAGGGCGGTCCCGGCGGCCGGCGGTGGGATCGTGGGCCAGGCGATCACCGGACCGCCACCGACAGGGTACCCATCGGGGCCACATTGCGGGAGAACGAGGACACCTGGCGGGCGACGTCGTAGCCGTCGCTACCGGGGGGCATGACGATCGTGAGCGCCCCGAACGTCTGAAACCGGGGGATGTCGGGGACCTCGACGCGGTTGCCGCCGATGCCCGGGATCCAGTCGGGGACGGTCCATTCGAGCTTGCCGATGGTGTTGTTCCAGAGGTCGGCGATCGCGTTGAACGCGGCCTTGAACGGTTTGGTGATGAGGTCGGCGATCCCGGCGAGGGCGGTGTTGATGAGCCCGCCGACCTTGTTGAACAGGTCGAGGACGAAGTCGATGCCGACCTGAGCGATGTGTTTGAGGGCGTCGAACGCGCCGCCCCAGTCCCCGGTGATCACGCTGGTGACGAATTTGATGACGGATCCGATCACGTCCATGGCGAACCGGATGATGCCCATGATGATGTCGAACGCGGTGCGGGCACCCTCGGTGATCTCGTCGCCCCACTCCAACCAGAACGCGCCGATCCACTCGATGACCCCGCCGATGAAGTCGGCGACGGCCTTGACGCCGGTCATGATCTCGTCGCCCCACTCGGCCCAGAATGCCTTGATCGTGTCGGCGATCCACGTGATCACGGCGACGACGATCTTGATTTTGGTGGCGATCTCGGTGACCCACAGCTCGGCGATCCGCCCGACGATCGTCATGATCTCGTCGCCCCACTCGTTCCAGAACGAGCTGATGTTGGTGAGGACCTCGGTGACCAGGGTCTGCAGGTCGGTGAGGGACGGGCCGATCTGCTCCATGATCCGGGGCCAGTTCTCCTCGACCCACGCCACCAGGGACTCGATGCCGGGTAGCACCTTTTCGGTGAAGAACGTGGACAGGGTCCCGAGGACCGGGAGCAGTTTGGCGCCGATGGACTCCTTGAACTCGTCGAACCCGATTTGAGCCTTCTTCATGCCGCCGGCCGAGGTGTTGGCGGCGGCCTCACCCGCGCCCTTGAACGTGTCCTTCGCTTTGGCCAGGGTCTCCTCGAGTGACAGGGCTTTCCCGTCGGCGTCCTCGGTGGCGATCCCCAACTTGGACAGCCCGGCGAGGGAGCCGAGCTGTGCTTTGGCCAGGGCCTGGGTGACGGTGCCGAGGTCCTTTCCGGTACCGGCCGAGATGTCCGTCGCGAGGGCGAGCAGGTCCTGGGCCTTGGTCGTGTCCCCGGTGGCGGTGGCCAACGTGGCGAGCGCCGGGCGCAGCTCGTCGTCCGCCACGGCCGCGGCCTTGGACAGCGTTTCGATGTAGGTCTCGGCGCCGGCCACGGCCTCGTCCGAGGCGCCGGCGGCCTGCCGTAGCTGTTGGGCGAGCTGGGAGGCGGCGGCTTCGTCCTCCATGGCGGACTGGGCGAGGTCCCAGCCGACCATGGCGACGCCGGCGATCGCCGCCCCGGCGATGGCCGCGGGCCCGGCGATCCCGGCGAGGGCGCCGCCCATGGACTTGCCGGTATCGGCGATGGACCGTTCGGCCTTGTCGGAGGCGCGTTCGAGGTCGCTGCTGTCGCCGGTGAATTTGACGGCGATGTCGCGGTCAGCCACCGGGCTCGTCACCCCCCTTGGCCCAGCGGGCGGCGAGCTCGTCGAGGGTGCGAATGTATTCGCGGCGCAGGACCGGCAGCATGTGGCGGACGGTCGGCCAGAACCAGTAGCCGGACTTGCCGACCCACTCGGGGAACTGTTGGGTCTGCGGGCGGCGGCCGCCGCCGTGCTCGGACCCGAAGAAGATGTCGCCGGCGGTGACCCGCCGTTTGGACCTGGTGTTCGGCCGGACCCGTTTCGATCCGCCGGCGACGATCGTGGGCACCCGGTCCGACCGGCGTTTCACGGTCGGCGCGACGAGGGCGGCCTGGGGGGAGGCGGACCCGGCGGCGAGGATGAGGGCGGGGACGAGCTGGTCGGCGATCCCCCCGGCGGCCTGGCGCAACTCCTTGTTGGCTTCTTTGCCGTAGCGGTTGAACGCCCGCAACGTCTCGTTGAGCCCGGAGATTTTCACGTCGGCGTCGACGGAGCGGCCCGAAGCCGGGGGCCTGGTAGTCATCGCCGTTTGTTCCGTTCGGCTCGGGCCCGGCGGGCGCGGTCATTCAAGAGGGCGGCGGCGGTGGCGATCACCTCGGGGGGTTCGTCCCACCAGTCCCGCGGCGCCGTCCCCGTCGCGAGCGCGAGCTCGATCACGGTTCGTTCGACGGTGCCGCGCCGGTAGGGCGCACGGGGTCGTCCTCGACGATGGACCAGTCCTCCACCCGGTCCGTGAACTCCTCCAACGTGAGGGTGCTGTAGCCGTCGTGGTGGCGGAGGGCCTGGTGGGCGAACTTGAACAGGACCTCGTAGGCGGTGGTGCCGCCGGCGGCGAGGTCGTCGTCGAGGGACCGCCCCGCCGGCATGGTGGCCCGGAGCTTGAGGACGTCGCCGGGGCGGTTCGTGACCCGGACTTTGGTGTCGTCCACGGTGAGCTCGAACGTGAACGACAGGGACATGGCGCGGGCCATCAGGCGGCCCGCTTCTTCTCGTACCCGACCGTACGGTCGTCCTCGTCCTCGTCACCCTCGGGCCCGGCGGTGGTCGAGGTGGTGGTGCCGATCGGTGCGAACACCGGTTCGCCGTCGAGGCCGAGGCTGACGGACGCCTCGGCGATCTCGCCGGCGGTGCCACCGAACGGCCCGGGCTTGAGCCGTACCTGCCCGGTGGCCTGGGTGTCCTCCAGTGGCCATTCGACGGTGAAGTCCGCCAGGGCCCCGGCGTTCTCGGACAGGAACAGCGAGAGGCCTTGCGTGACGACGGGGGGGCCGGCGGATCCCTCGGTCCAGTTCTGGTCGTACTCCAATTCGAGGACCCACGTGGTCGTGCCGGTGACGGTCTTCTGACCGCACAATCGTTTGCGGATCTCCTCGGGGGTGTCGGGGGTGAGGGTGGCGGCGGTGACGTCGCAGGACACGTCGACCGCGGTACCGGTCCCCGTGGGCACGGTGAGGGTCAGGGTGACGTCGTCGAAGTAGTTGCCCATGGGGGTCAGTCTCCCGGGTCGTATTCGAGGGTGAGCGGGAAGGTGGCGGCGAGCATCGGCACGTTCGCGATCTCGGTGGGGGCGACCTCGCCGAGCGGGCCGACCTGCCCGACCCCCGCCGCGGTCAACGCGGTGCGGGCGCCGAGGTAGCCCGCCGCGATCGTGTCGAGGGTGGTGGCCAGGTCGAACCGGCCGCCCACCAACTGCACCGACCAGGTCACCTCGGGGCACCCGCCGATGCGGCGGTTCCCCCGCAACCACGGATTCGCGGGGCGCAGGATCACGGCGGGCGTGGCAGTCACCTCGGCCGGGGCGGGCTGGCCGGCGGTGACCACCAGGGCGGCGGCCTCGAACCCCGAACGGATCACCTCGAGTAACTCGGCGGTGGTCATGCGAACCCGAAGCTCGTGCGGTAGGGGTCGAGGTAGTGGTGCACGTGGGCGAGGAGGTCCTCGGGGAGGGCGGCACCGGTGTAGGCGTCGCCGCCCACCACCCCGCCCGGCGACGCCGGGTCGTGAAAGATACGGACCGCCAGGCTCACCAGGCCGGCGATCGCGGCGGGCCCGTCGGGTAGCAGGGTCGGGATGTCCTCGGGGCCGTAGAGGTATTGGCGGGCCACGGCGACGGCGGCCGCCGACGCGTCGGTGCAACGCGTCGGCGGCGTTCCCGTGGTCGGGAAACCGAGCACGGACGCGACCATTTCGGCGACGGCCTCGGCGAGCTCGGCGTCCGTCACCGGTCGGACCGCTCCGAGGCGCGCTTGCGGCTACCGGCCGAGGCGTCGGCGGCGACGACGTTGGACAGCACGACGATGCCGGTGGGGATGAACGCGGCGAACGCGCCCATGCCCCAGATGGCCACGTCCTCGCCGAGTTTCGGGATGACGGGGGCGGCGACGACGAACGGGCCGTCCTCCATCCACGCGGCGGCGGAGCGGTTGGACACGATGGCGGTGCCGGGGGCGAGGTCGGCGGCGAGCGTGACTTTCAGCCCGGAGATGTTCACGTCGAGGGTCGAGGCGGTGGCGGTGCCCGGCACGTTCTGGGTCCCGTAGGGGGAGGCGACCATGGCGGGCATGGAACCGAACGCGAGGAACACGTCGGTGGCGGCGAGGACCCACGAGGCCGGCGAACCCGTCGCCGTCTGCACCATGGCGGATGCCTGGAACACGGCGGCTTTCAGGGCCGAGCCGTCGGGGTCCGCGGCGGCGACGTCGTAGTCGACGGTCTGGTGGCCGGGCACGGCCGGCAGGACGTCGCCCACGACGTTGTCGGTGACGACCCCGTAGGCGGCGTTCAACACCCTGAGGTAGGCGTCGCGGTAGGCGGGCTGCGAGCGGCGGATGAGCTGCCACGAGATGTCGGATCCGCCGGCGTAGGTCTTGATGGGGACCGACGCTTTCAGGAACGAGACCTTGACGGAGGTGACGTCGGCTTTTTCGGTGAGTTGCTCGCCGACCAGGGCGTGGAGGTCGCCGTTGAAATAGGGCCAGTCGACCTCCATGCCGGACGGGGGGAGCGGCCGGGTGCCGATGGCGTTGATGACGGGGCGGCCCGTGTCGAGGATCCCGAAGATTTCGGAGAGCCAGGCGGGGGGGATGACCCCGGGGTTGTCGGTGGTGACCTGGTCGACGAACGCCCGGGCCACGGTGACCCGGTCGCGGTGGGACCGGTAGGCGTCCCGGAACAACAACGGCAGCTCATCCGAGCTCGACGCCCGGGCGGCCTCGTAGAACTCGAACGGGCCGCTGTAGCGGGCGAGGGGGTGGGTCGCGGGGCGGGCGACACGGCCGAGGGCCCGTTGCACCTCGCGGGCGATCACGGCCCGCGCCGCGGTCGGGGCCCCGGGGGCGGGGACGACGGGGTTGCCGTTGTCGCCGTCGTCGCCGTTATCGTCGCCGTCGTCGTCCTCGTCGGGCTCTTCGTCGCCGTCGGGCTCGTCGGGGGCGGCACGAACCGCCAGGACCTCGGCGCCGGCGTAGGCGCCCCGGTGCGGGAGCGTGAGTACGGCGACCCCGTCGAGTTGGATCCCGGAGCGGACGACGGACCCGGTGGCGGGTTCGGCCTCGAACTCGACGGAGAACGTGGCGCCGACGGTGCGGGCCAGGGCCCGGAGCTCCGCGGCGGCGGGGACGTCGGCCAGGACGACGGTGCCGTAGAGGCCGTCGTCGCGGGATTCGGCGCCGTCGAGGCGGCCGACGAGGGGGCCGCGGGTGAGGCGGCCGCGGGCGTCGACGGAGTGACCGGAGTAGACGGGGATCACGGTCCCGGCCGGGGCGGTCATGCCGCCGCGGGCGAAGGACTCGACGTAGCGGCCGGTGCCGTCGTCGACCTCGGCCTGGACTTCCCACGGGACGAGGCGCCCGGTGAGGGTGCCGGCGTCGTCGAGGTGCACGGGCTGCGCGGAGCGGCGGGCCAGGGTGGCGGTCGGGGCGGCCTCGATGACCGAGCGGGACAGGATCTTGGGTCGGGCCATCGTGGCCTCCGGGGTTGGGTTAGGCGCCCGGGGGGGCGTCGGTGAGGGTGGTGGCCGCCGCGGGGACCGTGGCGGGGGTCGGTGGCGGGGGATCCTCCATGGGGTCGAGCCCTTCGAGGTCGCGGACCTCGTCGACGGTCATCCACGGTTGACCGGCGAGGATCCCCGTGTACGCCTCGATCCGTGCCGCGAAGTCGGCCCGGACGAGCTCGGTCGTGTCGAACCGGCAGGTCTGCCCGCGGGGGGTGAGATCGTTGAACGCCGATTCGAACCGGTTCAGATAGGCGCCCAAACCGGTGGCCAACCACCGGCGGAACTCCCCCTCCACGGTGCTGTACGTGAGCGAGTCACCGGAGGCGACGTTGACCAGGGACGGGGGCATGAGGAACGCCCGGGCGATCTCCGCGTTGGCGGCGCCGATTGACTCGACCAACTGGGCCTCCAGCGGGGACACGCCGAGGGGGCCGATGTCGCCGTCGGCGTCGATCACCCCCGGCTCGTGACGGCCGCCGAGGGAGGTGATGAGGTCGGCCTTGATGCGTTGCGCTTGGCCGGGGTTGAGCCGTTGCTTCACCTTGACCACGAGCGACGGGTAGCCGGCTTCCCAGAACGAGCCGGCCATGGTCCAGAGCTGGGTCAGGTAGGCGACGGCCCCGGCCGCGTCCTGCAGGGGGGAGGTGCCGAGGCTTGCTTTGCGTTCGACGTGGAACGGGACCCAGATGGCTTCGAGGCCGGGGACCAGGTCGTGGCCGTTGTAGGTGACCGTGTCGAGGTCCCCGGTGACCGGGTCCCACGAGGCCGTCGCGTCGGCCGGATCCACGACCCGGACGGCGGCGGGGACCCCCGCCGCGTCCGTGTCGGTCACGATCAGCCAGGCGTAGCCGTAGCGGGTGAGGTTGTTGGCCAGGCGGTGGAACGTCAACCAGCGGGGTTCGAGCCGGTTCGGGCGGACCGTCAGCATCGGCTGCGTGGGCAGGGGCCGGCGGCCCCGGAGGGTGATGAGCGGGAGTTGGCCGATCGTGTCGGCGATCAGCCCCCGGCAGGCGACCACGACGGGGAGTTGCCAGGGGTCGAGCTCGGGGCCCCAGGTCCTGGCCGCGATGGCCTCGGTGATCGTGGCGGAGATGGCGGCGCCCGGGGCCACCTCCCCGGTACCGAGGAGGTGGCCTCCCGGCGGCGGTGCCGGCGGTACCGGTGGTGGCGGTAGAGGCGGCGGTGGGAAGGACCGGCCTCGGGTGAAGAGCGGCACCCTCCCGAGGGTGACGTAACCAGGAAGTCCCGTCCACCCGTCCGTGTGGCCCGCTCACGGGCCGCGGGGGTGGGACACGCCCGTTCACCCCCGCGGCCCGTGTAACAGCGCCTCAGCGCCCTGTGACACTAACTGTTGTTACACAGTATCCATGTTGAACCATCGTTAGGTTATCACGGGGGGTGTGCGAGTGCGGTCCTGTAGGGTCCAGGCGGCGAGGGCGGCGGCGATGAGCGGGCCGGCCGAGGGCTCCCGGCGGTCCCACAGCCAGGCACCCCCGGCCCGTGTTTGTCTGGCGGCGGCGACCGCGGCGGTGAACCGGTCGTCGTCGCGGTGGGTCATGGCGCCGGCGAGGATCCGGTCATGGGCGGCGCCGCACGCGGCGGCGACGTCGCGGGTGTTGAGCGGGGCGGGGACGGTGGGGAGCTCGTCGAGGTCGCGGCGCAGGGCGGCGACGGGGCCGCCGGCGTCCCAGGTGACGGCGAGGGGGTGGTGGGCGTCGACGAGCTCGGCCAGGCGCGCGGTGACCCACGGGCCGTGGGGGCGGTCCTCGACGACCTCGACGGTGACGGCCCCGGTGGGGGTGTGGCCGGCGGCGACGATCACGGACCGGTCGCGGTCGACGGTGGTCTCGACGGCGAACACCGGCCACCCGGTGAGGGTGGCGGCCGGGTCCAACGAGGCGGCCCACGCGTCCACGAGGGCCCGGTCGACGCGGGTCTCGGGCCACACGCCGAGGTACTCGCAGGCGAACGTGTCGGGCCGCATGACCTGGTGGTCGGCCCGGAGGGCGTCGAGGAGGACGTGGTGGCCGAGGCCGGGGTGCGCGGCGTACCAGGTGGCCTCGTCGTCGAGGTCGGCGCCGTCCGGCGCGGCGAACTCCACATAGGCGGTGCCCGTGCCCGTGTCGGCGATCGTGGCGGCGCGGCCGAGGTCGCGCCAGCGGATCAGCCATTCCGACGCCGCGTCACCGGCGCTCGAGGCGATCCACACTTGGCCGCCGTCGCCGGTGGCCATGGTGGGGAACATCCCGGCCTCGACGGCCTCGCCCTGGCCGGCGTCGAACTCCCGGGCCTCGTCGACCATGGCGAGGTTCGCGGCGAACGACCGCATCGCGTCGCCGTCGGGCGGGAGCAGCCGGAGGGTCGAGCCCACGCCGCGCCAACGGAACGACTCGGACCCGTTGGCGCGGCGCACGCTCAGGTAGCGACCGAGGGGGCTCTCCTCGACCCACGGGATCCAGTCGTCGCGCCACATCGCCGCCGCGGTCTCCCGGCGGTGACTCGCGTAGAACGCCTTGCGGTGCCGGTGTGTGCGTCCCGCATCCAAACCCTCGGCCAGGAGAAGCAAACTTTTCCCGGCCCGTCGGGGCACGATGACCACGACCCGCTGGTAGGCGAGCCTCCCGGTGGCCGGGTCGACCTCACCGGCCACATCCGCGAGGTGACGCTGCCACGGGATGAGCGGGCGGCCCAGCGCCCGGGCGATCTTGGCCACGCCCGACCCGCGGGTCGCCCGCTCAGGTCGGCGCCTCGTCGCCCATCGCGGCGAGCAGCTCGTCGAGCGAGGGTGCGCCGTCGTCGCCGGGGTCATGACCGACCAGTGTGTCGAGGACCGCCGAGTAGCGGGCGATCAGCGTGGCGCGGGTGTAGCGCGATTCGTCGTCGTCGTGGCATGCCTCGTCGAGCTCGTCGGCGGCCACGCGGGCCAGGGCGACGAGGGCGGCGTCCACGGGTTCGAGGTGGCCGAGGTCGCGCATCGCCCGGAGCGTCTCGTCGAGTCCCCGGCGAACCCGGCCGGTTCGCCGGCGTCTGGAACCGATCCCGGGCAATCGGGCCTGATCCGCACTCATTTGCGTGCATTCCTACATGCAATTTGTAACAGCGATTTAGGGTGCGGGTCCGAACGTGGAGAGAGAAAAACGACGGAGGCGGCGGTCGAACAGTCCACCGCCAAAAGTCGGCGCCGACTGCGAGCCGACAACTTGGTATAACTATCCCCGCTCATCGAACGATCGTTCGGAACTATGAGGGGGGTTGCTCACCCCTCGATCGGCGTCGACTACAGGATCCCGGGCCCGCTCCCACTCGGCCTCGAGCTCGGCCACCTGCCGCCGCGCCCACCACCCCGACCACACCGCACACCCCACCACCCCGACCAACAGCACGGCCAGGGCGAGGGCGCCGATCACCACGCCCTCGACGTGGGAGCGGGGCGCCGTGCCCGGCGGGCGAGGCGGGACCCGGTCGAGTAGTTGCACGCCGGGCAGGCGGGGCGCAGCTCGCAGCATCGGGTGCCGTGGCGGTGCTGATGGCGGGCGAGCGGGGGCACATGGTCCACGGTGCTCGCCCGGGCGGGACACCGCCAGCACTGCACCTCGACGGACTTGAGCCGAGCCGACAGGGCCCGGTGTTCGGGCTCGTCGTACGGTCTCACCCGATCAGACCGAGGGCGATCAGTTTCGCCCGCAGGTCGTTGACCAGGGCCATGGTCGTGGCCGGGTCGGTGGCCGCCGCCGGGGTGGCGGTGGGGCGCACCACGGGGGTGGCGCCGAAGAAGGCGAGCTTTTGCGTGGCCGCCGTGCCGATCCGGTTGCCGGTGGTCGTCCCACAGATGAAGACCAGTCCCTCGGCGAGACTTACTCCGGAGGGTAGGAATTCGAGCTGACGAATCCCGCTGATCAAGAATTTGATCGACGTATTGGAGCTGAATTGGCAGGCCGCAGGGCCGACGCCGAATTGCATCACGTTGGTGGCCGACACCGACGCGATGTGCAGGTCGGCGTCGCCGGCGGCGTTCCGAGAAACGATGCCCTGGTTGTTAGTCAGGCGGACTGTTCCCGTTGTCGCCGGTGTCGCGCCGAGGGCGATCGACGGCGCGTTCAGCGTGCCCGTCATCGTGTCGCCGCCGGTGTCGACGTACCGGTCGGTGAGGGTGACGGCGCCGGTGCGCCCGTCGACAGAGCTCACGGCGGTGGGGCCGGGCGGGCCGGCGGGACCGGGGTCACCCTCGGGCCCGGGCGGGCCGGCGGGCCCGGGTTCGCCCGGGGGCCCCGCGGGGCCGGGGGCCCCGGCGCGGGCGCCGATCACGGCGACGGTCTCGGCGGGGACGACGATCTCGGCCTCGATCATGGGTCGACCGTGACCTCGGGTTGGGCGTGGATCGTGCCGCTACAGAGCCGTTCGTCGAGCCCGGCGACGCGGTAGCGCAGGTCCCACGCGTGGATTTTCCCGGCGGCCAGTGCCCGGGTGCAGGCGGCGGCGAACAGCAGGTACACGACCCCGAGGGCGGCCTCGGTGGTGTCGAGGACAGGGGTGCACGTGAGCTCGTCGTCGCCGGGCTTGGGACGGACCTGGGCGAGCAGCTCGCCCGCGGAGAGATCCAGCGGGGCGCCGGCCGAGTCGAGGACGGTGAGCCGGATCACGGTGTCGTCGCCGCCGTACAGCTTCAGGTCGAGCCGTTGCGGGCGGGTGTCGAGCGAGCTCGTCATCGGGCGAGAACCTCGGCCTGGTCGTGGTGCTCGTCGAGGGCGGTCCGGGTTCGGTAGGCGGCGATGTACCGGGTGTTCGCTACGCGGCAGCGGGTGCATCGGCACGGGTCGGTGCGGTGGTTGTACCGGGCGCGCGTGCCATGCGGTGGGACGGGGGCGGCCGGTCGACCTCGGGGCACCTCCCCCACCGTAGGGCGGGGGTGTGACAGGGGAGCGGATCCCGGTGGTGTCAGCGAGCTCGGCGTCGGCACCGCTGTCAGCGCCTTTTCTCGCGCCCTTCTCACCGCCGCCCGAGCGGCGGCCAGCGGCTTGGCCGGTGGCGGCAGGAGAGGCGGTTGGCTGATCACACCTGAAGCCTATTTGCCCGATCGGGCACGGCGTCAACGTCTGATCCACAGGGCCTGTCGCGCGGACCGCGCGACTACAGGGGCCTGTCTCAGTAGTGGTCTCTTCTTTGGTCTCCCTATAGGGGTGATGCCCCAGCATCACCCTGGGGTGATGCCCCAGCATCACCCTGGGGTGATGCCCCAGCATCACCCTGGGCACGGCCCTGGGGATCACTCGGCGGCCCGGACGGGAGCCATCATCCCGGGGACCCAGTACACGTACAGCGGTCCCCGCGTTGCTGGCAGCGCGCGGCGCCACAGCAGTCCGGCAGTCTCGAGGTCGCGCAGGTCGGCGCAGACGTTGGTGTGCGTCCGGCCGAGGCGGTCGGCCAGGCGGCCCGCGGTCATGACCTCGGGGCGGACCTCGCCGTCGCGGTTGGCGAGCATGCAGAGCCAGGACATGACCTCGCGGTGACGCGCCTGGAACGCGTGGGCCCGGCCGTCGCGGCCTCGGTAGTGGCCGGCGAGGACGGCGTCGGCCACGGCGCGCTGGCGGGCCTGCACGGTCGGGTGGTTCGCCTCGACGAGGGTGAGTTGCTTAGCCGTGAGGTCGAGCGGCGGCGGTGCCGGGTCGGGGGTCGCGACGTTGCGGAGATGGGCGCGGCCGAGGCTAGGGTTCACCTCAGGTCACCTGCTTTCGATTGGCGTCGGTTGTAGGGACTGTTCTGGCACCGGCCCGGGGTCGAGGGATGACCATTCCCTCTCGACACCGGGCCGTTGCGCGTGTGCATCCTGACACGGTAGGTCGTTGTTACATCACCTTGCTGGCTCGGGGCCCTTCAGGGTTCCCTCAGCACGGTCGGGGTGGGTGATCCGCCGATAATCCCGGTTATGACGCGACCCCGAACCGGCCCCAAGCAGGCGCGGCCAGGGCCCGCTAACCTTGCTCTCACGCGCTCACTCCCCCCTCGGACGGGTGTATGTGGACCGGGCGCAGAGCATCCACTAGGAGCCCGTTTCTGACACCACCGTCACCCGCCCGAGGGGGTTTGCGGGCTGAATGCAGCCCATCATCACGGCTGACTACTGACTACTGACGGGCTGATCGTGCCTCCCACTGGTCGGCGGCGATGTGCTCGACCCGGGCCCGTATCGCCGGGTCGTTGATGGCCAGATCGACCAGGGTCATGACGAGCAGCGAGGCCGGCACCTGGCGGTCGAGGGCCCAGAGCCGGAGCATCGTGTGATTGTCCGGGGGCAGGTCCATGGTGAAGCGCTTGGGTCGCCGCGGGACGGGGTCGGGGGCAGGGCGGGTCGAGGCCGGGATCGTCGGGCGTTGCGTGTCGCGGCTCATGCCGGGGCCACCGTGGTCCCGAGGGCCCGGGCGAGGACGGCGGTGGCTAGGCCGGCGTACTCGTCGAGCACGGTGGACGTCCCGAATGCGTCCTCGACGGCGGCCCGCTCGGGAACCCACGTCGAGGTGGCGTGCCCGTCGGCCAGGGCGGAGGGCACCGCGATCGGCAGGACCGGCAGGTCGCGGTTCACCATGAGCTCGACGACCTCGGCCGCGATTGTCCTTCTACGCAGGTCGACCCGGGTGAGGGCCACGAGCCAGTCGACGGGGCCGAGACCACGTTGCTGGCGGTCGAGCTGGCCGACGTCGAGCGCGGCCAGCAGGTCCTCCATGCGGTCGAGGTCGGCACCGTCGGGCGAGGTCGGCACCACCACCAGGTCGGCCGCGACAATGGCGGAGATCATCACCACCCCGGCGTGGTGCCGGCCGGCCGGGTCGTGCGGCGTGTCGATGACGGCGAGGTCGCAGTCATAGGCCAGGGCTGGCACGGCTCGTTCGAGGTCGGCCCGCCAGTACCCCTCCACGGGCACCACCTCGGTCGGCCAGTCCCCGGCCCGGGTCGCCCACGACAGGGTCGAGCGCGACGGGTCGGCGTCGATAAGCATGGTCCGGCGGCCGGTGGCACCGGCGTGCAGGGCGAGCTGCACGGCGGTCGTCGACTTCCCGACACCGCCCTTGACATGGGCAACACTGATAACAGTAGTCATCCGAACAGCCTAGCTGATGGCTGAGGGCTGATAGGCTGATGGTATGACCTATGTCGATCGGCCGTCCGTCCAAGTCCGCGGTGTCACCACGCTTCACGCCTATGAGGTGCCGCCCATCGACGACGACCCCGACCGGCGCCGGTTCCACGTCGATGTCCGAGGCGGCACCTACGGGCCGTCGCAACTACTGTTCGCCGGCGCCATGGATGACCTGCACGACTTCTTCCTGGGTCTGCACAACGTCCTGTCGGACGCGGCGGAGACGGGGGACGGGCGGGCCGAGCGGGTGGTGTTGCGGCCGACCGAGGCGGTCGACTTCCCCGATTCAGTCGACTAGCGGCCAGGCGCGCACGGCGTCGGCCTGGGCTTGGGCGAGGCGGGTGACGTCGATGGCGGGCTGTTCGGCGATGGCGGCGCCGGTGCGGAGGGCGACGAGCTCGCCGGGGGCGAGGCGGCGGCGGACCCGGTGGCCGTCGCCGTCGGTGACGACCTCGAATGCGAGGTCGCCGTCGGTCCAGAGCAGGCTCGCGGTGAGGAACTGGGCGATGCGGTTGTCGAGCAGGGCGCCGACGTTGGCCATGATCCTGTTGTGGTCGTCGTCGGTCATGTCGGGTTCCTCCGGTGGGGGGCGGGTGCCGGGCCACCGCCCGGCCTCGATCACCTCGTAGGCGTCGGCGGTGAAGTCGACGGGCGAGGACCAGGAGCCCTCGCGGTGCTCTTCGAGGTGGAGGTGGGGTGCCTGGGTGCCGGTGTTGCCGACCTCGGCGATGGGGGTACCGGCGGCCAACCAGACCCCGGCCGGGCCCGTCACCCGATTCAGGTGAAACATCTTCCAGCGGGTGCCGTTGTCGCCGGCGAACCACAGCCACCGCCCGGCGGTGTGGCCGCCCTCGGGGGTGTAGGGGCCGTCGTCGCCGGCGTTGGAGATGTGCCCGTCGACGGGCGCGAACAGGGGGGTGCCGATTTCGATGCCGTCGGTGGTGCCCCAGTCGACGCCCTTGTGATTGCGGCCGTCGCCGTAGGGCGAGGTGATGATCACCCGTCCCCCGGAGAGGTCGTACTCGGCGAGCGGCGCCACCGTCAGGCGGGACACCCCGTCACCGTACCGTCACCGGTCCTCGCCGTCACCGGCCTCGCCCCGCTCGCCCCACCAGACCCGCAGGTCCACCCGGATCCCGCCGCGGGCGTGGCGCCAGGCGGCGCCGGCGAGGACGACGGCCAGGGCGACGAGGACGACGGCGACCGCGGCGGCGGCGTCCACATCACGCGGCCCGGGTGACCCGGATGAACGAGGGCTGGTACTGGCCGAGGCCGCCGGTGCCGGCGAACACGTTGCCGTTGCCGCCGTTCACGGTGGCGGCGAACGTGTACTGGTGGGACCCCGCCGTCGGGGTGATTCGCCGGGTGAGGTGTACGGGCGCGATGAAGACACCGGCGGCCGGGGTCTGGACGGTGGCCAGGCGACCGATCGACACCCCGTCCTGGTAGAGCCAGAGCATGACGTTGGCGCCGGCGACGGCGGCGGGCACGACGGCCGGGGCGAAGCACTCGACGATGACGGGGGTGGCGCCGTCGTAGGTGACGGCGGGTCCGATCACGACGGCGTCGGCCGAGGCCTCGACGCCGACGGTGACCAGCTTGGTGGCGGTGGACTGGGTGTAGGCGAGCTCGTGGGGGATGATCGCGTTGAGGGCGTCGGCCACGGACTTGCCCCAGGCCGAGGTGATGACGGTGTTCGGGGTCGGCACGACGATCGGCACGACGGTCTCCTATCGGTGGTCCCAGACGGATTGATCCCAGACGGCCGAGTCCCACCGGGAGTAGCCCTGGACCTGCTCGCCGGGGGCGCACTTGAGGGTGACGGTCCACTGGTCGAGGCTGATGTTGTGGCCGATGCCGTCGACGGTGGCCAACACCTCCAGCACCTGGCCGAACCGGTAGCGGATGAGCTCGACCCGGGAGCCGAGGTCGACGGCGTGGGCGAGGTCGAACCAGTCCTCGTCGTCGGTGGCGACCCCGTCGATCGGTGAGACGGTGGTCTCGGCGTTGGCCAGGCGGGCGAGCATGAACCCGGCGACGGTCGCGGACCAGGCGTCGGACTGGTGGATGAGGTCGGTTCGTTGGGTGGACCGGACCCCGTGGCGGGTCACGGACAGGGCGTCGGTGACGGTCTGGGCGGTGCCGCCGACCCGGGCCACGGACACGACGTTCTTGACCTGGTCGCGGTCGGTGGCGATCGTGAATTGGATCGGGCACAGACCGTCGGCGTCGGGATCGTCGGTGAATGTGGCGATCGGTTCGGTGAACTCGGGGGCCTGCAGGCCGGTGGGGTCGACGTAGCGGATGACACCGCCGGCGGTGCACCAGAACACCCCGCCGTCCGAGTCGGCGGTGAGCCAGGCTTCCTCGAGGGCGCCCTTGGCCAGGGTCGTTGCCTGCAGGGTGGCGACGCCGGTGTCGAGGTCGCTGTCGACGACGGCGGGCACGGCGGCCTGGTTCATGATCCGGGCGAGGCGGGCGCCGGCGAGCTCGCCGCCGCCCTGGCTCGCCTGCTCGAGGCCGTTGGCGTCGCCGAGGAATGACAGGGCGTCGGTGCAGGCGAGCTGGACGGTGGATTCGCCGCCGTCGTCGGTCTCGGTGATCGTGCGCACGAACCCGGTGTAGAGCGGGCCGGCGTGGGTGGCGACCTGGACGGGGATGTCGGGGCCGAGGACGGGGCGGCCGAGGTCGGCGCCGTTGGCGTCGAGGGTGTTCCACGGGGAGTAGACGCCGGTCGGGTTGTCGAGTTGGAACGAGGCGCGGGCGGGGGCGGCGTGGTCGAGGGGCCCGTTGCGGCCCCGCTCGATGGACACCCCGGAGCAGTCGCAGGAGGCGTCGATGAAGTTGTCGTAGTCGACGGCGTCCCACCGGTCCTGGTCCCAGCGGGCCCGGTCCCAGACGTCCTGCGCGGTCGGTAGGGCGAGGGTGACGTGCACGAGGTCGGCGGCGAGGGCGGTGCCGCCGGTGGGTGGCGGGATCGGCGGCCACGCGATCATCGGACCGCCACCGTCAGGGTGCCCATGGGGGCGACGTTGCGGGAGAACGAGGTGACCTGGCGGGCGACGTCGTAGCCGTCCGATCCCGGGGGCATGACGATCGTGAGCGCGCCCATGGTTGCGAACCGGGGGATGTCGGGCACGTCGATCCGGTTGCCGCCGAGGCCCGGGATCCAGTCGGGGAACGTGAAATTGAGGGCGCCGATCGTGTTGTTCCAGAGATCGGCGATCGCGTTGAACGCGATCTTGAAGGGCTTGGTGATGAGGTCGGCGACGCCGGACAGGGCGTCGCGGATGAGCCCCCCGATCCGGCCCATCAGGTCGAGGACGAAGTCGACCCCGCCGCGCACGATGGACTTGACGGCGTCCCAGGCGCCGCCCCAGTCGCCGGTGATCACCGCGGTGATGAACTTGATGATGGATCCGATGGTGTCCATCGCGAACCGGATGATCGACATGATGATGTCGAACGCGGTACGGGCACCCTCGGTGATCTCGTCGCCCCACTCGAGCCAGAACTCGCCGATCCAGGTGACGACCCCGTTGATGAAGTCGGCGACGGACTTGACGCCGGCCATGATCTCGTCGCCCCACTCGGCCCAGAACGCCTTGATGGTGTCGGCGATCCACGTGATGATCGCGATCGCGATCTTGATCTTGGTGACGATCTCGGTGACCCAGAGCTCGGCGATCCGCCCGACCAGGGCCATGATCTCGTCGCCCCACTCGGTCCAGAACGAGCTGATGTTGGTGAGGACCTCGGACACCAGGGTCTGCAGCTCGGTGAGCGACGGTTGAATCTCGGCCATGATCCGGGGCCAGTTCTCCTCGACCCACGCGACCAGCGACTCGATCCCCGGGAGCACCTTCTCGGTGAAGAACGTCGACAGGGTGCCCAGGACCGGCAGGAGCTTGGCGCCGATGGACTCCTTGAATTCGTCGAACCCGATCTGAGCTGTCTTCA
>Ga0307295_10000059_pt1 | contig 22988 bp, 24 predicted proteins | sample ER_DNA_152_FD_194481 | JGI IMG/M metagenome (GOLD analysis project Ga0307295, IMG submission 194481) | Bulk soil microbial communities from the East River watershed near Crested Butte, Colorado, United States - ER_DNA_152 | ecosystem: Environmental > Terrestrial > Soil > Floodplain | place...
CGTTGCGCAAGGCCTTGCCGAGAGCGTACCGACGCACCCGTCGGTCGTTCGCGGTGAATGCACCCTCCTTGAAGACCGGGTGCGAGAAGAGATTCGTCGTCACCATCTCGACGCCCATGCCGGTGCGGTCCAGGGCAGCCCGGAAGCGCTTGAGCGTCTCCTCGCGCGTGCTCTCGTCCGGGAGCAGGTCGTCGTCGTGGAAGGTGACCGCGGCGGCACCGAGGTCGGTCAGCTGCTCCACGGCCTCTACCGAGTCGAGCGGCGGGCGGGCCGCCGGCCCGAACACGTCGACACCCTGCCACCCCACCGTCCACAGCCCGAAGCTGAACCGGTCCTCCTTGCGCGGCGAGTACTCGTTCATGCAACCTCCTCAGTGTCCTGCCAGGTGCGCAGCTCGGAGCTCACGGCGACCGCCTCAAGCACCCGCTGCACCTGGTACCCCTCGTCGAACGACGGCGACGGGTTGACGCCTTCGTCGATGGCCCTGACCAGGTCGACGACCTGGTGGGAGAACGCGTGCTCGTAGCCCAGCAGGTGCCCGGGCGGCCACCACGCTCCGACGTAGGGGTGGTCGGGCTCGGTCACGAGGATCCGGCGGAAACCAGCCGTGACGACGTCCTCCTCCGCATCGAAGAAGTTCAGCACGTTCATGTCCTCGAAGTCGAACGCCAGGCTGCCCCTGGCACCGTTCACCTCGATGCGGATGGCGTTCTTGCGTCCGGTGGCGAAGCGGGTGGCCTCGAAGACGCCCATGGCTCCGCTCGTGAACCGCGCGAGGAAGCTGGCCGCGTCATCGACGGTGACGGCGCCGCGCTGAGTGGCGTCTGCCGTCCCGGACAGACCCGAGTGGGCGGTCGGAAGCGGGCGCTCCGTGACGAACGTGTCGAGGTAGCCGGATACCTCGGCCACCTGGTCACCGGTGATGAACTGGGTGAGGTCAACGATGTGGGCGCCGATGTCGCCGAGCGCACCGTGGCCGGCGCGCTCCTTCACCAGCCGCCAGGACAGCGGTGCCTCGGGATCGGCGATCCAGTCCTGCAGGTACTGCGCGCGGACGTGGCGAACCTGGCCGATGCGGCCCGCGCGAACCAGCTCGCGAGCCAGCGCGATGGCGGGAACGCGGCGGTAGGTGAAGCCGACCATGCTGCGCACGCCGGACCGCTCCGCCTTGTCCGCCGCCTCGGCCATCGACCGGGCTTCGTCGACGGTGTTGGCGAGGGGCTTCTCACAGAGGACGTGCTTGCCGGCCTCGAGCGCGGCGAGCGCGATCTCCGCGTGGGTGTCGCCGGGGGTGCAGACGTCGACGAGGTCGATGTCGTCGCGCGCGACGACGGCCCGCCAGTCCGTCGCGGCCTCAGCCCAACCCAGGCGTTCGGCGGCGGCGCCGGTGCGGCCGGCATCGGTCCCGCACACGACGGCCATGACCACGTCGCGCGGCAGCTCGAAGAAGCGCGGTGCCGACCGCCAGGCCTGTGAGTGGGCGGCGCCCATGAAGGCGTGCCCGATCATCGCTACGCGTAGCGGGGTGCCGCGCCTTTGCGTCATCGCATCTCCCTGGGGTTGGTGGCCGACCCGATGTGGTTCGGCCGGGTGGTACGCGGTCAGGTCGCCGGTGTCGGCGAACCGGCGGCTGCCGGGTCAGGCGTGCCGGAAGTCGGTCCAGCCGGGCAGGTCCCACGGCCGGGCCAGGACCTCGCCTAGGCGCACCTGAAGGTCGTCGCCGTCGGGCAGCGGGCCGACCCGGCCCCCGGGACGCGAGTAGATACGGCACCCCAGGGCTGGCGCGGCCGGCGACGGGAACAGATCCCGGCCTCCGACCTGGAAGGTAGGAGACCCCGGGAACTGCCGCTCAGTGGCCTGGTCGTCGTCGTCAACGCGAACCCGGCGCACCACGACATCGGAGCGGGTCAGGCTGCCGAGGGCAGACCGGAGAAGGCGCTCGGCGTCGTCGTGCGAGGGGCAGCCCTCCCACCAGAGCAGCTCCACCCGCCACTTCACCGAACAACCGGCTGGCGACGTGTCCGGCCTGTCTACCGGACGGCCCTCGAGGACGGCGTCGAGCGCGTCGCGGACCCAGTCTGCGCGGCGCTCGGGCTCGTCGAAGTCGCCGTCGGGCGCGCCGTGGTATCGGACGACGCGGTCGCGGTCGACGACGAACACCTCGGGGGTCGCCGTCGCCCCCCAGCGCTGCGCCTGCTCCTGGAGCCCGTCGACGAGCACGTCGCCGACGAGCTCGCCGTTCCCAACGCGGCGAGCGAGCGCCTCGGGCCGGTCAGCGGGCTGGGCGTCCGGGTCGTTGCTGAAGACCTGCACCGTCCGGACCCCTCGAGCGGAGTAGTCGCGGGCGAGCTCCTGGATCCGGTCATGCCACGCCAGAGCGTACGGGCAGCCGCTCGACGTGAAGACGACGACCGTGGCCGCGCTCGTCCCCGGGTCCACCGTCACTGGCCGCCCATGCGGGTCGCGCAGCTCGAAGGGTCCGACAGCATCACCGACGGCGAGCCGTCGGTCGACCGTCAGCTGGTGGCTCATAGGTGCTCCCGGCGTTGGGGTGGTGCGGACAGTCGACGAGTCTTCCCGAGCGAGGCGACCTCGTTCCAGCCCCAATCGATGATGCGCTCCATCGGCGGCAGCGATTCCCCCGACGCATCGGTCGCGGTGATGCCGTCCTTCAGCCATCTCGCATTCCCAACGGGGTCGCCGTCTCGCACCGTGTCCTCGTCACTTCGAGGAGGAACCTGACGTGGAGCTTGACCGCACCGACGCCGTGGGTGCTATTCGCGCCGCCGTCGAGCGCTGCTCCAACTGGGGCCGATGGGGGGCCGACGACGTCCTCGGGACGGCGAACCTGATCGACGACGCGAAGCGTCGTGAGGGCGCGGCGCTGGTGCGGCACGGCCACACCTTCTCGCTGTCCCAGCGCTTCGAGTCCGAAGGTCCCCAGAAGGGGTGGCGCCGGCGAACCAACCCTGTGCACTCGATGCTCGACACCGGGCTGGACGCCGAACGAGGACAAGGGTTTCCCCACGGTCTCGGGGGCGCAGACGATGTTGTCTTCATGCCCCTGCAGGCGTCGACGCATTGGGACGGGCTAGGCCACATCTTCGACCACGGCCGTGCCTGGAACGGGCGCCGCGCCGGCGACGTCGTCACCAGTGAAGGTGACCAGCTCACCGGCATCGAGACCGTCGCGGCACACCTCGCAGGGCGAGGCGTCCTGCTCGACGTGGGCCGGGCCGTCGGTGTCGACGGCGAGTTGCCGGACGGGTTCGCCATCACCGCCGCCCATCTCGAGGCCACCATCGCAGCGCAGGGCGAGAGCGCACAGGTGGGTCGCGGTGACATCGTCCTGGTCCGCACCGGTCGGCTCACCCGCGCGCGACGCGACCTGGCCGACGGTCGCGGGTGGGGCGACTACGCGGGCGGCGCTGCGCCGGGCCTGTCCTTGACGACGGCGGACTGGTTGCACGGCAGCGAGATCGCGGGGATCGCCACGGATACCTGGGGTTTCGAGGTTCGTCCCAACGAGTTCGACGAGGCGTTCCAGCCGTTGCACCAGGTGGCGATCCCGCACATCGGGTTGTTCATCGGGGAGATGTGGGACCTCGACGCGCTAGCAGCGGACTGCGCGGCCGACGGCGTGTACGACTTCTGGCTCACCGCCGCCCCGCTGCCGGTCACCGGCGCGGTCGGGGCGCCGGTCAACCCCATTGCCGTCAAGTAGGCGAGACGTAGAGGAGATCAGTATGTCTGCAGTTCATTCCGTCCTGGTCATCGGAGGTGGGCTGGCCGGCGCCGCCGTATCGACACTGCTCGCCGAGGGTGGGGTGGGCGTCCACCTCGTCGAGGCCAAGTCCGACGTCTCGGTAGCCGGATCGGGAATCACCTTGCAGGGCAATGCATTGCGCGAACTCCGGAACCTCGGAGTCTGGAGGCAGGTGCAGGAGAAGGGCTTTGGCTTCGACAGTTTGGGTCTCCGTGCTCCGGACCCCGCCGGCACGCTCATCGTCGAGATGCCGGACGTCCGCAGCGGCGGACCGGACCTTCCGGCGACCGTCGGTATGCCGCGGCCCGAGCTCGCCCGCATCCTTCTCGACCGGGCGGAAAAGGCCGGCGCCGACGTACGCCTGGGGACGACCGTCGACCGTCTCGAGCAGGACGGCGACGGGGTCACCGCGACGTTCGCCGACGGCACCACTGGCCGCTACGACCTCGTCATCGGCGCGGACGGCATCCGCTCTTGGACCCGCCGCCAGGTCGGGATCGACTTGGAGACCAAGGCGACCGGCATGGGCATCTGGCGGGCCTTCGGGCCCCGGCCGGAGAGCGTGACCCGGACCGACCTCTACTACGGCGGACCCGCGTACATCGCCGGGTACTGCCCGACCGGTGAGAACTCGCTCTACGCCTACATCGTCGAGGACGTCCAGGACCGCAGCGGCCTGAGCCCCGACGAGCAGCTGGCCACGATGAAGCAGCTGGCGGCGGCCTACCACGGTCCGTGGGACGACATCCGTGAGACCCTCGACGACCCGAGCCGGGTCAACTACACCAAGTTCGAGACCCACGTCCTGGCCGCCCCGTGGAACCGAGGACGGGTCGTCGTCATCGGTGACGCCGCGCACTCCTGTCCGCCCACGCTGGCCCAGGGTGGCGCGCAGGCGCTCGAGGACGCGGCTGTCCTCGCCGAGCTGTTGCTCGCGTCGGACTCGCTCGACGACGGTCTCTGGGACAGCTTCCACGCGCGGCGTGTGCCGCGGGCGCAAGCCGTCGTCGAGGCCTCCAACCAGCTCGGGCAATGGTTGCTCGACCACGAGCAGGGCGACGTCCCCGGCCTCATGCGCCGGATCACCACCCTCGTCAGCCAGCCGGCGTGACCCGAACCCTTTCTGCACCAGGAGCAATCCCGTGACCGAACGACTCATCACTCATCTGCGCCACGTCGACCTGGCGGTTCCTGACTTCGAGACGCAGCTCGATTTCTTCACCGGCACCTGGGGTTTGACCAGCGAGCACAGCGACTCGGGGCTGTCCTTCCTGGCGGCCGAGGGGTCACCGGAGCAGTACGTCGTCCGGCTGCGGCAGTCGCCGGACAAGCGGATCGACCTCATCTCATTCGGGGCGGCCACGCCGGCCGACGTCGACACGCTGGCGCAGCAGGTCGCGGCGGACGGGGTCACACTCGTCTCGGAGCCCGGGACGCTGCAGACCCCGGGTGGTGGCTACGGCTTCCGCTTCTTCGACAACGAGGGCCGGACCGTAGAGGTCAGTGCCGACGTCGCTGTCCGGCAGCACCGCAAGATCGAGGAGGGCGAGTCCATCCCGGTCCGGCTGTCGCACGTCGTCATCAACTCGGCCGACCCTGACTCGACGCGGGCGTTCTACGAGAAGCACCTCGGCTTCGCCCTGTCCGACACCCTGATGCACCCGCGGATGGGCGAAATGATGTGGTTCATGCGCGTGAACGCCTGGCACCACTCGATGGCGATCGCCCGGGGGCCCCACCCGTCCCTGCACCACGCGTCATTCGAGATGCGCGGCATCGACGAGTACATGCGCGGCACCGGTCGGCTGCTGCGTGCCGGCGTGGAGAAGATCTGGGGTCCGGGGCGGCACCTGGCCGGCAACAACACGTTCTCGTACTTCCTCGATCCGCACGGCAACACCGTCGAGTACACGACCGAACTCGATCTGATCGACGAGGACACCTGGCACCCCCACATGTACGACTTCAGCGACCCCGAGGTCAGCGACCAGTGGGGCACCGCCAACCAGATGAACGAGTTCGTCGCCCAGCGCTCCTTCAACGACCCGGACAAGGGGCTCTTCGTCGCCCCGCCGGTCTGACCCCATGCGGTTCGCCACGGTGGAGGTCGGCGGCGACGTCAGGGCGGGCGTCGTCGACGACGACGGCGTCCACCTGCTGCCGCCGGCGACCTCGGTTCTCGGTCTCGTCGAGCGGGGGCTGGTCCCCGCCCTCGAGATCGGCGCCCGCGCGGTCTCCGAGCCCGCGGTCCCGCTCGACCGGATCCGCCTGCTGCCGCCGCTGACTCCGCCGACGGTGCGTGACTTCGTCGCGTTCGAGGAGCACGTCGAGGGGGTCGTGCAGAGCGTCGCCGGGGGAGCCGGCGTGGTAGCCGAGTGGTACGACGCGCCAACCTTCTACTTCACCAACCCGTTCGCGTTGGTCGGCACGGGCGACGATGTCGCCGTCCCGCCTGGCTCCCAGCTGCTCGACTTCGAGCTCGAGGTGGCTGTGGTCATCGGCGGCGTGGAGAGCTCCATGTATGCGTCGCTGACGCCGGAGGAAAGCCGCGCTCACCTCTTCGGGTACACGGTGATGAACGACTGGTCGGCCCGCGACCTGCAGCGCCGCGAGATGAAGGTCCAGCTCGGTCCCGCCAAGGGCAAGGACTTCGCGACGACCCTCGGTCCATGGCTCGTCACCGCTGACGAGCTCGAGGGGTACCGGGACGCCGACGGGTTCCTGGCCCTCGACATGCGTGTCTCCGTCAACGGAACCGTCGTCGGTCAGGACCTGCTGTCGAACATGGGTTGGCCCTTCGAGGAGCTGGTCTCGTATGCGTCGCGGGGCAGCCACGTCCGGCCCGGCGACGTCCTCGGGTCGGGTACCTGCGGTAACGGCGGGTGTCTCGCTGAGCTGTGGGGTCGGCGCGGACAGCTCGACCCGCCACCGCTGCAACCGGGTGACGTCGTCGAGATGACGGTCGAGGGCATCGGCACGATCCGCAACCGGGTCGTCGCCGGTCCGGATCTGCCGGCGGTTCCAGCCGCACGGCCGCGGCCACGCGCCCGGGAGCGGGCATGACCCCCGAAGCGGGAATAGGCCCCGAAGCGGGCTTGGGCCCCGAAGCCGGCCGGGTCGCGGGCAAGGTCTGTGTGGTCACCGGTGCTGCCCAGGGTCAAGGGCTGGCCGAGGCACTGCTGCTGGACGCCGAGGGCGCCATCGTCTACGCCTGCGACCTCATGGACGAAGCGCCGAGCGAGCTTCGGCACGCGGGTGATGTGGCATACCGGCGGCTCGACGTCACGAATCGGGACGACTGGGCGACCCTGGCGGATGACCTGTTGCGAACGCACGGTCGGGTCGACGGGTTGGTGGCCAACGCCGGCGTGACGTGGCGGGCGCGACTGGCCGACCTCGAACCCGACGACCTCGCACGAATCGGAGACGTCAACGTTACCGGCACGCTGCACGGTCTGCAGGCCTTGACGCCACTCATGCCAGCGGGAGGCTCCGTCGTCCTCGTCGGCTCGATCGCCGCTCTGACCGGACACATCGCCGCCGCCTACACCATCAGCAAGTGGGGTTTGCGCGGCCTGGCCAAGGTGGCCTGCGTCGAGCTCGGACCACAGGGAATCCGGGTTAACACGGTGCATCCCGGTTACATCGAGACAACCATGACCGCGACGGCGAGTGACGCGTTCCGGGATGCCAACCTCGCCGAGACCCCGCTGGGGCGGACGGGTTCGGTCGACGATGTCGCCCCACTCGTTCTGTTCCTGCTCAGCGATGAGTCGGCGTTCATCACGGGAGCGGAGATCCCGGTCGACGGCGGACTCACTGCGCACGGCGGCGTCAAGTCGATCGGCGACGCACTGGTCGGCGCTGATCGAGGTCGGACATGAACCGGCTGGCCGACAAGGTCGCCCTCATCACCGGCACCGCCGGCGGTCAGGGTAGGGCCGCCGCGCTGCGGTTCGCGGCCGAGGGCGCCACCGTTGCGGGCTGCGACGTCAAGGCCGACGGGGCCGCGGAGACGGTCGAGATGGTTCGCGCGTCTGGTGGCCGGATGACGAGCACCCACCCCCTGGACCTCGCCGACGAGGCCGCCGTCCAGGACTGGGTGGACGACGTGGCCGAACGCCACGGCGGGATCGACATCGTCTACAACAACGCCGGGGCAACTCGCTTCGCCACGATCGAGGCCACTACGTACGCCGACTGGTCGTTCACGATGCGCAACGAGCTCGACATCGTCTTCCTCGTTACCCGCGCCGCCTGGCCACACCTCAAGGCTCGGAGGGGTGGCACCGTGCTCCTCATTGCATCTACCGCCGGACTCACCGGGTCCATGACGAACCATCGGGTGGCACACACCGCCAGCAAGGGTGGCATCGTCGCGCTGACCCGGCAGCTGGCCGCCGAGGGCGCCCCGCATGGTATCCGGGTCAACTGCGTCAGCCCCGGCATGGTGCGCTCCCCGGCGACGGAGGGTGACCTGTTGGCCCCCAACTCGCCGATGCGCGACATCGCCCGCGCCATACCTCTGGGCCGCATCGGAACCGCCGACGAGGTGGTCCACTGCGCCCTCTTCCTCGCCAGCGATGAGGCGTCCTACGTCACCGGCGCCAACCTCGTCGTGGACGGCGGCTGGTCCGCCGTTCTGCCCGGCGCGTCCTGACCTCATCCTCTGCAACCCCTCACCACAGGAGTCACCGTGTTCGAGTACTTCCCGGGCAACTACGTCTGGAACCTCGGCGTCGTCGCCGCCCTCAACTCCGGCGGCCTCATCGACGAGGTCGACCGGGCCTGCCGCCCGATCCGTGAGGCGGCGGCGCAGGGCGAGGACGCCGGGACACCAGACTTCCTGCGGGCGTGGCGGGCGCTGACCGACCAGCTCGTCGACCAGGCGGCGACCGCGGAGAAAGCCGGGCACGAGCTCACCGCCGGCCAGCTCTACTTCCGTGCCGCCAACTACCTGTGCCAGGCCGAGCGCATGCTGTCGAGCGCTGACCCGCAGCGCATCCCCACGTACGGGCGCGTGCTCGAGCTGGCCCAGAAGGCCTTCGACCTGCGGGACCCAAGGGTCAGCCGGGTCGCCGTGCCGTACGAGGGCACCACGCTCCCGGCCTATTTCAGCGCCGCCCCGGCCACGGACGACGGTCCCGCACCGGTCATCGTCCTCGTCAACGGTTTGGACTCGACCAAGGAGCACATGTACTCGTCGAGCCACTGGGCCGAGCTCGCGGCGCGGGGCATCTCCTGTCTCATGCTCGACCAGCCCGGCACCGGTGAGGCGCTGCGCCTGCAGAGGCTGACGGCGCGGATCGACACCGAGGCGTGGGCCGGTGCGGCCGTCGACTACCTACACACCCGAGACGACGTGGACGCGAGCCGGATCGGCATCGTCGGCTGGTCGCTGGGCGGCTACTACGCGCCGCGGGCCGCTGCGTTCGAGAAGCGCTTCGCGCTCGTCGTCGCCTGGGGCGCCAACCACGACTGGGGTGCCGTGCAGCGCCGGCGCCTCGAGCGCGAGGGGGAGCGGCCGGTTCCGCACTACTGGGAGCATGTTCTGTGGGTCTGGGGGCACACCGACCTCGACGAGTTCATCCGCTTCGCCGACGACGTCAACCTCGACGGAGTCGTGGAGCAGATCACCGTTCCCTTCCTCATCGCCCACGGCGAGAACGACAGTCAGATCCCGCTCACCTATGCCCATCGCTCCTACGACCAGGCGACCAACAGCCCCAAGCGCGAGCTGCGCGTGTTCAGCCCGGCGGAAGGAGCGACCGAGCACATTGGGCTCGATCACCTCCCGTACGTCAGCACGTTCATCGCCGACTGGGTCGCGGACACCTTCGCGGAACAGATCCGCGAGTCGGCCTGAGCCCGCATCTCCAGAGGAGCCACCGTGCCCATGATCTTCGTCAACCTGCCGGTCCGAGACCTGGTCGCAAGCCGAGCGTTCTACACCGCGCTCGGGTTCAGCATCAACGAGTTCTCCTCCGACGACCGGACTGTCTCGGTGGTAGTGGACGACACCATCGTCGTGGCGCTGCACACCCGCGACCGGTTCGCCGAGCTGGTGGCGGGCGAGGTGGGAGACCCGGCGCAGGCCACGAGTGTGGTGTCGACCCTCACGCTGGACAGCCCTGTGGAGGTGGACCATCTCGCGGCGAAGGCGACGGCGGCCGGAGCCCGTCCGTGGCTGCCGCCCCTGGACGACGACGCCGCATACGCAAGGAGCTTCGCCGACCCCGACGGGAACGCCTGGCAGGTCGTCCACCTGTCGGCCCGACACGTTATCGACTGAGGCGCCCAGCGGGAGCCGCATCCACCACTGAAACCAGACATCTGGAGGAACCATGCTCAACGGCCTACTCACCGAGGACAGCCTGCGAACCCATCCGGAGGGGCTCGCCCTGTCGCTCTCGCTGCCGTAGTACCGCAGTCTCTGGCTGTCGTCCGTCACGACGGTCCGCGTCACCGTCGACGGGGATGACGTGCCCGCGGACGACCTGTCCTTCGAGATGGGTGGCCCGCGGTACGCCCTCGACGAGCTGCCCGACCAGAGCGACACCCTGTGGTACCTCCAGGAGCATCCGCTCCTCGTGCTTCGGCACGACCCACCGGTCGAGCTCGGAGAGCGCCACGACATCGGGATCGCCGGGGAGCTGCGGCTGCCCGCCATGCAGATCGCTCCTGGGGCTGACAGCGGGCCGGGCCTATACGTCCCCAACGTCGTCCGCCCGACCCTGTCCCTCGTGGCGACCGACCGCCCCTCGGCGGCACCAGCGCTCGTCTCGGATGTCCCCGCGGCCCTCGCCGACGGATCAGGATCCGTTCAAACAGGTTGGCTCGTTTGTCGGTGAGAGGTGACGGATCAGGCGGGTCTGCGGCAGGAAGAGCCGGATCCCTTCATGTCGAGGCGCCGTTCTCGAAAGGTGCATCAGCGGCATCGGTGAAACATCGGCCCCGTGCACGCGGGGGTGGCCGGACACCGATAGATCTGCTAGTCCAAGCCCCGTCCTTCCGAGATGCTGAGTGGCCCCTCCAGGACCGGTTGTGTCGCGTCGCTACCCGCTGTGGTCGGTCCGTTTCCTCCCGTTTAGGCCTAGCATCGACAGTGACGAAGAAAGATTGCCTTACCGAGGAGGTTCCTCATATGTCCTTCCAGGATGCCGTCAGGGTTTGCCTCCAACGGAAGTACGTGGACTTCACTGGCCGCGCGCGCCGTTCGGAGTACTGGTTCTTCTTCCTGTTCACCGTGCTTGCGGGGATCGTCGGCAGCATCCTCGATGGGCTCTTCGGGTTACGCGGCGGACCATATGGCGGCACCGGGCCCATCCAGGGCCTCATTCAGCTGGCCCTGCTTCTGCCGGGTCTCGCGGTCGGCGCCAGACGCCTCCACGACACTGGCCGCTCGGGCTGGTGGCTGCTGATCGGGCTCATCCCGGTCGTGGGCTGGATCATCCTCCTCGTGTTCTTTGTGCAGGACAGCCAGCCGGATAACCAGTACGGGCCCAACCCCAAGGCCCTCGGCCAGGGCTACGGAGCCGGTAACACCGAGATGCCCCCAGCCGCGCCGCAGCAGTAGGAGGAAGTTCGAGGCCGGGCCGTTCACGGCTCACGCCACCATCGTCTCCGGATGCCTGGCGTCCGCGTCGGGCAGGCGTTCGGCCGTGTGCTCCGTCCTGCAGCGTCGCCGGCGGCGTCGGCCGCGTGCCGCACCAAGATCCACGGTGGCGAACCGTAGTGCGCCTCCCGGGTGGAGATGTGATACCCGGCGGTCGGTGGGCGACTTAGCGCTCGAGCCATTGAGGTCGGCGCTGATGTGCCAAAGGGTGGCCGCGGCCTTTTCGTCGTACGAGGAGTCGCTCGAGCGTCGCTGTCGTGCGCCGACGAAGTAGGCGCCGGTGGTGTTTTGAAGGTCGGGCGCAGATGCGAGGTGGACGGGCAGGACCGCAGCCTTCGTGGGGCTCTGCGTGAATGGCCGGATCACCGGGGCGGCGAGCTTCCAGAGGGGCTGCTGGTCATCCGCGCCGAAACCGGTGCGCACCATGCCAGGGTGCAGGGCGTTGGCGGTGACCCCCGGATGTGCGCGCGCGAGCTGGTAGGTGAACAGGAGGTTGGCGTGTTTGGACTGGTTGTACGGGTCTAGGTCGTCCTCGCGAACAGTCCATGAGGGCGGCCGGGGCCAGCCTCACGGACCAACGCGTATCAATGATCAGCTCGTCGAGTGGGTCACCTGGCGCGTTACCGTTGAGGGCTTGCGCACCGCGGTCCTAGCCTCTCGAGGTGTGACGATGCAGATCACCGCCGCTGTGCTCGACGCCACTGGCGCAGAAACCCCCTATGCCGCGTCTGAGCCGCTGACCCTCGAGCACCTCGAGCTGGACCCTCCTGGACCAGGCGAGATCCTCGTCCGCGTCGCCGCGGCAGGGCTGTGCCACTCCGACCTGTCGGTCATCAACGGCAGCCGGGTGCGGCCGATGCCGATGGCCCTCGGACACGAAGCCGCCGGCGTGGTCGAAGAGGTGGGGCCCACCGACGGCTCCCTCCATGGATCCGACCTCTCACCTGGCGACCACGTCGTCTTCGTCTTCGTGCCCTCGTGCGGGCATTGCGAACCGTGCAGCACCGGACGGCCGGCTCTTTGTGAACCGGGTGCCGCCGCCAACACGTCGGGAACCCTGCTGTCCGGCGCTAGACGGCTGCATCGCCCCGACGGAAGTCCGGTCAACCACCACCTCGGCGTGTCCGCCTTCGCCGACCACGCCGTCGTCTCCCGGCGCTCGCTGGTCAAGGTGGATCCTGAACTTCCTCTGGAAGAGGCCGCGCTGTTCGGTTGCGCTGTGCTGACGGGTGTCGGTGCGGTGATCAACACGGGCCAGGTGCCCGCCGGCTCCTCCGTCGCAGTGGTGGGACTCGGCGGGGTAGGCCTTTCCGCGGTTCTCGGCGCGATTGCCGCCGGTGCCCGGCGGGTGGTCGCCGTCGACCTCTCCGACGACAAGCTGGATCTTGCTCTCAGCCTCGGCGCCACCGATACCGTCAATGCCGCCGATCCAGAGGCGGTCGCCGAAATCCGGTCGCTGACTGCCGGAGGCGTTGAGTACGCCATCGAGCTCGCCGGGTCCACCCGCGCCCTCGACCTGGCCTTCGCCATCACTCGGCGAGGAGGCACGACGATCACCGCCGGACTGCCGGACCCGGCCGCCACCCTGCCGCTCACTCCGCTGACCCTCGTCGCCGAGGAGCGGACCCTCAAGGGCAGCTACATCGGCACGGCGGTTCCCAGCCGGGACATCCCCCACTACATCGAGCTCTACCGACGCGGGCGCCTCCCGGTCGACCGACTCCTCAGCGGCACCTCCCCGCTCACTGACATCAACCATGGGTTCGACCTGCTGAACGCTGGTCAGGTCGTCCGCCACGTCATCACCATGTGATGTTTGCCAGGGTGCCAACCGGACGGAACGCTGGCAGAGTGACTACTACGGCACGGAAACGGGCTGGGGGCGGGACCGTGCTCAGGCTCTCGAAAGCAGGCCCGACATGACGACAATTCCAGAACCGACCGTCCAGCAGCAGCGGCGACGGGCCGTTCTCGCCAGCACCGTCGGCACCACCATCGAGTGGTACGACTTCTTCCTGTACGGCACCGCTGCCGCCCTGATCTTCCCGAAGCTGTTCTTTCCGGGCAGCTCAGAGTTTGCCGGCATTCTGCTGGCGTTCTCGACCCAGTTCGTCGGCTTCGCGGCGCGACCCATCGGGGCGGCGATCTTCGGGCACTACGGCGACCGGGTCGGCCGCAAGGCGACACTCATCACCACGCTGATGCTCATGGGCATCGCCACGTTCCTCATCGGTCTGTTGCCCGGCTACGCCACCCTGGGCGTTTGGGCGCCGATCATCCTGACGCTGCTGCGCATCTGCCAGGGCCTCGGTGTCGGCGGCGAGTGGGGCGGCTCAGTCCTCATGGCGATGGAGTGGGGCGAGAACCACAAGCGCGGTCTCATGGCCAGCTGGCCGCAGCTCGGGGTCCCGATGGGTCTGCTGCTGTCGACCGGCCTAGTGCGCGTCATGAGCGGGGCGTTGTCGAACGAGGCGTTCGAGAGCTGGGGCTGGCGGGTGCCGTTCCTGCTCAGCATCGTCCTGGTCGGCGTCGGCCTCTATGTCCGGCTGCGAGTGATGGAGACGCCGCAGTTCGCCCAGATCAAGAAGGCCGAGGTCGTCGTCAAACGGCCGTTCGTCCAGGTGTTCAAGGAACACCCGATGGAGATCATTACCTCGGCCTTCGTCCGGATGGCCGAGCAGGCGCCGTTCTACATCTTCATCACCTTCGTCCTCACCTACGGCACCACGATCCTCAAGATGGAGCGCAACGAGCTGCTCAACTACACCCTCGTCGCCGCAGCCGTCGGCCTGGTCAGTGTGCCGTTCTTCGGCTTCCTCTCCGACAAGATCGGCCGCCGGCTCATGTACGGCATCGGCATCGTCTGCATGGCCCTGTATGCCTTCCCGTACTTCGGACTGCTCAACACCAAGGTGGCCGGACTCGCGCTGGTCGCGATCGTCGTATCGCTGATCGTCCACGACATGATGTACGGGCCCCAGGCCGCGCTCATCGCGGAGAGCTTCGGGACGAACCTGCGCTACAGCGGAGCCGGACTGGGCTACCAGCTCGCCTCCGTGATCGCCGGCGGGCCGGCCCCGCTCATCGCGGCGGCCATCCTCAACGCGACCAACTCGAGCACCGGCATCAGCTGGTACATCATCGGCTGCTGCGTCCTGTCGATGATCGCCCTGCTGCTCATGCCGAGGACCCAGCTGCGCCGTGAGGCCGCAGGGGAGGACGTCGGCGTCACGCGCGGATCCGCCAGCCCGACGACCTGAGCCGGTGAGCGCAACAGCCGGTTCGGCCCCCTGGCAGCTGCGCGAGGGGGCTCTGCGAGGGGTGCGGGTCCTGGACCTGACCCGCATCCTCTCCGGCCCGTTCAGCACGATGATCCTGGCCGACCTCGGGGCCGACATCGTCAAGATCGAGGACACCGCGCGCGGCGACGACACCCGGCACTGGGGGCCGCCGTTCCAGGGCGACGACGCGGCGTACTACCACGCGGTGAACCGCAACAAGCGGTCGCTGGCCATCGACCTCAAGAGCGAGGTCGGCAGGGATCTCGTTCGTCGGCTGGCAGAGTCGGCCGATGTACTGGTCGAGAACTTCCGGCCAGGCACCGCGGCGCGGCTGGGGCTGGGGTACGAGGAGCTCAGGGCAGTGAACCCTCGGCTGGTCTACGGCTCCATCAGCGGTTACGGCCACAGCGGACCGATGAGCCAGGACGCCGGCTACGACGCGATCGCCCAAGCGATGAGCGGTGCGATGAGCGTCACAGGCGAAGGGGACGGCGAGCCGGTCCGCTTCGGCGTGGCGGGGGCCGACCTGGCGGCGGGGATGTGGGTCGCCATCGGCATCCTGGCAGCGCTCGTGTCGCGCGAGCAGACCGGCCAAGGTCAGCACGTCGACGTGGCCCTGCTCGATGGGCTGACGGCCTGGCTCACCTACGTGGCGCAGAACCACTTCGCGTCAGGAGAGACGCCGCGTCGCTACGGCTCGGCGCACCCGAACATCGTTCCGTATCAGGGGTTTTCCACGGGTGACGGTGACCTGATGGTGGCGGCGGGCAACGACGGGCTGTGGCGGCGGTTCGCCCAGGTCGTCGGCCTGGACGCCCTCGCCGACGATGAGCGGTTCGCGACCAACCCCGACCGGGTCCGCAACCGCGACGAGCTCCTGCCGCTCATCGAGCAGGCCCTCTCAGTGAAGTCGGCGACCGAGTGGACCGGCCTGCTCTCTGAGGCGGGCGTCCCGGTAGGGCCCATCCTCACCGTCCCCGAAACCCTGACTCATCCGCAGATCCTGGCCCGCCACATGGTCGTCGACCTACCGCATACGACGGAGGGCACGATCCGGACGCTGGGCTCGCCGCTCAAGCTGACCGGCACCCCTCCGGCGCTGCGGCACGCGAGCCCCACACACGGCGAGGACACTGCCGACATCCTGGCCGCCATGGGCTTGAGCGACCAGGAGATCGCCCGACTCAGGAAGCAGGGCGCGATCCGCGGTTGAAGTCAGGCTCGCCTAGCGACCAGGGCCGAGCGCTGGCAGATTGTGGACCGGCACGCGAGACCACTGGTCCCGGGCGATGTTCTTCGACCGGTGTCTCCGGCTGGCGGCGGTGGCACGACGTGACCCGAACAGGACGGCACGAGTATGAGCGACTCCAGCGGACTGCTCGATCCGTTGCGCAACAAGGGAACCGCCTACACCGAGTCCGAGCGAGACGCCCTGGGCCTGCACGGGATCCTGCCCGTGGCGGTCGAGACGATCGAGGGGCAGGCGGTGCGCGCATACGCCGCATACGGTGACTTCGAGGGCCCCCTGGAGCGGCACATCTTCCTGCGCGACCTTCAGGACACCAACGAGCATCTCTTCTACCGGCTCATCGCCGACCACCTCGAGGAGATGCTTCCCATCATCTACACGCCGACCGTGGCTCTGGCGTGCCAGGAGTTCAGCCGGATCTACGGGCGGCCGCGGGGGCTGTTCCTCGCGTACTCGATGCGGGAACGGATGCGCGAGGTGCTGCGCAACCGACTGCAGGAGGCGGTGGACGTCATCGTCGTCACCGACGGCGAGCGGGTGCTCGGCATCGGCGACCAGGGCATCGGCGGGATGGGCATCCCCATCGGAAAGCTGGCGCTCTACACCGCCATCGGCGGCATCGACCCAGCCCGCACGCTCCCGATCACCCTCGACGTGGGGACCAATGACGAGGCCCGGCTCGCCGACCCGGGATACCTCGGTTGGCGGCACCACCGCATCACCGGACCGGAATACGACGACTTCGTCCATCAGTTCGTCGACGCGGTCCGTGCGGAGCTGCCCGACGTCCTACTGCAGTGGGAGGACTTCGCCATCGACCACGCGCGGCCACTTCTGGACCGGTACCGCGACACGCTGCTCACGTTCAACGACGACATCCAGGGCACGGCAGCGGTCACCCTGGCGACCGTCCTGGCGGCCAGCGACGCGAGTGGGACGCCGCTCACGGATCAGAGGTTCGCCCTGCTCGGGGCCGGGTCGGCGGCGACCGGAGTGGCCGAGTACCTCGTCACGGCCCTCGCCGCCGAAGGGGTCCCGCGCTCCGAGGCGTCTGCCCGATTCGCGATGGTGGACGTCGCGGGGCTGCTCACGCAGGACCGGGCGGACCTCAACGACGCCCAACGGCCTTTCGCGACGACAAGCGAGCTGGCGCATCAGTGGGAGTCGGACGGCCGGCCATCGCTGGGGTCGGTCGTAGACGGTTTCCGGCCGACCGTGCTCATCGGTTTGTCGACGGCCGCCGGCGCTTTCACCGAGCCGATCGTCCGGGCGATGGCCGAACAGACCGCTCGGCCCGTCATCCTGCCCCTCTCCAACCCCTCCAGCCGGGCGGAGGCTGACCCGGCCGACCTGTTGGCGTGGACCGCCGGCCGAGCCCTCGTCGCCACGGGATCACCGTTCCCCCCGGTCGCGACGGACTCCGGGTTGGCGACGATCTCGCAGTGCAACAACGCCTTCATCTTCCCCGCCATGGGGCTCGCCGCCGTCGCCGCCAACGCCACCCGGGTCACCGACTCGATGTTCCTCGCGGCGGCGCGCGAACTGGCCGCCTTGAGCCCGGCCCGGACGTCGGCCGCAGACGGTCTCCTTCCGCGCGTCGCCCGACTCCCTGACCTCGCACCGCGCATCGCTCACGCTGTCGCTCTCGAGGCAGTGGCCGAGGGGGTTGCGCCCAAGCGGTCGTGGGAGGAGCTCGCCGAGCGGATCACACGGATGCGGTGGGTCCCCGAATACTCCTGACTCAGGCCGGGTGCCCCCGCCCTTGATAGTGGATGGAACCGTCAGGACGCGCCGGGCCCAGGGGCGTCGGCGCTATCGCAGGACTTCGACCAGCACGACCCACGAGACGAGCGCGCTGATGATGGCGAGGATGGACGCGACCGCCAGGTACGTCAGGCCTGAGGCGTTGTCGGACAGCAGCAGTATCGCGCCCGCGAGGTACGACACCAGAGGAACGAAACCGACTCCGGCCTTGACCGGGGCCAGTCGGTTCATAGGGTCCTTGTTCTGGAAGATCCGCCGCGATGCGATGCCGTGAAAACCCCCAGCGATCAGCGTCGCGACGAGCACCACGATCCCGTATCCGGTCAGTGACAGACCTGGAACCAGCCCGACGGCTGACACGATCAGGGCCAGGACCAGCGTTGCGACCCCGGACGCCAGTCTGGACGTGAGCGAGTTGTCCTTGACGATGTCCCCGATGTTGACGCTCGCGGCGACGATGGCCAGACCGGCCAAGGCACCCGTGGCGCCGGCCATCGCCACATTGAAGTCCGTCCACGGTTCCAAGACCTCGGTCATGCGCGAACGGTACTGGCCCCGGGACGGCCCCTCCGGCGATCCTTCGCTCTGACCTGGGCGTGACCAGAGTGGTCCGCTGGCGCTCGGAGGGCCGAGCGAATTCGGACCAGTGTGCGCATCACACGCGATGCGGCGGGCTCACCGCTGGACATGCCTGCGCCTTGAGGTGCGCAATCTCGTCGGCGCGCTCAGTGCGGAGTGGTACACACCTAACGTCACGAAACTTGGGGGAGGGGTGAGTCGATGTCGACCCTGCTGTACACGCTCGGACATCGCATTACGCGCCACCGCTGGAACGTCCTCATCGCCTGGTGCCTGCTGGCTGCCGCGGCGTTCGCCCTAGCCGGACTGGCCGGCGGACAGCTGGTCAACGACTACACCATCCCCGGTACCGAGTCCCAGCGCGGCATCGACACCCTCGCGCAGCGATTCCCCTAGGCGTCCGGAACGACGGGCCAGGTCGTGTTCACGTCCACGTCTGGTCCCATCGCCGACCAGCAGGCCGCGGTGGAGCAGCAGATCCAGGCCATTTCCAAGGTCCAGCACGTCAGCTCCGTCGACGACCCCTTCGCCAGCGATGCGGTCGGCACCATCTCGCCGGACAAGCTCAACGCGATGTCGTCGATCCAGTTCGACGTGCCGGCGACGAGCCTGCCGCCCGAAGCGATAACGCAGGTCGAGGCGGCGGCGCAGCCACCGGCCGGCGCCGCGTTCACCGTCACCCTCGGCGGAGCCATGTACCCGCCCACCGGCGTGGGCATCGGCATCACCGAGGTGCTCGGCGTCCTGCTGGCCTTCGCCGTGCTCGCCATCACCTTTGCATCCCTCCTGGCCGCTGGCCTGCCGCTGGTGACCGCGGCGCTGCACGCCTCCCTCCGGCTTCCGCCAACCCGCGACGGTGCAGACCAGCGCCGAGCGCCGGCTCGGCCACGACGGCGACGCCGAGCCGGCCCGCGTCGGCGGGGGCGAGACGGGGGAGCGGGCATGACCGATCGCAACCGGCCGTAGCAACCCGGCTTGGCGGCGTGCCGTCTGCCGGTCGTCGCAGTGCTGCTGGCCGTCCTGGCCGGCGGCATGCTGCTGTGGGCCATCAAGGGCCACCAGACCAGCCCCTCGGCGATCGCGGTCGCCATCGTCAACAACGACGCTCCCGTGACGACCGGCTCGGGCAACGACCAGAAGACGGTCGCCGCCGGACGCCTCCTTGCGGCCAACCTCAGCGAACCCAGCCCGTCGACGACGACGCCCTTGTCGTGGCAGCTGATGGACGCCGACGACGCCGCTGCCGGACTCCAGGACGGCTCGTTCTACGGCGTGCTGACCATCCCGCAGAACTTGCGGCTATCACGTCCACGTCGGGCACCAACCCTCAACAGGCCCAAGCTCCAGCTCGTCACCGACGAATCGGCCAGTGCGGCCGTCGCGGCCCTCGCGCAGCTGACCGTCGACCAGGCGGCGTTGACACTCGGCCAGCAGGTGACTTCCTCGTACGTCGACCAGCTGCTGCAGAGCCTGACCAGCATCCACAACTCGCTGTCCAGCTCGGCCTCGAGCGCACAAGCGCTGGCCAGCTCGAGCGACGAGCTGGCGTCGTCGAGCCAGCAGCTGGCCGACTCCACCAGCCAGGTCGCCAGTGGAGCCGACTCCCTCGACCAGGGCAGCAGCAGCCTCGCGGCCAGCGCGGCCACGCTCTCCTCGGGCGCTGCTCAGACGGCCACTGGTGCGGCCCAGGTGGCCCAGGGAAGCAGCAGCCTGGCCACCGCGGCTCGGCAGCTCGACCAGGGCGCCGAGGCGGCGGCCGCGGGGGGCCAGCACCCTGTCGACGACGGCGCAACGCCTCGCCACGGGAGCCACGGTGCTGTCCAATCAGGCCGCCGATCTCGCCACTGGTCTGGGCCGCGTCGACGAGGACGCCAGGCTGCACGCCGACGTCTCGGCCGCGGTCGCGAACCGGGCCCAGGAGGTCGCCGACGCGTGCCCGGCCACGGTCGACCGCGCCTACTGCGACCGCATCTCCGCCCTGGCCACGCAGAGCCGGCTGGAGTCCGACGGCGCGGGGGCGCTCCGGCTCGCCGTCGGCGCCGAGACCGCGCGCAGCACGGTGGTCTCACGGGCCGCGCAGGGATTGGCCACCGCCAATTCGGGGCTGGCCGAGGGCGCTGCCCAGCTCGCCACCGGCACGTCGCAGGTCAGCTCCGGTGCGGATAGCCTCAGCACCGCCGCGGGTCGGCTCTCGATCGGCGCCTCCGGCGTGGCGACGGGTACGTCGCAGGTCGCCACCGGCGCTGCCCAGACATCCGCGGGCGCGTCGTCACTGGCGACCGGCCTGGCCAACGGCGCGCAGCAGGTGCCGAGCTACACCGACGACGAGCGCAACGCCCTCGTCAGCGTGGTCACCACGCCCGTCGACGTCGGCTCCACGGCCGACAACCCGGCGACGGTGGCCGCGTCGCTCATCCCGGTGGTCCTCGGTCTCGTGCTGTGGCTGGGGACGCTGATGATGTTCCTGACCGGGACCTCGGTTCCCGACGGGCCGGCGTGGTCACAGGCATCGCCCGGGCGTCGCGTCCTCGCGCGCTGGTTACCCGCGGCGCTCGTCGGCGTGCTACAGGCCGCGGTGGTCATCGCCCTCGTGGCAGTCAGCGGCGTATCGATCTCGTCTCCGGTCGGACTGGTCGGCATTGCCGTTCTTGGCGCGGTCGCGTTCGCCGCCACCAACCAGGCGCTGGTGAGTATGTTCGGGGGCGTTGGTCGCATGGTCAGTCTGGCGTTCGTCGCGGTCCAGGCCGCAGCCTTCGGGGTCTGATCCCCATCGAGACGGCGCCGGCTGCCCTTCAGACGCTCAACGGGGTCCTGCCGCTGCCCCAGTTCGTCGCCGGCGCCAGCCGCTTCCTGCTGGGCGGTGGCGGAGACGTCGTGAGTCCCTGCCTCGTCCTCATCGGATGGACCGTGATCGCGCTCCTGGTCTCCGTCGCGTTCGCGGCGCGACGCCGCCTGGAGCTGGCCGGTGTGGCGCGGCCACCGAGTACGGCCGGCCCGTCTACGCTGTCCCTCGCGGCGGAGGGCGCCTAGCGATTTCCGGAACCGGGCTCAGGGACCCGCCGAGGCGAGGACGCTGGTTGACATGACGGGGCGAGTCGCTCAGGCTGCAGCACGGCGTACGGCAGTGGCGCTCGGACTCCTGGTCGTCCTCGCCGGCTGTTCGGTCAACCTTCCCGGAACGAGCACGCAGGGCTCCGGCGCAGTGCGGACCGAGACGCGCTCGGTGAGCGGCTTCTCCGCCATCCAGCTCGCCGGCAACGGGGACGTCCAGATCGAGCAGTCAGGGACCGAGTCCCTGACGATCAGCGCGGAGGAGAACCTCCTGCCGCTGCTCACGAGTGACGTCGTCAACAATGAGCTGAGGTTGGGCGTCAAGGACGGCGCCCGCATCGACACCACACAACCGATCACCTACAAGGTGACCGTGCGGGAGCTGACCGGCATGGACGTCGCCGGTAACGGAAGCCAGACCGCGACCAAGGTCAAGACGGGGTCCCTGCGCATCCGCATGGCCGGTACGGGGTCGATCACGGCGACGGGGACGGCTGACGCCCAAGACATCCAGATGGCCGGGTCCGGCGCCTACAAGGGCTCCGGGCTGACCAGCAAGGCGGCAACGGTCAAGAGCGCCGGAACCGGCAACGCGGAGCTCGCGGTGAGCGACAGCCTCGACGTCGACATCATCGGCAGTGGCACCGTCACCTACACGGGCTCGCCGCAGGTCAAACAGTCGATCATCGGCAGCGGCTCGCTGCAGAAGAAGTAGTCCCCCGGCGTCGAGGGTCGGTCCGGTAGCACGACCCGTGCGTCACGGCTTGGTGAGCTTCCCGACCAGCTGCATGAACCGGAGCACCTGGTCGGACCCGGCCTCGGCGGCGTAGGCGTCGACGACGTCTTCTACGAACTCCCGGCCGTCCTGGACCGACAGGTCGCCGGTCCATCCCCCGAACCCGACCGCACACAACGCCGCGAACGCGTCCCGCGAGCCGAAGTCCCATTCGAGGTCGTCGACCCGCAGGTCCGACACCTGGAGCCCGACTAACTCCACATCTCGTTGCCACTGCTCGGGATCCGGGTGGATGAACGGTGCCGAAAACCGCGTGAACGACGAGCTCCACCGCCGCGAGGACGCGACGGTCATGGCCACGTCCTCCAGGCTGGGTCGCGGTCCGTCGCAGACGAGGACGAGAACCGCTCGACCGCCGTCGCGCATCGCCACCGCGATGGCCCCGAGCGCGCGATGCTGGTCCAGGACCCAATGCAGCGCGTTGAACGACACGACGAGGTCGAACTCGTCGTCGAAGGTCATCGTCTCGGCTGCACCTACCTCGAACACGACGCCGTCCGACGTGGGCGCGACGGCGATCATCCCGGGCGAGCGGTCGATTCCCACGCAGCGGGCGCCAGGGATCTGCGCCGCCAATGACCGGGTGATCTGACCGTCTCCACACCCCACGTCGAGGAGACTGCGGACACCGACGAGGTGGACGTCGTCGAGGGCGCGGCCGGCCAACCACTGCTGAAGGGTGTTGACGCGTCGGTAGCGCTCCCCGTCCCAGCCGGACAAGGTGGTTCGCTCAGATCAGCTGACGGGTGGTGAGCTCGGCCCAAACGACCTTGCCGCCCGCGACGGTGTCGCAGCCCCACCGATCCGCGACCTCCGCCACGATGGCCAGTCCGCGCCCCCCAAGGTCCAAGGGTGCGCCGCGGTGCTCCTCGGCCGCGCCGGGCCCG
>Ga0307295_10000064_pt1 | contig 21638 bp, 23 predicted proteins | sample ER_DNA_152_FD_194481 | JGI IMG/M metagenome (GOLD analysis project Ga0307295, IMG submission 194481) | Bulk soil microbial communities from the East River watershed near Crested Butte, Colorado, United States - ER_DNA_152 | ecosystem: Environmental > Terrestrial > Soil > Floodplain | place...
GGCCCCGACGCCCCCACCGTGCCAAGGTGGCCAAGAAGGCATCGGAGCCGGTATCGCTGGCCGAACCCACCAAGGATGGCCGCAGTCTCGGTGACCGGTGGCTGGAAGCCGCCGACATGAAACGGGACGACCTCTCCGAGGTGGAACAGGTGGGTCTGAACCTGCTCGCGGACCAGGTGGCTTCCGGTGCCCTGTCCCGGCCTGAGGCGGCCAAGCGGTTGGGTGGCGGTAGCTCCACCAAATTGACCAAGGTTGCTGACGGGCTGGCCAAGGTTCCCCGCAACGCTGGTCCTAAGAAGGTTGCTAAGCGGTTAACGGAGCAACCAGTTCCAGACCGCAAGAAGCCTGGATTGGCCGCCGGAAAGACGAACGCAAACCAGGTAACCAATGGGGACCGGATCCTGGTCCGCAAGAATGCTGCCGGAGACTGGGAAGCGTCATCCACCAAAACTGGTGCCACCACTCTCACGGTGACCGGGAAGGCGTCCACTAAGGGGCGGCGTTCTGGTATCCAGATCACGGGTACCGACGAGGACGGCAACCAGATCACGGTGAAGCCGGGGCCTTCGCATCAGACCTTCTGGAAGGCGGAAATAAAGACCGCTCCTCCCAAAAAGGCTCCTGATGCCCCCCAAAAGGCTCCTGATGCCCCCCAAAAGGCTCCTGATGCGGGTCCGAAGATGAGTACCAAGCCACTGCTCCCCAATAACTGGGATCGGGGAGGTGGAGGTGGAGAGATCGATTTCCATGGTGACGGTGACATCGGTGTGGCTCTGGATGCCCTCGGAGATGACAAGAAACTGGATGTTGACGGGGATGCTCTGGCGAATGTGTGGGGACGCCTGGCCACCAGGGCGGTGAGCGGGGACATCACCGAGCGGCAGTTGATAGATGAGACGAAGAAGTTGCGGGACAAGTTCCCAGCGGACTCGAAACCCTACAAGATCATCAACCGGGCCGCTGAGTCAATGGACGCACCAGAGATGACAGCCCCGTCCCTGCCCTCTCAGGCACCAGCTCCCCTCAAGAAGCTGGCCCAGGATCTGGTCAAGATCCCGCTGGCACGCAAGGACCGCCCAGGAGATGGCCCATCGGAACTGACCATGCTTCAGGAGTTGATCCGCGACTGGATGGCCGGGGAGCTTTCACCACTGCGGTTCAAGACCCGGCTCGTTGCCCTGTCCAACAATCGTCACGAGAGTAGGGAAGGCAAGTTCGAGGTAGATCGTGTCATCAAGGAAGCCATTGACGCGATCGGGAAGATGGATCGTAAGGATCTTCTGCCACCCACTCCACCGTTGCCCTCCCGGATCACCGCAGACGACATCGACAAGGCCCGTAGTGTTGAAACTATTTCCCAGGGTAACGTGGGCGATAACCGTAAGATTGTCCTAGCTAACGGTAAGGAAGTCTTCGTCAAGCATTCCAAAAAATGGGGACTACGCAGCGGAGCCGAAATTACTGACGCCGAAGAGATGGCTAATGCGTTGGCTCAAGCCATTGGAGCGCCCGTCCCTGACTTCGTGCGAGCCAATCGTGACACCATTTACACCGATTGGATTAACGGCACAGTTGGTTCCGAGATTATTGATGCCATCAATAACCCACTCCCCGGCAAGAAGGAGTTGTGGGGAAAGATTCTCAATAGTAAGGAATCCAAAGTCCTGGGGTTGTTCGATGCCCTGTCCTTGAATCCAGATCGTCATCATGGAAACTGGATGATTGACGAGAAGGGGAAACTCAAGGCAATTGATCATGGTCAGACGTGGCACAAGACGGCTCTGACCCCTCAGGAGCGGTTAAGCCTAAACGATTCTCCGTTCCTAAATAAGTGGATCTACGAGTATGGAGAGTTCAAGGACAATCCATTTACTCTTGATGATATTCAGAAGTTACAGGATCGAATCACGGCCATCCGGAACAGGTTTGAGGATCTGGATCGGGTTGACTGGTACAATAGAACTCTGGTTGTCCTGAAGCTGCTCAAGTCGCATGCCACAGGAACGGAGGATCTGATCACATGAGACGCATCAACTTCGTCAAGACGGATGATGATAAGAAAATCCTAGGATCAATCATCGAATCATCTGGTGAGTTGCATTTCAATGGGATGGGATTTACCGTATACAACTCCCTAAAAACGGCTTACGGTGAATCTCCTCCTACAGACAAGAAGATATTTGATACCCTTGCCTCGGGTTGGTCTAACGGGCCAGTAAAGACTGTCATGGAAGGGGAGGCCAAGTAATGGCATGTGCGTGCAACGGCGGGACGTCCGAAGTGGTGCCGGCCGTGGAACCCCAGTACATGGTGTCCCTCCCCAACGGTCAGACCGTCGTGGTCCAGGGTGAACACGCCGCCAAGGTAGAGGTCACTATGGCTGGCGGAGGAAGCTACGTCAGGCGTTAGAATGGGCACATACCGGGGTGGAGCAGGTCGGTCAGCTCACTGGGCTCATAACTCAGAGGTCACAGGTTCAAATCCTGTCCCCGGCACAAGTGGATCGGATGGGAATCGAACCCACCTCCTCGGCGCTATGACCAGCTCAGCCACTGAGCTACCGACCCAGGTATCCCCTCCCACCTACGGTGGAACGCAACTCTCGGCCTCATCACCGATTTTGTCCACATTTCCTTGCGGTTTATGTCCGGTGGTAAAACGGGGATACGACTAGTGTACCATGAAGGTGTCCAGGATCGGTGCTGTTGGAACAGCTCCCAAGCCTCGAAAACTTGGGAAACCCCGGGCGTGGGTTCGATTCCCACCCGATCCACCAGAACTTTTCACCAGCACCATGTAAGTGCTACGATCCCCTTGATCTTCATCCTGCGCTGTGTGCCGGGACCGAGGGTGGCTGTGCTTGAGAGCCGCGCCAATACGCGACTCTTTGGAGCACTCTCATGTTTGTCATCCCAGAGGACCTGAGTACCTTCTCCACGAACGCCGTGCAGGGGTTCATCGAGCAGGCGACCCAGGAATACAACACCCTGAAGGCCCAGTTCACCACGGACAACGTCACCGACGAAGCGCTTGACCAGCTCAAGGCCCTGCGGCAGTTCGTCAAGGTGGACGGTCCAGCGGAGATCACCTCCCGCCAGCAGCGTCAGGCCGACTTCACCGCCCTCGACGACGAGCCCGAGACCCCCGAAACCGAAGAGGTTGAAGAGGTTGAGGAGCCGGAGGCCGAGCCGGAGCCGGTAGTGGCTGCCGCGAAGGCGAAGGCGCCACGGATCAAGGACATCGCCAAGGACACCCCGGAGCCAAAGGAGTCGCCGGCCCAGGCCCGGCCGCAGTATTCCTCACTGGTGGCCGCAGCCGGTGTCCCGAACTACAACACCGGGGATCAGTTCAACACGCTCCTGGACGTGGCCAAAGCGTTCGAGGCACGCACCGCAGGCTTCACCTCCATGGTGACCAGCGGACGCGGCCACGAAGTGCAGCAATACCCGGTGGCGGTGCTCCAGCGCAACTACCCGGACGAGTTCTCGGTCAACGGTGACGAATCCGACTACGAGAAGCTGCTCAAGGTTTCCGACGAAACCCGCCTGCCCGGTGGTTCGCTGCTGGCCAGCGTGGACCTGCGCCGCAAGGAGATCCTGGCCACGCAGCCCGAACGGGATGCCCTCGTCGCCGCCGCAGGCTGGTGCGCGCCGTCGGAGACCGACTACGACATCTGTCTCCAGATCACCACCGACGGTCTCCTGGACGTGCCCGAGGTGCAGGCCCGCCGTGGCGGTATCCGGCACAACACCGGTATCGAGTTCGACTCGATCTTCGGTTCGGGTACCGGCTTCTTCGACCTCACCGAGGCCCAGGTCGCCGCTGGCACCACGAAGACGTGCCTGGAAATTCCCTGCCCATCGTTCGTGGACACCCGGCTCGGTGTCACCGGCCTCTGCCTGACCGGAAACATCCTGTCGATCCGGGGCTACCCGGAGTTCACGGCGGCGTTCACCCGTGGCGCTCTGGCCGCGTCGGCTCACCAGGTCAACCGGGAGCAGATCCTGGACATGATCGCCGACTCGACGGCAGTGGACCTGACCGGCCTGGCTCCGTGGGCCACGGACGGTTCCACGGTGTCTCAGGTCATGTCGGCGGTGGAACTGGCAATCGTGGACATCAAGTACCGGCTGCGGCTCCAGCGTTCGGCCACCCTTGAGGTGGTTATGCCGTTCTGGATCCTGGCCCAGATGCGGGCGGACTGGATCCGGCGCACCGGCATGGACAACGGGCAGATCGCGCTGGCGGATTCGGCGATCAACTCGGCGTTCTCGGCCCGGGGTGCCCGGGTCCAGTACGTGTACGACTGGCAGGACGCCTTCAGCAACGGTGCGGCGACTGGTACCGGTGCGGACACGCCGGTGTCGATCTTCAACCGGTCGCTCCAGTTCCTGGTCTACCCGGCCGGCACCTGGGTGCGCGCTGTGTCCGACGTGATCACGCTGAACTCGGTGTACGACTCGACCAAGCTGGCCACCAACCAGGTGACCCACCTGTTCACGGAAACCGGTTGGGCCATGGTTCGCATGTGCCCGGTTTCCCGGGTCTACACGGTGCCTGTCTGCCCGAGCGGTAAGACCACCATCGCCGGCACTCTCACCTGCCCGTAAGCAACCTGGGGCCCCCGGGCAACCGCTCGGGGGCCTTAGCCCAGGCCAGATACGGAGGTGACAGCAATGGCCTACTTCAACGGACCGGCACTCATTGATCCACCGATGGCACCAGCGGCGCCGATGGGGATCTTCGACGTTGCCCTGGGCCCGATGTCCTTCCCGGTGGAAGCCGCCCAGGGTGGCGGGGTAATCCTCGTTCCCGACGACTGTGCCAGCGACTTCTACCTGATCGCCATGGACTGCCCACCCATCACCGGGGCTAAGACGTTCACCGGCGTGGAGGCCCCGATCTCCGGGTCCCCGTTCACTGTCATGACGTCCTACACCTGCGGTTCGATCGGTTTCTCGTTCGAGGAGGCGACCCAGCGGGTCCGTACCCGGATGCAGTTGCGTGAGCAGCGGGCGGTGGAGCGCCGCATCTGGGGTGGTTCCACGGGCGTCCTGGGCACCATTCCCGGCCTGTTCGCCAGCGCCACCAGCCTCGGTTCCGCATCGTGTGTCACCGAGGCCCTGGAGATGCTGGAACAGACGTTGGCCGACAACGGGGTGCTGGACGGCATCATTCACGCCCGTCCCGGCATGGCCGCCCACCTGGCCCAGTCACATCTGATCTACGACCAGGCGCCACGGGTGCGACGTACGGCCATCAACACCCGACTGGCGTTCGGTCAGGGCTACACGGGTGTGGGTCCCACCGGCCAGGCGGTGTCCACGGACACGGAGTGGATGTACGCCACTGGTCGGGTGCTGATCTGGGGCGGCGACACGTTCGTGTCGGACCCGGGGATGGGCCTGAACCGGACCACCAACCAGTTGTATCTGGTGGCTGAGCGGACATTCGCGGTGGCGATCGAGTGTGGGATATGGGCTGTCCAGGTAACCCGAAACTGTACGACGGCAGGGGCCTGACGTGGCTTACATGTACCCGAAATCTGAGGAGTTCGCCCAGGTGTTCCAGGACCTGGCGGCACTGGCGGGCAGGCCTCGCGACATCCGTACCACCACGGACGGACCGGTCCCGTTGGGTCTGGTTGTTCCGGACGATCTTTTTGAGCGTTACCAGGCCACGTTGGAGTTGCCCGTAGAAGCGGAAACTCCGAAGAAGCGTGGTCCGGGTCGGCCGCGTAAGGAGCAATCATGACCTCTGTTTGTTACACCCCCATCAAGATCCCTACGGTGCGGGTGACGAAACTGAACGCCTGTGGCCAGGCGGTCACCGGCACCTGTTCCACGGTGACTTCCAACGGCATCATCTCCGTGGCGATGACCAAGGAGTACGAGGACCGGCAGGAGTTCTTCGTCAAGAACGGTGACGGCACGTTCTGTGTGCGGGCCACCAACCCACCGATCCTGAAGTGGATCAACCTGGTGGTGACGTTCTGCAACGTGGACCCCGAGTTGGTCAACCTGATGACTGCGGAACCGATGGTGGCCGACGACGCTACCGCTCCCCGCAACACCGGTTTCTCCACCGACCAGGACTCGGCGTCCAACTCCAACTTCGCCCTGGAGGGGTGGACGCGGATCACCGGTTCCACGGCACCGTGTACCGGTACCAACGCGTTGGAGTACGGCTACGTCCTCTTCCCGTGGGTCATCGAAGGAACCGTCGGTGACATCACCTACCAGAACGACACCGTCTCGTTCATCGTGAACGCCCGTACCACGAACAACTCGGTGTGGGGCCTGGGTCCGTACTTCGTGGACCTGTCCGACGCCACGGGAACACTGAACAACCCGATCAAGCTGCTGACACCGATCACGTCGACGCAGCATCACCGGATGTTCCTGACCCGGCTCGCACCGCCCACGGGTGCCTGTGGCTGTGTTCCTCTCTTCAACATCTAACCCAAGAACCATATGAACGTGAGAGGGTGGCGGCATGGTCGATGTTTTCGGTGATGCCGTCACCGCTCCGTGCAACTTCACGGTAGATACGTCCTGCTGCGATGACTGGGACACCTACGACCCCGAGTTGCAGACCAACGCGGCCGAGTACGGTGCCCTCGTCATGTGGGCGGCCACCGGGCGCCAGTACGGGCTGTGTACCAAGACGGTGCGCCCCTGTGGACGCACGTGCGGCCCCAACCCCTACGGTGGGTACTTCTGGTCCGAGGGCACCTGGCTCCCGTACACCGTGGGCGGGCTGTGGTTCAACTGCACCTGTGGCTGTAACGGGTCCCTGGGATGCTGCTCGTGCGTGCCCCGCTGCCAGGTGTGGCTGCCCGGGCCGGTGGCAGCCGTGTCCGGGGTGTCGGTGGACGGCGACATGGTCCCGGTGGACTCGTGGCGGGTGGACAACGGTCGCTGGCTGGTCCGCACCGACGGTGACTGCTGGCCGGAGTGCCAGGACTACAACGTCGACTCCGGTGAGGGCACCTTCTTCGTCACCTACCAGGTGGGTATCCCCGTCCCGTCGGTGGTGGCCCGGGCGGCTGGGGAACTGGCCTGCGAGTGGGCCAAGTCGTGCCAGGGGCAACCGTGCCGGCTTCCCCAGCGGGTCCAGTCGGTGACCCGGCAGGGCGTGTCGGTGTCGATGGTGCCGATCGATGTGCTGCTGTCACACGGTTTTACCGGGATCGAAACAGTGGACCAGGTGATCCGGTCCCTGAACCCGTCAGGGTTGACCGGGCGGATGCGGATCTCCAGCCCCGACCTTCCCGTGACCCGCATGGTGACGGGATAGTTATGGATCTTCAACTGCGGGTGATCACGGCCCACGCCCTGGCGTGCCTGTGTACGGCGGTGAACGCCAACCCGAATCCACCACAACACTGTTGCAGACGCATCGAGTTTGACATCACCCAGGACCTGTCACCCGAGGTGGATCTGTGCTGTGAGGGCATCGCCTACGTCACCATGGGGGACGTGTGGCCCTCCTCGGCGTCGTTCCCGGAGGCGGACATCGTCCGCCAGGTGGCCGGCTCCTGCTACCCGCCCGCATGGGGGGTGCAACTTCGGTTGGGGATCACCCGGTGCGCACCGTCCGGGCTGGCACCCACGTGTGAGGAGGAGGAGGTGGCGTTCCTCCAGGACCTGGACGACTCGCAGGCGTTGAGAGCGGCAAGTTGTTGCGTGCGCAACTATATCCTCACCGACCCGCAGTGGTTGGGATACAACGTGGTCATCGAGCGTCAGGTCAAAACCATCGGTGGCGGCTGCGTGGACCGGTACGCACCGATCAGCATCCAGTTCCCGAACTGCGACTGCGGGTAATGACATGGCCCGGGTGGAGATCAATTCCGCTCAGGCCCGGCTCACCGCTACCCGGCTCTCCACCAAGGCGGTTCGGGAAATGGTCCGGGCTGTTGAGATCCAGGCCAAGGTCCGGGCCTCCGTGGGGGAGTACACCACCGGGCGCCTCACCAGATCCATCACCAGCCGGGTCTGGGTTTCCGGGGTAAGGGTCAACGGTTCCGTTGGATCCCTCCTTCCCTACGCCCACCTGGCGGACTCAGGTGCCAAGCCACACCGTATCGAACCCGGGCGTCCACCATGGGCGCTACGGTTCTACTGGCGTAAAGTGGGAAGGGTGGTTTATCGTTCACATGTCAATCACCCTGGACAGTCCGGGAAAGGTTGGCTCACCGGTCCATTGACATCTGAGGCGCGTCGGCGCGGATGGAAGGTCATCATTCATGACTGAGCCAGTAACCATCAAGGGTCGCGAGATGGAAATGAAGTTCCCGACCCCGCTTCAGATGACGTTGCTGGGACGGGAACTGAGCGTCCTGCAGCGGGCCCAGAACAACCCGGAAATTGTCGCAGACAATGCGATCAAATACTTCGCCAGCATCGCCCGTGTCCTGGACATCATGGAAGCGTTGATTGTCAAGGAAGCCGACCGGGATTTCCTCACCGAAAAGATGCGTGACGGTGACCTGAGCCTGGACGAGTTGAAGCCGCTGTTTACTTCGGTCCTCGCCGGGGATCCGGAATCAGCCCCGGTGGTGCGTCGTGCCCGTGTTAAGCGAAGCTAACGAAGCACCGCCTTACATCATTCCTAAACTGGTCACCGATCCCGTCGCCTCACTGACCCCGTGGCCGATCGAAATACAGGTGGGATCCGTGCACGCCACCATTCCCGCCACCTATGCCGTGGACTGGCTCAGCATCCTCATGGTGGGGGACAAGTTGTGGCTGGAGGACGTGTTCCCGGGAATGACCTTGGACCCGGACGCCATGGAAGAGGCCCTGGAAGCCGGCCAGTTGGACGCCATCGACTTTCAGGACCTGGCCCTGGCCGCCATCTCCTCGGCGTCCGGGCGGCCATGGTGGGTGGCCCTGCGGTTGATTGAGACAGTCCGGGCCAACTGGGACCAGTTGGGACCCGAGTTCGTGTACCGCAACATCGACGCCACCAGGGTGTCGCTGTCGGCGTGGCTGGACGTCACCATGTTGCTGGCCCTGAAGAGCGTGAAGCAGGATCAGATCCCTATGTTCCTGGCCCAGTTGGAGGCACCACCACCTGGCGAGGAAGCAGCGGACGACGGTGGGATGAACGCGGACCAGTTCCTGTCTATGATGTAACTGGTAGCGCCTCCCTTACGCCTACCACTTCCAGTTGTCTGGTGGTGGATACATGGCGCTCGGTGACGCCTTTATAGATGTTCACGCCAACACGGATCCGTTTGAGAAAGATCTCCGGACCAAACTCCCTACCGCCGCCAAAGACGCTAACTCGATCATGGATCAGATCGGGGAAGGCTGGGGCGACAAAGTAGCCAGTTCCATGACCAAGGAGCTGGGCAGCCACGGCAAGGACTTCGCCCAGGCGGTGGAGCGGTCCACCGAACGTACCGTCATCCACCCCCGGTCCGACATCAAATGGGACGCCAACGTCGGCCGGTTCCGCAACTCGGCCGGTGAGTTCGTCGCCATGTTCGCCGACGAGACACAGAAAGCGTTCCAGCGTCAGGCCGGTCCCGGCGGCCCGTTCGCCAAAGTGGGGGAAGCCTTCTCCGACGCCGTTGGTGCCGGGTTCAGTGTCAGCGGCAAGTCACCCCTGATCGCCCTGCTGATCCCGTTGGTCGGTGAGATCGGGCTCCTGATCGCCGGAGCCCTCCAGGGAGCCAACGCCCTGGCCGCCGTACTTACCACCCTGCCGGCCCTGATCACCGCCGTCGGGTTGCAGGCCACCGTCCTGTTCGCCGCCTTCCACGGCATCGGAGACGCGATCCAAGGTGCGTTCGCTGCCAAGAACGCCCAGGAACTCAACGACGCGATCAAGGGACTCACCCCGGCAGCCCAGTCGTTCGTGGTGTCTCTGCTGCCCGTCCGGGACCTGTTCAAAGAGATCTCCGCGATCGCGCAGCAGAACTTCTTCAAACAGCTCGGTGACACGGCGGGTCAGGTGGCCCGTGCGCTGGGCCCGATCCTGACCGGGAACAACTTCGCCGCCCTGGCCCGCTCCCTGGGTGACCTGTTCGCCGGGGTCGGGGTTCTGTTGCGGTCACCGCTGTTCAGTGACTTCATCAACAACACCCTGAAGCAGACGGTCATCTGGCTGCGGGAGTTCGGGTTGGCGTTCACCAACGCCCTGACCGGACTGGTGCGGATCGCCAACGCGTCCCTGCCGTTCCTGCGCACCATCGGTGGTTGGATCAATGAGGCGCTGAACGAGTTCGGTGACTGGCTGGGCGAGGTGGCCACCAACGGATCGTTCTCGGCGTGGCTGAAATCGATGACCCCGACGTTCCTGCAACTGCTGGAGCTGTTGAAGGCGGTCGCCAAGTTCGTCGGAGCCTTCTTCTTCGCCCTGGACAAGGCGGGCGGCGAGGACGCACTGTCGGAGATCATTGGTCAACTGATGGTCTTCGCCGCCATTCTTTCTTCCGACTTTGGTATCGAAGCCATGCGTGGGCTGCTCTTCGTCCTGGGAACTCTGGGAATTGTGTTCATGGGGCTGGCCACGGCGATCATGGCGGCTGCGGCACTCATTTCCGTTGCCTACCGGTCCATCCGGGAGTTCTTCATCTGGCTGATCGACTACGCGGCTCCGGCGGTGGGTCAGGCCTTTGAGGAAGCCTGGTTCCGTCTCCAGTTGGCCTGGGCCGGGATCGTCAACGGCCTCCAGAATCTGGGTAAGTCGATCGGTGACTTTTTCGTCGGCCTCTGGAACTCGATCAAGAACAACTGGAACCGCATCATCGGCATCTTCCTGAGTGTCCCGATGATGATCTGGAACGCGCTCAAAGGTCTGCCAAGCCTGCTGTGGAATGCCGGCAAGAATGCGGTGAACAGCTTCCTCGATGGTGTCAAGAGCATGTTCGGGGCGGTCGGAAACGTAGCCCACGACCTGATCAGCAAGGTGACCGACCTGCTCCCGGGTTCCCCCGCCAAGGAGGGACCCCTATCCGGTCACGGATACGCCAAACTCCGTGGCCAGCGGATGGTTCAGGACCTGATGGTGGGCATGAAAGGGCAGGCCACGGACCTGCGGAACACCGCCACGAACACCGTGTCGCAGGTAGTCAACTTCGGTGGGATCAAGATGGAATTCGGTGGCGTACCCACCGAGGCGCAGGCACGTACCGCTGGAGCGGCAGTGGGGGCCGGCATCACCAACCAGATGGAAGTCGCTCTAGCAGTTAGGGCCCTGTGATGGCTAACTACAACCCGAACTCCCCGTACATTCTGGGTCAGGAATGGGTGCCCATCCAGGAAGACGATTACAGCCTGGTCGGCGGAGTGGACGCCCTGGAAGTGGGTCATTCCTTTTCCCTGGCCACCACTCGCGTGCTTCGGGATGGCCGCTACTACATCAAGGACTTCCCCGCAGGTCAGGCCGGCTACCCGGAAATCATCAGCATCTACCCGAACGGTGGGGAAGGTCTGAGTGGACCCATTCAAAGGGTTCTGATTCCGGTGAACAACGGGGTAGTGACCGGGGCTGAGACGTCGTTCACCGTCAACGCGGCCACCGACCTGTTCAATCCCGCTGACGGTATTGCCGCTTCCACCGCCATTGACAATGTCAACAACAACGGTTTCACCGCCTATTTCGCCACCAACCAGTACGCCCAGTTGCTGAACGGCAAGCGGATCCTGGGTATCAACCTGTTGTACTCGGTGGCCACCACCAACGAGTTTGAGCTGGCGAACGTACTTGCCGGTAATGGTGGGATCATTTCCTCCATTGACCTGGTGGCGAACAACTCCGCCGTGTTCACGCTGGCACTTCTGTTCGGGTCCACCACCAGCGGTCTGTACAACTTCGGGTACAAGTATTTCCCCACCGCCACCGCGTCATCGGACCCGCAGCGTGGGGTGACCCGCAACCGGCTCCCCAACTACAACCCGTACTTCGGGTCTCCGCCGTCCACTGCCATTTCCGAGGTCCAGCCGTGGAGCTATGCGGACCTTCAGCGGTTTGAGATCAGTGACAGCAGCCGGTACGGGATCCGGGTGTGGAACACCGCCAGCGGTACCACCTCCACCACCTTCAACCCCAGCTTCTTCTGGTACTACATGGCACTGGAAGTGCTGTTCTGTGAGGAAACCAGGCTGGCGGTGGGAGGGTTCCAGCGGGCCAACACCGCCGGAGCCAACTTTGTTCCCATCTACAACGCCAACGTGATCCCGTTGCGCACCATGGGAACCCGGACGGTGAACCCGGTCCTTCTTCCCGGGGACTACACCGTCACTGTCATGAAGGGTGACTCGGGAGAAACGTCTGACTTCAACGGGATCTTGTACGGGGTGAAGCCGGAGCCGATCAACGCGATCCGGCAGTTGTACCCACTTCCCACGGTGGAGGGGGTCCGGGTTCAGCTCCCCAACCCGATGAACGACACCGCCGTGGGCAAGGTGTTCACCCGGGAAACGACCCAGATCCTGCCCATGCTGTCACTGCACACCTCCGGTGGCCCGCTCACCGAGGTGCACGTGTACGGGCGCCAGTCGGTGGCCCAGGTGTACGGCACCATCACCGCCACCCAGGACATCAACGAGGACGCCGACGGCGGTGTCTCATACGACTACGACCAGGTTCGTTTCTATGCCCGACGGTTCGGTAACACGTCCGTCCCGCTGCTCCTGGATTCTCCGGACATCGCCGGGTTCTCGGCCCGCATCCTGCCAGTGACCTTCGATGCCCTGGAAGACATGGTGGACGGCTGGAAGGAGATCACCCTCCCGGTGAGTCCCAGCGCCGTTCCCATGGGTGCTCAGGCGGTTGCCTCACCGTCCTGGCGTTGGTCGGCGGCAGGGGAACTGGCCGGTAACCGGTGGGAGGTCCTCGGCGCCTCGGCACCGTCACTGTCCGGTCAGCCGGGGAACCTGCTCAACCTGATGGCTTCTGGCCAGCGTCTCGGGGACGCCACGTACGGCATCGGTTCCACCACGGAGACCGGAACCACGATCACCGAGTCGTGGGTTCCTGGTATCGCTCCTCCGGTGTCGGCAACCACGGCGGACGGGTTCTCCGACGCGACTGTCCTGTTCAGCGTCAACCCGCCTGCGGTGTCGGGGCTGGCGGTGACGGCCATGAGCCAGGCCCTGACCTACACCACCCCAAACTGTTCCGGGTTCGTTCCGGGATGCGTACCCACGTCCCTGACTTACAACAAACTGTCGTGGACGCTGCGCCGCAGCGTGGTCCAGGACCTGTTCGCCCGGGTAGCAGCCTCCGGGTGGGGGTCGGCGGACACGGGGCAGGCATGGGCCCTCACCGGCACCACAGGTCTGTTCACCGTGGACGGCTCCTACGGGGAGATGTTCCACACCGGGGGGGCGGTCAGCACCCTGACCCAGGCCCTGGTGGGGATCAACTCCCCGGACAGTGATGGTGGGTTCTCGTGGTTGATGGACGCCACCGACTCCACCGGTACCAACACCATCGAGATCCTGGCCCGGTACGCCGATGTGTCGAACTTCTACCGGGTGACCGCCACGATCAACGCGAACCAGACCATCGATTTCTCCATGACCAAGCGGGTTGCCGGCGTGGAGACCACCCTGGTGACACAGGCGGCCAAGTATGGGCTGGTGCAGACGACGGCTACCTGGTTCTCGATGCGGTTCCGGGTGGCGGGGGCCACGTTGCAGGCCAAGATCTGGGTCCGTGACCTGCCGGAGCCACCTACCTGGGACCTGGATATCAGGGACACGTCTCTGACCACAGGCAACTCGTGGGGGGTCCGGTCCGCTGACAACACCACCGGTCCGGCGTTCACCTTCTTCGTTGACAACCTGTTGGTGTCGCCGCCGAACTTCGGGATCCTGGAACTCCAGCGGTACGACCCGGTGGATGCGGCGTTCAACACGATCATGTTGTCCACCACTCCGGCGATCACGGCCTTCAACGACTACGAGGCCCGGGTGGGCCAGACGTCGGTGTACCGGATGCGGGAACGCAACATGTACGACTTCGCCGGCCTGTGGTCGCCTCAGGTGTCCGGTTCGGTGGCCACTCCCGGTGTGGTGGGAGCCAGTGTGGCTCTGACCATTTTTACTACCAACTACTTCCAATCTGGCAGTTCCAACCTGGCGTACTCGGCGGAATGGGAGGGGCAGCCGCAGGAGGACTTCACCTGGCCCGAGAGTAATGATCTTGTCATCCAGGAGATGTACGACAAGAACTTCGTCACCACCTTCCATCCGTTGGAACGTGGCGGCGAACGGTTCACCCGCAACATCCTGGTGAACGCCGCCGGGATCCCACCGGTGACGTCCCAGAACGGCTTCGAGTCGTTGCGGGATATGGCCTGGAACGTGGCCCCGTACATTTGTGTCCGGGACGAACTGGGCAACCGCTGGTACTCCACGGTGGTGGTACCGGAGGGTAACCGCAGACGGATCCGGGCCCAGGGTCACCTGACCATCGCCCAGGTGGCGGTCATTGAGACCAGCGAGTTCCCGTTCCCGGTGAATCCGGCATGAGCCTCATCGACCGCACCCTTCCCGACGTTGACCCGTTCTTTGACCTGACCACGGGGGTGGGTCAGCGTTCGGCCACGTTCCGGTTCAAGCTGATCGACGGGGTCACCGGTGGCCATCTCGGTGACATCACCCCTATCCGTAACGCCAGTTTGAGTCACGACACGACCCGCACCATCAAACGGAGCTTGAACCTGTCCCTGGGTGTGGCCGACACCATGGCCATCGATCCGGTCAACAACCGGGTGGAGCCGTTCATGGTGCTGCCCAACGGCACCGAGTACCCGCTGGGCCGGTATGTGTTCACCACGGCACCCAGGGACGTGTTCACGGCCGGCAAGTTGATGTCGGCCACGTTGCTGGATGAGATGTTCATCCTCGATCAGCCGATCCAGGCGGCTATCGCCGGTGAGGGGGTGCTGGCCTCGAAGGCGATCGTGAAGGTGGTTGCCGGGTTCGGGTTCGACCTGGAGGTGGAGGGCACCGAATACACCGCGCTCCAGTCCTGGGGTGCGGGTGCCGGCCGGGGTCAGATCCTGGCAGCCCTCGCCCTGGCCGGTGATTACTTCTCCCCTTGGTTCGATAACCATCACAAGCTCCGGTTCATTCGTTCGTTTGATCCGGCGACAGCGATCCCTAACTTTGACTTTGATACCGGGAACCAGGTTCTGAGAGAACCCATTCAGGAGACGGACGATCTACTTACCTCTCCCAACAGGTTTATCGCTATCGCCAACAGCAGCAATGACCTGAGTTCTCCTGCCGCCGCCTTTGTTGACGTACCAGTTTCCGCTCCTCATTCCATCAAGAACCGGGGCTTTGTGGTAGCCCAGGTAGTGGATACCCAGGTGGCCGACACCGCGCAGGCGCAGGTGGTGGCCCGTAATCTGGCAATCCGTCACACGGTATTCGAACGGGTTACTCTGACAACGCCACCAGATCCTCGCCATGACTCATATGATGTGGTGATATGGAACGGCCAAAAATGGCTTGAGTTGGCATGGTCAATGGATCTGTTGGAGGGCGGGAGCATGGAACACACCCTCCGGAAGACATATTCATGAACCGGGAAATTGTTGAGTCAGTTGCCGCCGGTGCCAAGGCGATCAAAGACACCGCCCAACGTCTCGGCCTGACCTGGTCGTTGAGACCGGGAACCATTCAGCCCTCGGATAGTGGGGCGATCCAGGTCAGCTTGGACGGTGACCAGGACGTCGCCCGGGTCACCGTGGTCAGCCTCATCGGACCCGTGGTACCCCTGTCCCGGGTCATGGTGCTGATCATCCCCGACGCGATGTTCGTCATCGGCAACGTCACCGGAGCCGTTCCCCGGGTCATGACCAACCGTGTCCTGATGGTGTCCAACGCCGACGTCACCCTCACCACGTCGTACCAGGTGGTTCCTAACACGCTGGTCACGGTAGTCACGTCCGGGCTGGCCACCTGGGAAGTGATCGGGGACTTCGACATGGACACCACCGGTGCCGGCACCACCATCATGGTGGGCAGCCTGTTCGTGGACGGTGTTCAGCAGACCGGTGACGCGGTGTGGGGTTCCAATGCCGTTACTGAGCGGGTAAACGTGGTCCAGATGTGGGATGGCACATTCCATAACGCCGGAGCGCACAACTTCCAGTTGCAGGCCATCAAAACCGTCAACGTGGGCACCAACGTTGTTCAGGGAATCGGTACCCGGATCAACGTGAAGACCTTCGAATGAAGGTCTATGTCCTTCCCGCCGACGCCTACGGTTGCGGCCACAACAGGCTTATCTGGCCCGCCGATGTGCTCCGCCACCAGGGCCACGAGATCGTCATCATCCCCCCGGACGGCAAGCAGGGGTTCCTGGCGAAGACGGAGACCCAACCGGACGGTTCGGAGCGGCTCCTGTCCGTTCAGGTCCCCGAGGACATGGACGTGTTGGTGATCCAGCGTCCCGCCCACCCGTTGCAGCCGCAGATGATCGAGGCGATGCGGGCCAACGGGGTGGCGGTGGTCATCGACATGGACGATGACATGTCCTCCATCCATCCCAGCAACGTGGCGTTCCACCTGTACCGGCACCGGTCCAACTCGCCCTTCTCCTGGCGCCACGCCATGGAGAGCTGCAAGCGGGCCACCATGGTTACCACTTCAACGTCGGCACTACAGAAGGTGTACGCCAAGCATGGACGGGGTCGGGTGATCGATAACTTCGTCCCGGCCACCTATCTGATGTATCCGAAGCTGGAAACCGGATCGTTCGGGTGGGCCGGCACGATGAAGTCGCACCCCGACGATCCGCAGGTGATGGGTAACGCGGTCCGGGACCTCACCAACCAGGGGTACCTGTTCTCGGTGGTGGGTGATGGCAGGGGTGTGAAGCAGGCCCTGCGGCTGGCCCAGGATCCTCCGGCCACCGGTTCGGTCGCTCTGATCGACTGGGCGGCCCGGATCGGCGACTCGATGGATGTGGGCCTGGTGCCGCTGTCGGCCACCTCGTTCAACACGAGCAAGTCCCGGTTGAAGGGAATCGAGTGCATGGCGGTGGGGGTGCCGTTTGTGGCTTCACCCCGTCAGGAGTACCGCAAGTTGATCAGGGAGGCCGGGTGCGGGTTCCTGGCCGACAGCCCCAAGCAGTGGTACACCATGGTCAAGGAACTTATGGATAATGAAACTCTCCGCAAGGAACAAGTGGAAGCCGGCAGAGCGTACATGCAGGACCAAACGTACGAAGCTAACGCCTGGCGCCAGTTGGAAGCCTGGGAGCACGCGCTCAAGCTCCAGAGAGGATCTACGTGAGTCGTCCCAGAATCGCTGTCATACCCACCCACAACAGACCCCAGGAACTGGGGGTGGCAGTCACTGCCATCGGTCCCCAGGTCGACACCGTGATCGTGATCGACAACGCTTCCGATCCACCGGTCAACGGGGTGGAAGCCATCGTGATCCGGGACCCGGAACAGCCACCCAACCTGTCCCGGCTATGGAACATCGGCCTGGACGCGGCAGCCGCGTGGGCAAAGGGGCACGACGAATGGGATGTGGCGATCCTGAACGACGACACCATCGCGTACCCGGACTGGATGGACAAGGTTTCCCGGGGTTTGCGGGAAACCACGGCGGCGGCGGCTTACACCAGCAACCCGTATATGAACCGCATCGTCATCCACGGCCCCCATTCCGGTTGGGGAACAGGTACCCGCGTACACGGGTGGGCGTTCGCCATGCGGGGAGAAACCACATTCCGGTTCGATGAGCGGTTCCGTTGGTGGGCGGGCGACGATGACGCGTCGGTGTGGTTCAGAAACAACGGAGGAATCGCCGCCGTTCCCGGTGACGAGGTGCTCAACACCCTGGCGAACTCGTCCACTGCCGGGGAACTGATGGTGCAGGCCGCCAAGGACATGCAGACGTTCGTTGATAAGTGGGGGAGACGTCCATGGTGAGCCGGTACGAGTTCCTTGCCGCACTGCACGCACTGCTGATCCCTCGGGGCTACCTGGAGGTGGGAGTGTATGCCGGTGGCTCCTTGAACCTGGCCAGTTGCCCGGCGATCGGGGTGGACCCGGCGCCGATGGTGGCCGCCCAGGGACGGCAGCGCATCTATTCCACCACCAGTGACATCTTCTTCGCCAACGGGATCCCGGAGGATTTTCCTCCGATCGATCTGGGTTTCATCGACGGCATGCACCAGTTCGAGTTCGCCCTGCGCGACTTTCGGAACATCGAGAAGTTCGGTCACCGGAAGACGATCATAACCTTTGACGACGTGCTCCCGTACAACAAAGCAATCGCGGACCGCAACCCGCTTCCGGGGGACTGGACCGGGGACATCTGGAAAATGGTTCCCATTCTGGAGAAGCGCGGGAATGTGGAACTTCGGCTGGTGGATGTATCGCCAACTGGGGTTTTGCTGGTGAAAGGTCTTGATCCAACCGACCGGTTCCTGTGGGACAATTACGAGGAACTGGTAGCGGAGTGGATTGACAAAGACGTGCCGGATTGGGCTGTTGACCGATCCACTTCCTACACTCCCGAATCTGTATTGGAGTGGCTGACTCAATGACTGTTGCCATCACTGGCGGGGGAGGCTTCATCGGTCAAGCCACCGTGGATGCGATTCTGGCCAGTAGCAATGAAAAGGTAATCGTTTTCGACCGTCGTGATGGTAACGACATCCTGGGCCCATTGGACGCTCTCCATGGTGCTGATGCGGTCATTCACCTGGCCGGCCTGCTGGGTACCCATGAATTGTTCGACGCGGTCCAACCGGCGATCGATACCAACATCACCGGCTCCTACCGGATCATGGACTGGTGCATCAAGAACGACGCCAACTATGTCGGGATCATGATGCCGGACGTGTTCCCCAGTGTGTACACGGCCACGAAGGTGGCGTCGAAGCGGCTCGCTGACGCCCTGCACCACTCCCGTGGGCTGGCATGCTCCCATGTGCGGGCCTTCAACGTGTTCGGGCCGGGGCAGGCTCATGGTCCAGGGCATCCACAGAAGATCATCCCGACGTTCGCGGTGGCCGGTTGGAATCGGCAGCCGATGCCGATCTGGGGATCCGGGGAGCAGACCGTGGACCTGATCTCCGCCGAGGATGTGGGGCATCTCCTGTATGAGGCGTCTTCGTGCAGCGGCAATGAGGTTTTCGACGCCGGCACTGGGCAACCGTTCACGGTGAATGAGGTGGCCGCCATGATCATGAAGATCACCGGATCCACGGTGGCACCGCAGCACCTGCCGATGCGGGACGGGGAACTTCCCACCACCGTGGTCGCCACCGGAGATGGCTGGGAAGAGTTGGCCAGGGTACCCACGTTCAACTATGTGGATCTAGAAAAGACTGTCGTCTGGTACCGGGACAACGGGTGATGGATGCTGCCACGATAACCGCATGGGCGCTGGCAATCACCGCTACCACAAGCCTGATATCGGCGGTAGGGGTACTCCTTGTCCGGGTCGGGGTCAAGAAGGTTCACGTCATGGTCAACTCTCGGCAGGAGCGGATGGAAGCCCGGATCGAGCAGCTCAGCGAGAGCCTGCGGGGAGCCGATGTTGATGTTCCCGTGCCGCCGGAAAAGAAACAAAAGTAAGTTGTGTATGCTGGAATAATGGCCCGAACTCTGAAGGAAGCTCTCCGAGGGATCAAAATCCATCATTAAGGACTTGACGCCAGATGAGTAAAGTACAACTATATTCCGCCCTTTACGGTGGGTACGACTGGCCTAAGGAACTTCCGGACGGGATCACTGGTGTCATGTACACCGACGATCCTGACCTGTCGATCAAGGGCTGGGAAACCCGGGTCGTGAACATGGAGCACATCGCTCCCGGCGACTCGATGATGCAGCACAAGTACTGGAAGACCCACCCCCATGAGGCGGTACCTGAGGCGGAGGTGTCGCTGTGGTTGGACGCCAGCATGACAATCGTGGTCCCGGACTATCTGGACCGATGCCTCGGCGCCCTCGGAGCGGACGACTGGTCCTGTGTCCGCCACCCAGCACGGGTATGTATCTACCCGGAAGCCAGCTTCTCTGCGTCGTTGTCCCGGTACGCCAGCCAGACGAAGATGATGGACCAGGTGGAGTTCTACCGTTCCGCCGGCCATCCTCCTAACTGGGGCCTGGTCGCGACCGGCTCCAACGTGCGCCGGCACACACCGCTGGTGGAGAAGGTGTCGGAACTGTGGTGGGATGAGTGCATGAACTGGTCCCACCAGGATCAACTTTCCCTCCCGGTTCTTTTCCGTTTGTACCCTGAGTTAAAATGGAACTACAACTTTCCATGGTTTGAGTGGTGGCATCTTCACCCTCACCTGAAGTGAGGAACGGTAATGGGTCTATTCAAGAAAGCTGTTGACCTGATCAAGGCCGAGGACAGCGCCCGGGAACTACGCAAAGCCGGCAAGGTGACGCAGGCGGACGGCAAGCGGGTCCGGGAAGCGCAGAAGAAGTTCGACGAAGCCAAGGCCAAGGCCGCCAAGGAGAAGAAGTAGCCATGGAGAAGTTGGTGCGCAACATGGTCCCCGCCCTCATGCGCCAGGTAGGGGAAAACCCGGCCCTGCGTACGGCCACCGAAGCCTGGGACCGGCACCAACTTCTCCGAGCCAAACTCCTGGAGGAGGTCGGCGAGTTCCTGGAAACCGATGACCACCGGGAGTTGGCTGACATTCTGGAGGTCCTGGTGACCATGGCCCAGGAATGGGGTCTGAACCTAGAAGCCCTACGGGAAGCCAAAACCCGCAATCGGGGCGACTTCAGCGACTGGCAGGTATGGATGGGACACCAATGACCTACAACTTCACCGACCCCGAGATTCGTCTCATGGTCAAGACGCACCGCCCCCAGGAGCTGTGGCGCGACGCCGTAGGTGGAGCCGTTTCCGGAGGGATCGCGTGTGACACCTGCCATCGGGCATGGCCCTGCCCACCGATCCGGGAACTGCGGGCCTGGCTGACCGAAGCCCGCGACGGGCACCTCAATCGGGTAGCCACAGCGCTGGACCCGAACCAACCGTGGAAGATTGTCGAGGCATAGTGACGTATCCAGGAATAACAGTCTGTATACCCAGCATCCCGCCACGGTCCCTGATGCTCCAGCGGTCGGTCCGGTCGGTCATGACCCAGACCATGCCAGCCGCCGCCATCTCGGTGGCTATCGACGTGAACCGGGAGGGGGCTCCTCCGACCCGTCAGCGGGCCCTGGACGCGGTACGGACCGAATGGGTGGCGTTCCTGGACGATGACGATTTCTTCGAGCCACAGCACCTGGAGCACCTGTCCCAGCACGCGGAGGAGACCGGGGCCGACTTCGTGTACTCGTGGTTCACCGTGGTCGGTGGAGTCGATCCGTTCCCGAGTACCCATTTCACCAACCCGTTCAATCCGGAGGATCCGATCGAGACCACGATCACGACCCTGGTCCGGACAGAGCTGGCACAACAGGTCGGTTTCAAGGCCATGAATCGGGGGGAAGTAAACACCGGCGAAGATCGATACTTCACCCTGGAGTGCATGAAAGCCGGTGCCAAGATTTCCCACTTGGTCGAACGTACGTGGTGCTGGTCCCATCACGGAAAGAACACTTCTGGTCTCGCCACTAGATGGTGAGCTAGGATATAGACGGACTAACTTCTCTCCTCTCCTGTCCGACA
>Ga0307295_10000070_pt1 | contig 20844 bp, 16 predicted proteins | sample ER_DNA_152_FD_194481 | JGI IMG/M metagenome (GOLD analysis project Ga0307295, IMG submission 194481) | Bulk soil microbial communities from the East River watershed near Crested Butte, Colorado, United States - ER_DNA_152 | ecosystem: Environmental > Terrestrial > Soil > Floodplain | place...
CGGGATGGAAGTCCGTGGTGAGGGTCCGATGGTGGTACGGGAGAAAGTGCATCCGGCGGTGCCGATGAGCCTGGACCAGGCGCTGTTGGAAATGGAACTCGTCGGCCACGACTTCTATCTCTACATCGACTCCGAGCACATGGTGCCGAGCGTGGTGTATCGCCGCAGAGCGTACGACTACGGCGTAATCCGCCTGGACATGGCGTATGCGCTGGTCTCCTGATCGCACCAGCCGTACGAAAGCCTTTCCAGACTGACACTGGGGAGCCGCTCGGCCGGGCTAAGCCAACGTGGCAATTGACCCAGTCCGTCGGCGCTAGTTCCTGCGTGGCTGAGTTTCAAGCATCTTAGGTTGCTACGCCCGTCCGCCCGTCTCCCCAGTGTCAGTTGGCACCGGTAGCGTCTGGCAGGTGCGGCGAGACCAGCTAAGTAAAGCCGAGGCGAGGCGGATCGCGCTCGCTGCGCAGGGCTTTGGGAGCGCCAAGCTGGGGCGCCCGGTCACCATGCGGGACGTGCAGGCGGTAACCACTCGGCTGGCACAGTTCCAGATCGACTCCATCAATGTCGTCACGCGGGCGCAATTCATGCCGCTGTACTCCCGGCTGGGGCCCTACGATCCAGCGCTGTTGCAGCGCGCTGCCTATCGACCACCGCGGCGGCTCTTTGAATATTGGGGTCATGCGGCAAGCCTCATCGATATCTCCCTGCAGCCACTGCTGCGGTTCCGCATGAAGCCGGGCTTCCGCGACGTCTGGTCCGGAGTTGAACGGGTCGCGCGCGAGAACGCTGATCTGATTCCGTTCATCCGCGACGAGATTGCAGCACGCGGACCGATCAGCGCCAGAGATCTGGAAGTTGCCGAGGAGCGAGATCGCAGCAACTGGGGGTGGAACTGGTCGCGAGTGAAGACGGTCTTGGAGTGGCTGTTCTACGTTGGGGAGGTCACGTCGGCGTATCGAAACGCCCAGTTCGAAAGGGTTTACGACCTCCCTGAGCGGGTGATTCCGCATGCGGTGCTCGCCATGCCAACTCCGACACCACAAGAGTCGGTGACTGGTCTCATCCGACGCGCCGCACGAGCCCTCGGCGTCGCGAGCGAGTCGTGCCTACGTGACTATTTCCGGACTCGCTTGGACATGACGCGGCAGGCCATCGCGACTCTTGTCGAGAGCGGCGAGCTGATCACGGTTGCGGTGGATCGGACTGGCAGTCGGCCGTGGTATCTGTGGCATGAGGCGCGAGTGCCGCGTCGAATTTCCGCCCGTGCACTGTTGAGCCCATTCGACTCGCTGATCTTCGAACGAGCACGCTTGGAGCGCCTGTTCGACTTCAGCTATCGAATCGAGATCTACGTGCCGGGGCCGAAGCGGATCCATGGCTATTACGTCTATCCGTTCCTGCTCGATCAGGATTTTGTGGCCAGGGTTGATCTCAAGGCGGACCGAACGCGTGGCGTGCTTCGGGTCAATGCTGCGTGGCTGGAGCCCCCTCACGACTCGTTCGACGTAGCGACTGAGCTGGCTTCCGAGCTCAAGATCATGGCCGAGTGGCTGGGTCTGGAGGACGTGGAAGTGCTGCCGCGAGGTGACCTGGCACCCGCACTGACTGCCGTTCGAGGATGAGCACCGGTCTCGGGTGAGCGGTGTCACAGCCTGACTGGCTTACCATGGAGGCCGCGCTGCGGCACTTCTACGATGGAAGAATCCTGGCGTTAAGCCCCAGCGGCGTAAGGGAACATCTCGGCGCCGGAGACCGTGCAGGTAAGTGATAACGACGTAAGGGAGCCAGTTTCCGTGGCTTTGATGGATAGGCTGCTGCGCTTCGGCGAGGGCAAACTTCTCAAACAGCTCAGCAATATCGCCAAACAGGTGCACGCCATAGAAGACGACTTCGTCGCGATGAGCGACGAGGAGCTCCGCGGCCAGACTGCGGAATTCAGGGCGCGCTATGACAAGGGTGAGACGCTCGAGTCGCTGCTGCCTGAGGCGTTCGCGACGGTACGCGAAGCAAGCCGCCGCGTCCTGGATAAGCGGCACTTCGACGTTCAGGTAATGGGCGGCGCTGCGCTGCACATGGGCAACATCGCTGAGATGAAGACGGGTGAGGGCAAGACGCTGGTAGCGACCATGCCGTCGTACCTCAACGCGCTGACCGGACGGGGCGTCCATATCGTCACGGTCAATGACTATCTGGCCAAACGTGACTCAGAGTGGATGGGACGTATCCATCACTTCCTTGGCATGGAGGTCGGCGCGATCCTTTCCCAGATGGATTCCGACAGTCGTCGCAGGGCGTATCAGGCCGACATCACGTATGGCACAAACAATGAATTCGGCTTCGACTACCTACGCGACAACATGGCGCTCAGTCTTGAAGACTGTGTGCAGCGTGGGCATCACTACGCCATTGTTGACGAGGTCGACTCGATCTTGGTCGACGAGGCGCGTACCCCCTTGATCATTTCCGGCCCGGCAGAGGACACCGGCAAGTGGTATCCGGAGTTCGCCAAGCTGGTGAACCGACTGCGCCGCGATGAGCACTACGAGGTCGATGAGAAGAAAAAGACAGTAGCGATCAATGAGGCGGGCATCGATGCGGTCGAGGATTGGCTTGGCATTGGGAATCTGTACGAGTCGGCCAATACGCCGCTGATTTCCTACCTCAACAACGCTATTAAGGCCAAGGAGCTGTTCAAGCTCGACCGCGATTACGTCGTGATCAGCGGCGAAGTGCTGATCGTCGACGAGCACACCGGGCGCACCTTGATCGGACGCCGCTACAACGAGGGACTGCACCAAGCCATCGAGGCCAAAGAAGGCGTTCAGATTCGCGAGGAGTATCAAACACTCGCCACGATCAGCCTGCAGAACTACTTCCGCATGTACGAAAAGCTCGCTGGTATGACGGGCACTGCGCTCACCGAAGCCAGCGAGTTCCAGAAGATCTACGGGCTCGGCGTGGTACCGATACCAACCAATATGCCGATGGTCCGCGGCGACCAGCGGGATCTGATCTACCGCACCGAAGAGGCCAAGTTCGAAGCCATTGTCAAAGACGTGGCGGAGCGGCACGAGAAGGGTCAGCCGGTGCTCATCGGCACCGCATCGGTTGCCAAATCCGAGATCTTGTCGGGCCTGTTGAAACGGGCTGGAGTCAAACACGAGGTGCTCAACGCCAAGCAGCATGAGCGTGAGGCGGCCATCATCGCGATGGCAGGCGCGAAGAGCGCGGTCACGGTGGCCACCAATATGGCCGGCCGCGGTACCGACATCATCTTGGGCGGCAACGCCGAATTCTTGGCCGACAAGCAGCTGCACGATTCCGGTATCGATGCGCTGGAGAACTCCGAAGAGTACGAGAAGCTTTATCCGGAACTGCTTGAAGAACTCGAGAAGCAAACCGAAGCCGGGCACGATGAGGTTGTCGAGCTTGGCGGTCTCTACGTCGTCGGATCAGAGCGGCACGAGTCGCGCCGGATCGACAATCAGCTGCGTGGCCGTTCCGGCCGGCAGGGCGATCCGGGGGAGAGCAGGTTCTATCTGTCTCTCGGTGACGACTTGATGCGGCTGTTCAAGTCCGACATCGTCGACTGGGTTCTACAGGCTCTCAAGATGCCTGACGACGTGCCCATCGAGAACAAGCGGGTCACCGCTTCCATTGCGAGTGCGCAAAGCCAGGTTGAGGCGCAGAACTTCGAAATCCGCAAGAACCTGCTGAAGTACGACGACGTCATGAATCGCCAGCGGCATGCCGTCTACAGCGATCGTCGAAAGGTGCTGGAAGGCGCCGACGTAGAGTCGGGACTTCGGGCCACCGTCGACACCGTGATCGAGCAATACGTCATCGGAGCGACGGAGGGTTTTGCCGAAGACTGGGATCTGGAGCAGCTGTGGAGCAATATGAACACGCTGTATCCGGTGTCTTTGGTACGCGAGGAGTACGAGGAGCGCGACGACCTCGACCGGCAGCTGCTCATCGATGACTTCAAGGCTGATGCCCAGGCCGCGTACGACAGGCGCGAGGAGAGCCTCGGCGAAGAGGTCATGCGGGAGCTGGAGCGCCGAGTGCTGCTGACCGTCTTGGACCGTAAGTGGCGTGAGCACCTCTATGAAATGGATTACCTCCGCGAGGGCATCGGCTTGCGAGCGATGGCGCAGCGCGATCCGTTGGTGGAATACCAGCGCGAAGGCGGCGACATGTTCAACGTCATGATGGAAGCCTTCATGGAAGAGGTCGTGGGTTACGTCTTCCACCTCGACGTGGAGGTCCAGGAGGCACCTCAAGTCGGGGTCGTGACTGACTCCGATGGGCAAGCGGTGCAGATCGGGTCAGGCCAGATCGGAGCAGGCCGGACCGATTCGGGTAGTCAAAATGGTCACGACCGTGGCCGACATCTCGTGGAATCTGGACCCGATCCGGATGGCCCAGGAGTGGCCGTGCACGCCGTCGAGGAGGATGAGCCGGAGCCCGCCACATTGCTGGAGGAACCGATCGCCGCGCCGCCGCAGATCAGGGCCAAGGGCCTGGCCGGCCAGACCGGCTCCCGGACACCGCTCAGCTACTCTGCACCAGCCGAAGACGGATCAGTTACGACCGCCAGCAAGACGGCAAACAACGCTGACGACCCGTACGCCAACGTAGGCCGCAATGCGCCGTGTCCATGCGGCTCCGGCAAGAAGTTCAAGATGTGTCACGGCCGACCCGGCGCTGTCTAGCGGGCCGCAGCGGGCCAGCGTAGTCATTTTCCGCAATCTTTGGGGTTCTCTGCCATGCCCATGAGTTCATGAGCCGCGCTGGCGTTATCGCCGCTTCGGCGGCGGCCGTCCTCGCCGTTGGCGGCATCGGCGCTGCAGCCGTACTCAGCCGTCCCGGCGCTCAACCACTCGCCAGCAGCTCCACCTCAGCGAGTTCAGCAGCGCCCACAGCTACACCGACCACAACGCCGACACCGCGTCCCAAGTCCACCGATCCACTGGCAGGCGGCAAGGTCAGCAACCATGCAGTGATCGCGGCCAAGGTCGAAAATATTGCGGCGGCCAGGCCGCAGGTCGGCTTGGGTCTGGCCGACATCACCTTCATCGAGGAAGTCGAGGGTGCCCAGACTCGCCTCATTGCGGTTTACCACACGCGGTTTCCCAAGCGGCTTGGCCCGATTCGCAGTGCCCGCAGCACCGATGTTCAGCTCCTTCCGCTGTTCGGCAAACCTGGGTTGGTCTACTCGGGCGCGAATTCCTCAGTCCAGCGCAAGATCAATAACGCTGCAGTCGTGCCGATCCCGCGGTCGACCCGCGACCACGATCGGGTTGCGCCACACAACGTCTTTGTGAACATGGCTGCGATCGCCCGGTCGACCAAGCTGCGCGAAGCCACTCCAATCGGCTGGACGTTCAGCGATGTCGTACCCCGCACCCCTTCGAAGACCTCGGTCAAAGTACGCGTCGGACATGACACGTTCGGCTTCGGCTACTCCTCCGGTCGCTACACCGTGCGCTGGAACGGTTCTCGGTACGCCGACGGCGACACCAAGGCGATTACCAAGACCGACAATGTCGTGATCATGAAGGTGCACAACCATCCAGACGGCAATCGCGATGTCTTGGGTGCACCATCGGTTCAGTCCGACACGGTTGGCAAGGGTGCGGTAACGATCTATCGCGACGGGAAGAAGATCAGCGGTCAATGGAAACGGACCAAAGTGTCCGCGCCACTGCGTTTTACCGACAAATCCGGCGACCCGATCGCTCTTAAGCCGGGCCAGACCTGGGTCGCGCTTGCTGGTTAGCTGACGCCTCAGGGCGTGGCAGGGTGACCCCAAATCCCGTCATCGCCAGACGTAGCAGCACTTGGCCGGGTCTCAACAAGTCGGCGATCTTGGCTGCTGAGAGGACCTCGAGCTCGGCCAGTCGAGCGCGGTATTTCTCAGCACCATCGAGCCGTGCCCGCTGCAACTCCGCGACATTCAGCCAGACCTTTTGACGGGCCTCGTGAAGGAAACGGCGTGAACTCAGCCGGTTGGCCGGTGTAAGTATTCGATCCAACAGGCTGCGGGTGCCGCCGATGGCATGATCTTCGGCCGTCACGCGGCTGGCCAAGATCCTGTCAATACGCTCATGATCACGACGGCGCCCGTCGAGCAATAAGGGATCTTGGAAATCTTGATCAGTGATCACCGAAAGGGTCGCCTGCGGCAGGTCGTAGTTGATGTGGGCGTTCATCCCTAGGAGCAGATGGACGAGGGTCGGCAGCTTAGGATCCGCCTGAAAAGCCAATCGCCATGGTCGTGGCGCGGAGAGGTCGGCTTGATCGGCATCGTGCGCCACGATGAACAGGTCAGCGAAGGCGATATCCCAGCGCACGACCCACTCGGGATCCTCGAAGAAAGCACTGTCAACACCCTCTCCAACGGCCTCCGTAGTCCGCTGATAAGTCTTGATGAAGATTCGCCGGTGCACCTGATCATTGGGCAGCGCGTCTATTCGCTGCTGCAGCCTGGCGACGACATCACCGATTGTCGATGCTGGTGGGCTGGTGTCGTCCTGAGGCTGTCGAAGAGCATCGTGCATAGTGCCCAGTCTTCCTTGAGACACATCCAAATAGATATCCACAGATTGGGCCTGGGGAGGTTACGCATCCACTGCTGCTTCGGTCACTCTGGTGAGCGTCCAATCGAGGAGCTCCATGTCAACGACTTCGACACCAGCTCGACCGCCACGCATCCAGTGGCTGATCGACAGCCGACCGCCCAGCCTCACCTGGGCACGGCCTTCATCCCCGCCACGCAACCAGCCGCAGCTGGACTTGATTGATCAAGAAACCGACTGTGCGGAGCCGGCAGGCAACGATCGAGGCGTCCGAATGAGCACAGTCAAGGCGCGCTGGGCGGCACGGCCGCGACCTGGGTTACCTGATGCCCAGGAGTGGAGCGCCAAGCTGGCATTGGCGATCATTCAGGCGCTGACAGGTCAGCGCCCTGCTGCCCAGCTCAATCGCTGGGTGGTTGATGAGGTGTTGGCGGCGATCAGCATGTACCAGCGACGCAGCCTGCGAACACATGGGCGGATCGCCGTGCCCGCTGCGCTGCGTTCGATACGCGTCCAGCATCCCGATCCCGAGGTGGCCGAGGTCTCGGCGCACGTAGTGATCGGCAAACGATCAGCAGCCATGGCATTTCGACTGGAGGCGCTGGGCGACCGCTGGTTGTGTACGGCGTTAGAGCTGGGCGCTCACTGGAGGTCGGCCGTGCGCCCTGAGCCCCCGGACAAGCTCAGGACGGCGCTTGTCGACGGGCGCCGGCCCGCACGGCGTGGAGCGAGGTAGTGCCCTGCGCTAGACCACGAGCGAGGACTGGATGGAGTACTGCGCCGCGTGGTACATGTGGCGACCGAATTCGACGAATCGGCCGACATCGTCGTACGCGATGCGGTCGACGGTCAGGCATGCCGCCGGTGTCTCAGCATCGAGAAGTTCCGCCTCGTCATCGGTCATCAACCGGGCCGAAATCTGTTGATGGGCGATCTTGAGGTTGACGCCAAGTGACCGCAGGCAGGCGTACAGGCTCTTGCTCTGCATGTCCTCTTCAGTGATCTCAAAACGAGTCGGTAGGTAGTTCGTGAGAATGGCAAGCGGCACATCATCGGCGAGCCGTAGCCTTCTGATCTTGATGAATTCCGACTCGGAAACAGCTGCCACGTCGATGGCGTCGCGAATGTCTTGATCGAGCGGGCCGACAGAGTACTCGAGCAGCCGAGTACTCGGAATCTTGCCAGCCTTAATGATGTCCTCGTTGAGGCTGCTGAGCGCCTCAGTTCGGCGGAATTGTGACCGTACGACCTGGGTGCCAACGCCGCGTTTGCGTACCAACAAGCCCTTCTTGACCAGCTCCTGAATGGCCTGACGGGCGGTAGGCCGTGAGAGGCCAAGTCGGCTGGTAAGCGACAGCTCGTTCTCGAGGCGATCGCCCGGGGCTAGCGCGCCAGTGTTGATGGCGTGCTCGATTGCTTGCGCAACCTGGTAGTAGAGGGGGACCGGAGAGTTGCGCTCGAGGGTGATGTCGAGCTCGCGCACCGGGGCCGCTTCTGTCATGGACGAAGCATAAAGCTGTGAACTCCGGTTCTACAGGGTAAACGTCCTTTTGTCAGAACAAATTCACTTCGTCACTGTCACCCAACGTCGGCTCCGGGCCGACTCAGCCATTGCCTCGGTGATCTCGGCCGCTCTTAGAGCGTCGTCGACAGTTGCTCCATGAGGCTCGCCCGTCGCTATCGATTGCACGAGGCGATAGGCCTCCACCACCTTGAGGTCGTCGTATCCCATGGCAATCCCCGATCCGGGCTGGAACCGCCCGAACTCGCCGTCGCCAGGTGCTACATACCGAGTCACGAACGAGGCGTTCTGATAGTCCTGATCAAGGCAGAGCTGCAGCTCGCCCATCTGCCGGAAATCCCAAGACAAAGCGCCTCGATCACCGTGGACCTCAACCCCGTACCTGCACTGCTCGCCCACCGATGCTCGGCTGGCCTCAAGAATTCCCCGAGCGCCTCCCTCAAAGCGCAGCAGAGCTCCGACGTAGTCCTCGTTTTCAACCTCTCCCACTGGGCCGCCCGTCCCGCGCGAGAAGTGGGACGCGGCCATGCTGACCTCGGGACGTTGGGCGATAAAGATCGCGTCGTCGCAGATCAGCTCGCTGATCTCGCCGACGAGGTAGCGGCCCAGGTCCACGCCATGGCTAGCTAGATCGCCAAGCACACCCGAACCGGACCACTCCGTCTTGAATCGCCAGGTCAGGGCGCCTTCGGGATGAGCTGCATAGTCCGCCAGCAGGCGGATGAGGACGTGGTTGATCCGGCCGAGGCGGCCGTCGATGATCAGCTGCCGCGCCAGGTCTATTGCGGGTGCGTTGCGATAGTTAAAGCCCGCCGCGGATTGCACCCCGCTGGCACGCACGGCATCGCGGATCGCTCGGGTTTCGGCAGCATTGCGTCCTGCCGGCTTCTCCACCCACAGGTGCTTTCCCGCCTTCACTGCGGCGACAGCTACGTCGTGATGGATGAAGTTAGGGCCGGTCACACTCACTACATCGACGTCGTCGCGGGCGATGAGGTCGCGCCAGTCGGGATGCCCATCCTGGAACCCGAAAGTCTCGAGCGCGGTGGTCAGTCTGCCGTCCGTAGCGTTGTCCGCAACAGCGACCAAACTCGGTTGCAGTGGAGCGTCGGGGTAGTGATGTCGCAGTCTGGCGTACGCCCGAGCGTGGACCTGACCCATCCAGCCCCAGCCAACAATGCCGATGCGCAGCGTCGGCGGCGCCTTGCTGACGTCGATCACCACTGGCTCGACTCCTTTGCTACGCATGCCGCCGGGCCTGGCCCCTACTGAGCGCCAAGGGTACGGGGGCGGCGCCTGAGTGGCGTGGCAGAGTCAGAGAGAACGTTGGCTGTTGTCAGGGAGGTCAGGGCGAGAACAGCAAGAGCAGCCCGGCGCAGGTGTAGCCGATCATCACCAGCAGCAGGGGCAACTGCCCCCGGATTGCGCGATCCGGCGGCAGTAGGGCAACGGATTTCTCATGTGCGCAGATGATGCCGAACACATGCCCCCCAACGATGGCACACAGCTGCGTCACGGCGATCGCCGTTGGATGGTTGAAGATCGCCGAGTTCACTCCCATCTCGGCCGATCCGAAGACGTTCCAACCCCGACCCAGCGGGTCGGAGAAATTGATCGCGGTCCGCTGCCCCTCAACGATGAGCAGCGTCGCATAATGGGCGACCACGTATCCCAGCACTATTGGAAGGAGCGAACCCGCCATCAGCCGCGGGTACGCGATAGCTGGCCGGTCGCCGTACCGACCCATCCACGCAGCCGACAGGCTGAAGCTCACGAAGACGATGATGATCATCGCGAATAGACCGCCGGTGCCCCACAGAACCGTTGGCGCATTGGAATTCTGTACCGTTTGAATCCACCAGCTGGTGTTGGCAAAACTGTCAAATGCCGTGCTCCCCAGCAGCGCTGCTACGACGGCTGTGGCGCCTGGAGGAGCGTGCCAGGCATTCAGACCAGCCAAGGGATTGACCAGTCTCAGCTCATCACCGACCCGGCGCCAGATAGACATCTGGGCGATCGTGCTGGCATACACTTCGAACGGATCGGCGGCGCCGATCCAGCCCTGGCCAAAGACGATGGCGCCCAAGATCAAGATCACCAACCAGGCCAGCGCCCACAGCCGCAGCACCGCCAATGTGGTTCGATCCGGCTGCACCAACTCGAGCCAGCCGAATCCAAACAGGCCTACTGCGGCTGGCCATACCCCAACACCAGCGGGCAGGCTGACCAAGCCCTGTTGCGGGTCGATACGCGCGATGGCACAGAGCCCACGATGGATCGTCCGCAACGGGTTCGTCGTACGCCAGAACTGGCCGAGTAGCAGAGAGATCGGCACCAGGCCAACCCACATCCAGACGAAGACAAAGCCAAAGATCGGATTGGTCAGCAGATCCTGGCCGGCCATCATCGCCAGCCCCGCCCATATGTACGTGGCAAGAACCAGCATTCGAGCGATCAGCCGGACGACTGGACTATCCACTATTACGGTCAGCCCACGCATAGGGCGACCACCGATGCGCTCGAACCGGGGCCGGCGCCAGGCCAAGATCAAGATCGCAAAGGAGATTAGCAACGCCAGTGCCGCACCCGTCACTACAAACGAGAACGGCAGCGGCAGATCATGCCGCGACGCGATCCCATGCAGTGGTATCAGCATGAAGCGACCAGGCAGGGCTAGTGCGCGTTCAAGATCACAATGATCTTCTCGAGATGGTGCGACTCGACTTCGAAGCTACCGGGACTGTCGAGAGTGAACTCTCCCTTCGCCGGCGTACCCGCCTTCACCGGCAGCTCATAACCATCTCCACCAATGTGCGCATGGACTTCGTCGTCGGTATCGCTGATCACGTTCAAGATCACCTTCTGGCCCACGCGTACGTTGATCTTCTCTCCGCTGGGGATGGTCTTGCCCTTGGTGATGGTGACGTTGATAGTGAGTGCATAGTCCGGATTCAAAGAGGGCGAAGCGGCTGGGACTGATGTCGGTAATGCGGCGGAGGACGAGGATTCAGCCGGGCTGCTGGCCCCCGTTGGACTCGCGCTGGACTGAGGTTCGGCCGTGCTCGTACATCCGCTGAGCAGCAGCCCCGCGACGACAGCTCCGCATATCAGAGCACCGCGCGTCCTGTGGACGCCTGTGTTCATTCTCTTCCAGCTTTCTCAGTGCACGCGCTCATCGAGTTCCTCAAAGGGACCTGACGGTGCGGCGGCAAGTCCACCCAATCCTGTACGAAGCTGACGGTAAGCAGGTTCCCGTTGACCTTTGGGCAACAGAGTCCGGCAATCGGCGGTAGTACCGTATTGGCTCCAGGGATTCCAGCAGGAAGGGGGCCTCGCGTGCCACAACGGCTTACGCCCCTCGAGGTCTCGCTGCTGGCCTTGGATACCGCCCACACGCCGGGCCATGTCGGTACCGTCGACATCTTCGACGCCGGCGACGATGGCTTTGACTACGAGCGGCTAATCGCACTCATCCGAGAGCGGATCGCATTCGTCCCGCGGTATCGGCAGCGGGTGCGGGACATCCCCGCGCGGCTAGCTGGACCGGTATGGGCCGATGACGAGAATTTCGACCTCACCTTCCATGTCCGCCGGTCGGCGCTGCCGCGCCCGGGCAGTCTGGCTCAGCTCCGAGAGTTCGCAGGTCGAGTGCTGGCCCGGCGGCTCGATCGATCGCGGCCGCTGTGGGAGATGTATCTGGTTGAGGGTTTGGAGGACAACCGGTTCGCGCTGGTTGCCAAGTCCCATCTGTGCCTGGTGGATGGAATTGACAACGTCGAGATCGGCCAGGTGTTACTAGACGCTACGGCTCACTCGCATGCGGTCGCAGGTCCTGGGGCAGAGGTCGCTTCTTGGGATCCGACGCCTGAGCCGTCGTCGTTGGAGTTACTCGCCGGGGCACTTCTGGAAAGTGCCCAGGATCCAGCCCTGGCATTGCAAAACTTGCGCGGTGCCCTCGCCAGCGCGCTCGGTGTCGCGGTCGCCGTCGGCGAGGCGGTTGGCGGCATCAGCGGAGCGTTTGGCGAACTGGCCGCTGATGCGCTGCTCGGGCAACGTCGCTCCGCCGACTCGCCGCTGGCCGGCGTGGTCTCCGAGCAGCGGCGGTTCGCCACCGTGGTCGCCCCACTCAGCGATCTGCGCGCGGTCCGCCAGGAACATCACCACACGATCAATGACGTAATCCTGGCCATGATCTCTGGTGGGCTGCGGTCCTGGCTGTTGACTCGGGGCGAGTCGATCCGCTCGGGAAGCTCACTGACCGCACTGGTACCGATGAGCGTGATCGAGGAGAATGGCGAGCCGACGTCCTTGGGCAGTCAGGTTGCGCCGCACCTGCAAAGCCTGCCGACTGGCGAACCGAACCCGCTGATGCGGCTGCACCAGGTCGCCTATGACACCCAAGCGCATAAGGACTCCGGGCGCGCGGTAGCTGCTCGCTCGCTTGCCGATATCGCGGGCTTCGCACCGGCCACTCTGCATGCGCTCGGTGTACGGACCTCCACCGAAGTGGTACGCAGACAGCACGATCTGGTGATCACCAACGTCCCCGGGCCACAGCTGCCGCTGTTTGCTGCGGGGGCGCGGCTGGTCGCGAGCTATCCGGTCCTGCCGCTGGCGGCCAGCCACCTGCTTGCCATCGGAGTTACCTCCTATGACGGTGAGGTCTTCTTGGGGCTGAACGCCGACCGGGATGCGATCCGCGATCTTGACGTACTCGCTCAATGTCTTCGCGATGCCCTCGAAGAGCTGTTGGATACCACGGTCCGGGCCACGACCGTACGTCAGCCCACTCGTAAGGCGCCCGCCGCGGCTCGGCGCGCGGCTGCTAAGAAGGCTGCTGCGCGACAGGACGCAGCCCGCAAAGCGACTGCGCAGAAGCGTGCTGCCGTACGCAATCTGGTATCCCGAGCAGCCGAACTTGGTAACCGCCCGGCCGAGCCTCCCGCAGCTGAGAGCTCGACCAAGTCCACTAACGCGACGAAGTCGTCTAGGCCGCGCCAGAGCTCGGGCAAGTCACGACAGCTTGCTCCTCAAAAGAGCGCCAGGAAAAAGCCTTCGCCAGCGAAGGCAGTCGCGGAGGAACCTCCTGCGCACGAGGGGCCCAACCGCTGATGTCGCAAATGATCTTCATTCCGATGACCCGGGATGACGCGCTGGCACTTCGCTCAGGCACCGCGGAGCGCCACTATCTGGGGTGCGCGGCGACGCCCAGTCTGGTTGCCTCTATGGTCGGTGACTCGGCGATCGAAGAGGTCGAGTACGCCGCTCTCAGCAACGCCGGCGTGCTGGCGTTGGCGTTGGCGCCGAATGCGCCGCGGCTGGTGGTAGCAGCTGAGGTGCGGGAAGAACAGGTCGAGGATTTAAGCAGGCCGGATGGGGAGATTGAGGTTCGCGGCCTGGCTTGGGCTCAAGTGCGGGCGCTGTTCGCGGACGAACCAGACGCGCTGGAGGTCGCGACGCTGGCCGGGAAGGCTGTTGCCGGACAAAGCCTGGCCGCGGCGCTGATCACACCCGAGGTGGCGGCAGTGTTGGACGGCTACGACTTGTTGTGGTTTGCCCCCGAAGAGCTTGATCAGCTATGAGTCGCGATCCGCGCCGAGCGAGCTTGGCTAGCGAGGCAATGAAACACCGGATCGCGCGCCGATGTCCTGGACGAGTGAGCGAGCCGACATGCTTTTCGTCGGTGAGCGAGCGAGGAAGGCAGCGGCTTCCCAGCGCGATCCGCGCCGAGCGAGCTTGGCGAGCGAGGTAATGAAACTGCGCATCAGGCAGACTGGGGGCATGCCTCGTTCAATATGGAAGGGCGCAATCTCCTTCGGCCTCGTCACAATCCCGGTGAAGCTCTTCTCGGCCACCGAGGAGAAGGACATCAGTTTCCGCCAGGTGCACCCCGAGGATGGCGGCCGCATCAAGTACAAGCGGGTCTGTGAGAAGTGCGGGAAGGAAATTCCCTACGCCGAGATCGCCAAGGGCTATGAGATGCCGGACGGCCGCATGGTGATCTTGTCGCCTGAGGACTTCGATTCGCTTCCACTGGCGACCACCAAAGCGGTCGAGGTCGTCCAGTTCGTGGCCGAGGAGGATGTCGATCCCACCTACTTCAACAAGACCTACTTCCTCCAGGCCGACGGTCCGGGCACCAAGCCTTATGTGCTGCTGCGCGATGCATTGATCAAGAGTGGACAGAGTGCCGTGGTCAAGGTTGCATTACGGTCTCGGGAGGCGCTTGCACTGATCCGCCCGAAGGACGGCGTACTGCTGATGCACACGATGTTGTGGCCCGATGAGCTTCGTGACGGGTCCTTCGCCGCGCCACCATCCGACGTGACGGTGTCCGATGCCGAGGTCACCATGGCCCAGTCCTTCATTGACGCGCTGGCCGGCGACTTCAACCCTGAGGACTTCACCGACTCTTATCGCGAGGCGCTGGAAGTCTTGGTGCAGAGTAAGGCCGAAGGCGTGCCGCTCGAAGAAGAGCCGGAAGCGCCCAAGGAGGCAGAAGTCGTCGACTTGGTGGCTGCCTTGCGTGCTTCGGTCGAGGCTGCCAAGAAGCGCCGGGAAGAAGCTGAGACCGCTAAAGCCATGTGAGCTGTCATGCGACCTGAGCCCTTCGACAAGCTCAGGACGGCGCCTGTCGAAGGGCGCGCTTCGACAAACTCAGCGCGCATTACCTGTTGAGAACAGCACAGGTAGCGTGGATTTGTGGATGCCGTGGTAGATGTGCCAGTGCCGGTCAACGAAGCCGTGCTCGGTTATGCGCCAGGTTCGAATGAGCGCGCGGCAATCGAATCAGCGCTCGAGCGGATGGCTAGCGACGATCCGATCGACCTGACCGCAACCATTGACGGAGTAAGCAAACCGGCATCTGGAGATCCCTTCGATGTCAGGATGCCGTCCGACCACTCCCATATTCTCGGCCGCGCCGCCAACGCGACCCAGTCTGATGCGACCGAAGCCATCGATGCGGCACTGGCAGCCGCTCCTGGATGGGCGGAACTGGGCTTCGAGCAGCGCGCAGCCGTGTTCTTGCGTGCGGCTGAGCTGCTAGCCGGATCGTGGCGAGACACCGCGAACGCCGCCACCATGCTCGGCCAAGGAAAGACAGTGCAGCAGGCTGAGATCGACGCCGCTTGCGAGCTGATCGACTTCTGGCGCTTCAATGTCGCGTTCGCACGACGGATCTTCGAAGATCAGCCAATCTCATCGCCGGGCGTGTGGAACAAGGCCGACTATCGCCCACTCGAGGGCTTCGTGTACGCCGTTACTCCGTTCAACTTCACCTCGATTGCCGGCAATCTGCCGACGGCGCCGGCATTGATGGGCAACGTAGTCATCTGGAAGCCGAGTCCAACCCAGCAATTTGCCGCGCACTTCACCATGCAGCTCTTGGAGGCGGCGGGACTGCCGCCCGGAGTGATCAACATGCTGCCAGGCGATGGCCTTGACGTTTCGCAGGTAGCACTGCAGCACCCGGATCTCGCGGGCATCCATTTCACCGGCTCGACGAAGACTTTCCAGCATCTGTGGCAAACGGTCGGCTCCAATATCAGCGGCTATCGAGGCTATCCACGGGTGGTGGGGGAGACGGGCGGCAAGGACTTCGTCATAGCTCATCCCAGCGCGAATCCCGATGTGCTTCGTACAGCGCTGATTCGAGGCGCGTTTGAGTACTCCGGGCAGAAGTGCTCAGCAGCATCTCGCGCGTACATCGGTCGCAGCGTGTGGCATCAAATGGGAGACGATCTGATCGACGCTACCGAGTCGTTGCAAGTCGGTGACGTACGCGACTTGTCCAACTTCACGTCCGCGGTCATTGATCAACGTGCCTTCCGCAAGCATCTGGAGGCGATCGAACGGGCGCGCGATTCCGCAGATGCCAAGATCATCGCCGGCGGGCTGACCGATGACCGGGAGGGCTGGTACGTCCGGCCGACCTTGATCATCTCCGACAACCCGAGGAACGACATCTTTGTGACCGAGTACTTCGGGCCAATCCTCGGTATTTACGTCTTCGACGACATCGACTTCGAGGCCACGCTCGATGAGGTTGATCACTCGGCTCCGTACGGTCTCACGGGTGCAATCATCGCCGATGATCGGGTGGCACTTGATCTTGCTAGCCGTCGGCTTCGCTTCGCAGCTGGAAACTTCTATCTCAACGACAAGCCCACCGGCGCAGTCGTCGGCCAGCAGGCGTTCGGCGGTTCTCGGGCTTCCGGCACGAATGACAAGGCCGGCTCGATGTGGAATCTGATCCGCTGGACCAGCCCACGCTCGATCAAGGAGACCTTCGTTCCGCCTACCGACTACCGCTATCCCTATATGGCCTAAGCGTGACGTCTGCGATCACGTTCGGCCGAGATCTGGCGACGCAAGCGAGCGTTGTCTGCCTCTAGTCGCAATATGATCGCGATGCCGGCGAGGTTGAGCCCTTCGTCCAGCAATGCGGCTATCTGCCGCAGCCGCTCGATATCCTCCAGGCTGTAGAGGCGCGTGCCGCCCGGGGTGCGTTGTGGACCGACCAAGCCGGCCTTCTCGTACGCGCGCAGGTTTTGCACCCCAGTGCCCACCATGTCGGCGGCGACCGAGATACCAAACAGGCCCGCGGTCGGGTCGTACGGATCGGCCATTACAAGCTCCCAAAACTGAGATCTTTGGACTTGCATCATATCAGCGATCGAGTTAATCTATAGCCGCCATCACATATATGGGATGGCCACAATGAGCGCCAAAGAAGTTTTGACGATTGCATCGACATATGACTGTGGAGGTGAAATCGACCGTGTTGATGCGCACCGATCCCTTCCGCGAGCTTGACCGGCTCACTCAGCAGTTCTTGGGCACCGCCGCTCGTCCTTCCTTCATGCCGATGGATGCATGGCGCGAGGACGACACGTTCCACATTGAGTTCGACCTGCCCGGTGTCAATCCGGACTCGATCGATCTGGACGTTGAGCGGAATGTGCTTACTGTGAGCGCCAATCGGCCAGCTCGTAATGGCAACGTCGAGTTCTTCGCCAACGAGCGTCCCAGCGGGGTGTTCAGCCGGCAGTTGATCTTGGGCGACAACGTGGATCTGGACAAGATCTCGGCCAGCTACCACGATGGTCTGCTCGCTCTTGAGGTGCCGGTCGCCGAGAAGGCGAAGCCGCGCAAGATCACCATCGCAGCCAGCGACGGTCAGCGCACAATCGAGGCCTGATGGATTGGTTCGGTTGACCGGCAAGCCGAACCTCTCGAAGGCCAACCAGCTCGGCCGGCGCCAAAGGGTTGTCTGTCGAATCCAGCCTTGGGGTTGCGGCCCGCAAGACTTCCGATTCAAGCCTCCTAGGCTTTGGCGCCGGCCCCGCTGGTCGGCTTTCGCTCAGGCCTCTTCGCTCTCACGCGGCGAAGCGCTGCGCGCCAGCCATCGATCACCAACCTCTTGTTGTGTCCGATACCCCGCCATCACCGCGGGTGCTGCGGCTTCCTCGAGTTTTCTTCCAAGAAGCGGGATGGCGACCTTCAAATCGCCCCGGACCTCCACCACACTCCTGCGGCCTCCAGGTGAGAGCCGAATCCCGCCCTTGAAGGTGACCGGTTGGCCAAGCACTGTCATTGTCACAGTGCCGCTGCGCGAGCCATCAGACGACGGGTCGCCCCAAACGATTTCGTCGTTCACTGTCAGTTGCGGTCCAGTGAACCGAGCCGCCGACTCTGGCGCCGGCAACGTTCGTGAGGTCTGCGTAGTCGAGCCCGCGGCCGATACGTGGTAACTGATCGAGTCGCTGGCAACGCAGACCTCTTCCAGATACCGCTGGTCAGTCATCATGGCGTAGACCTCAGCGGGCGGCGCAGCAAAGTCTAAGTGGCTAGAAATGTCCATGGGGCTTGCGATCCCTCCTGTGCGGGCGGCTGTGCAGACTGCGGGCTAATGTCGAAGGTAGCCGCACAACACGTTTTCGTGAGGGCCCTTCGACAGGTTCGGGGCACATCGGGGTGCGACGGCGTTGATCGGATGGTAGACGTGACAACTTTCGAGGTGGAGCTCGAGCAAGAAAAGACCGAGAAGATCGCTCAGGTAGCCGCTCGCGGCGCGAGCATTGCCGCCGAGTTCGGTCATGATCCGGACGCTGTACAGGTCTTCCTCGGTCATTACTTTCGGCACGTCGACGCCGTAGACGTCGATGAGCGCAGCGTCGCAAACCTGCTGGGCTTAGTCGAAAGCCACTACCGAGCGGCGATGCAGCGGCCGCCATCCCGCGCGGTGATCAGCATTCGTACCCCCAACCAGGCCGAGGACGGCTGGACCGCGGGTGGCGCGACCGTGGTCCAGATTGTTACCGATGATCGGCCTTTCCTCGTCGACTCGGTGACGATGGAGGTGTTGCGTCAGGGCTGGAGCATCCGGGAGGTATTCCATCCCCAGTTCCTGGTACGGCGTGACCTTGAGGGGAACTTGCGGGGCATCGCACGGGCCAGCGAGGCTGAGGACGATCCAACAGTCATACCTGAATCCTGGATGCATCTAGAGATCCTGCCGCCCGCCCACCCGGACGGTCGTGAGTCGCTGATAGCTGATCTAGAACACGGGCTGCTAGAAGTGCTGCGACTGGTGGAGGAGGCGGTCCAGGACTGGCAGAAGATGATCACCAGGTCCGAAGAAACCATTGACATGTTGAAGGACCCGGCAGTGGTCAACGGCCATGCCGAACAGGCTGGCCTGTCGTGCGAGCTGCTCGGCTGGCTCAATGCCAACCACTTCACGTTTCTCGGCTACCGCGAGTACGACGTGCTCAGTGATGACTCCGGCGTCCAGTTCAAGGTTCGTCCCGCGACCGGCCTCGGCATCTTGCGGCCCGACCAAGACCCTCCGGGTACCTTCCATGCGGCACCGCTGGCGGGAGTCGAACCCGAATTGATGATCATCACCAAGGACAACCAGAAGTCTCGGGTTCACCGTCCGGCCTATCTGGACTACATCGGCTTCCGGATCTTCGATAGCACCGGACGGGTTATAGCTGAGCGACGGTTTCTCGGATTGTTCTCATCTTCGGCGTACTCAGAAAGTGTCGCCCGGGTACCGGTCCTTCGGCAGAAGGCCGCTGCTGTCATCGAGCTCTCCGGTTACAGCGAACACAGCCATGGCGGCAAAGCGATCATGGATGTCCTGGAGACCTATCCGCGCGACGAGTTATTCCAGACGCCAGTGCCCGAGTTAGCGGCGATTGTGGAAAAGGTCGCTCATCTCAAAGAGCGTCGCCAGGTCCAGATGTTCGTACGGCGTGACCCGTATGGGCGATTCCTCTCCTGCCTCATCTATCTGCCGCGAGACCGCTACACAACCTCGGTACGCAGGCGGATGGAGGACATCCTGCTGCGTGCCCTAGGCGGAGCGTCTATCGAGTACACCGCACGAGTCACCGAGTCCGTGCTGGCAAGGCTCCACTTCGTGGTCCGGATGCCAGTCGGGGAGGCTATGCGTGATGCCGACGTGCGCTCGCTGGAGCGGGAACTGACGCTCGCTACTCGCTCTTGGGATGACGAGTTCGCCGACCTGATCGTCGATATGGACGACGCGGACCGATTGGCAGCATCGGTTGGTGCGCTGCCCGAGGGCTACAAGGAGGACTACACCCCCAGCCAGGCGGTCAAGGACCTGAGCGCTCTGATCGCGCTCAGAAGCGAGCACGACATGTCGATGGCGATGTATGTCCCGGACCGGACCGACGATGAAGCAGAGCTACGGCTGAAGATCTTCCGGCCCGAGGCATCCCTCTCACTGTCGAAGATCTTGCCTCACTTGTCGGTGCTGGGCGTCGATGTGATCGACGAGCGGCCCTACGAGCTGGCCATGGGCAATGATCAACGGTCGTTCATTTACGACTTCGGGATCCAGGTGCCGGGTGGCGCCGATGCCGTCCGTAGTCGCTGGACACTCGACGCCCGGCAGCGGTTTATGGAGGCCTTTTCTGCCTCCTACGACGGCGAAAGTGAGTCTGACGGATACAACGCGCTGGTCATGGGGGCAGATCTGGACTGGCGCGACGTCAGTGTGCTGCGGTCTATCGGCCGCTATCTGCGGCAGGTCGGCGTGACCTATAGCCAGTCCTATTTCGCCCAAGCGCTGAGCCAGAACGTCGACGTCGCGCGGCAGCTCCTCCAGCTCTTTCGGACCCGTTTCGATCCCCAGACCGGCCTGGACATCAAGGCCCGGACGGCTGCGAGCAACGAACTTGTCGACAAGATCAAGAAGGCGCTCAACGATGTTGCCAGTCTTGATCATGATCGGATCTTGCGGTCTTTCCTCGCCGTGATCCAGGCGGTCATCCGAACTAACTTCTACGTTGCGAACCGTCAGGCGATCGCTCTGAAGCTGCTGCCGCGGCAGATTCCTGATACGCCAGAGCCGCGCCCCGAATTCGAGATCTTCGTCTACTCACCCCGAATGGAAGGTGTCCATCTGCGCTATGGGCTGGTGGCACGCGGCGGTCTGCGCTGGTCTGACCGTGCCGAGGATTTCCGTACCGAGATCCTCGGCTTGGTCAAAGCCCAGATGGTCAAGAACACCGTGATCGTTCCGGTCGGGGCGAAGGGCGGGTTCTATTGCAAACGCCTGCCCGATCCCCGGGATCGCGAAGGTTGGCTGGCTGAAGGTCTTGGCTGCTACCAGCTCTTCATCTGCAGCCTGCTCGATGTTACCGACAACATCGTTGACGATGCCGTTGTGCCTCCGGCTGACGTGGTGCGCTATGACGGTGA